>Ga0172378_10007129_pt1 | contig 10403 bp, 7 predicted proteins | sample GrowelOW332metaG_FD_119755 | JGI IMG/M metagenome (GOLD analysis project Ga0172378, IMG submission 119755) | Groundwater microbial communities from an aquifer near a municipal landfill in Southern Ontario, Canada - Pumphouse #3_1 metaG | ecosystem: Environmental > Aquatic > Deep subsurface >... | reverse complement strand
TCCGAGTTTTTTTGCATTCTGATATGCTGATTCAAGAAGTCCGAAATCTGCCGCCGGAGCAAAATGCAGACTGCCGAAACGCTGCAATACGAGAGATGAATCGGAACAGGCCGCATTTACCAGCACAGTGTCACGAACGTTCAAAGATTTTTGAATTGAACCGCACGTGCCTATCCGTATAGCTTTCTGAACGTTATAAAACTGAAATAACTCATTAACATAAATCGAAAGTGATGGCTGTCCCATCCCCGTTCCCTGTACGGAAACCCTCTTTCCGTGATACGTTCCGGTAAAACCATACATTCCGCGCACTTCATTATAGCACTCGGCATCATCGAGAAAATTTTCTGCAATAAATCTGGCCCTTAACGGATCTCCGGGAAGTAGTACTGTTTCTGCAATTGCACCTTCAGGCGCATTTATATGTGTACTCATCTGTTCAATTATAATACATTCTGTAAAAAATACAACATACCGCAGACATTCTGCGTTCATTATTCTTTTACAGAAGCCGCATGAAAATGAGAACCAGTATTTCCGTACAGCCCCGGTAAATCACCCCTTTACAGCTCCAGCTGCGATACCTTTTATGATATATTTCTGAAGCGACAGATAAAATGCAATTATAGGGATCGAAGAAATTGTAAGAGAAGCACACATAGGACCGTATTCTTTCATGAACTGTCCGTTAAACTTCATCTGTGCAAGCTGTATCGTTCCCTGTTTTACAATAATCAGCGGAAGAAGAAAGTCATTCCACAGCCAGAGTGCATCAATTACTGCAATAGTTGCAAGAATCGTCTTGATAAGCGGCAGAACAATGCGGAAAAAGATATAGAATTTACCTGCTCCATCGATTGCAGCTGATTCTTCCAGTTCCTTCGGAACACTTTTTATAAATCCGTGTATCATAAAAATAGCAGTCGGACAGCCAAGTCCCCAGTACATCGGAATAATGCCCGGGATATTCATAAGATGCAGGTCTGACCCCAGAACACCTATCGGAACCATAATAATCTGGAAAGGAATTACAAGGGAGAAAGAAAAAAATCCGTAAAGAATCCATGAAATTTTCGTATCAGAACGTGCAAGCGCATATGCACACATTGAACTGGTAATTAATATGCCGATTGTTCCGAAAAGTGTGATCAAAACAGTGTTCAGAAATACTTTCGGAAATTCAAGTTCTTTCCATGCCTGTACATAGTTCCCAAAGAATGCCTTCACCGGAAGCCCTGCAGGATTCATGATTATATCTGCATTAGGACGGAACGAGTTAATAACAACGAATACCATCGGATAAATAAAGGCTACCGCGAAAATCAGTAATATAACCATAAGTACAGTAAGATGCGGATTCGACGGTTTTTTATTAAGCGACGGAACAGCAGTTTCATCAGTAATCATGCTTCTATCTCCTTACGTTTCATTGTAAAAAGCTGTATTCCCGTAAGAACAAATATCGCAACAAAAAGCACCATCGCTTTCGCCGTTGCCATACCGGCCTGTTTTTTTGCAAATGCATCAAAATAAATATCCATAACAAACGGTACGGTACCAGTCGCATATCCGGTAGGTCCGATCATTGCATATATTAAGTCAAAACTTTTGAGTGCATTTGCAATGCTCAGGAAAAGCGATATTGTTACGGCAGGCAGTATCATCGGCATGGTAATATAGTGAAACCGCTGAACGGCCGAGGCACCGTCAATTTTTGCCGCTTCAACTATTTCTGTCGGAATATTCTGCAAACCTGCAAGGTAGACAATCATATAGTAACCGCAGCCCTGCCATACGGAAACAAGAACAAGCAGCCAGGGAGTCTTATGCGGATCGCTTATCCATTCTTTTACTCCTGAAACAGCAGGTAAAAGCTGTACGAACAGAAGAGACCATATAAGTGCTACAATTACCATTGAAAGTACATTCGGTAAAAAGAATATAGAACGCAGGACTTTCTGACCGTGTATACCGGTATCAAGAGCAAGTGCAAGCGCAAATGCGAGAAGATTTATGCCTATAACGGAAAATATCGCAAAGAAAATTGTAAAACCGGTAACCCCCATGTTCATCCGTTTTACAACCCAGACTTTTTCCAGTGTGTTGCGCAGTTCTCCGGCAGTATATAAAGAACCGGCTGTTGATTTTACCGTCGATGCGGATTCCCCGCTTAATTTATTTTCTGATATAAAGGATTCCACTTCTTCCGCAAGTGCATCTTTATTGCGGGCAAGCGAAGCAGTTTCAACGCCGCTTATAAAACTGTCCAGACTGCTTTCATCGAATGTACTGTTGTGCTCCGATTCAGCAATATCATACAAAGGCGTTGTTATCTCAAATGAGTCGTATTCAGGATTCAGCACATATGCATTCTGCTCATTGTCAAAAGTATATGCATTTTTAATGATCGAACGTTCTTCTGCCGTTCTGCAGTTTTTGAGAACCTCTTTTTCAAACTCTTTTCTGGTTATTGCCGACGGCAGATCAGAAGTCGCCGTATATTTCTGCTGTGAGTAAATACGGGGATAAAAATCCGGGTCAACTTTTCCCGTAAAAACCTTTTTATAATTTTCAAGTCCGACAAATTTATTCTGTGCCGGTTCATATTTTGTCTTGCGGAAAATACGCTCGAGTTTCCGGCGCTCCAGGCCTTTTACTGCAATCCGCTTATATGAATTGTCTTCAGGATCAAGGCTGTATATTTTCAGTACATAGTCGCGGTCTGATTTTTTTGTAAGTTTCTCCAGGACGAGAGATTCGAACTGTGCTTTTTCCATTATAATCGGTGTCTTTGGGGTTAACCCGTCCCAGTTCGTCAGAGAAATATTTATTCCCTTAATAAACGGTGCAATAAAAAAAAGAATATACAACACCACACATGGAATAATGAAAATCGTAAAATAGAAAGCCGTTTTTGACTTCGGTTCTACCATGTTTTAATCCTTATTATTTGGGAATATAATACCCCTTCATACAATTCGTAAAAGGGGTATTAAACCACTTTTTAATTACAAAAATTATTTCTTAGCAGCTGCAGCCTGCCACTGTGCATCGATTGTCTTTATAACGTCGGATGCAGAACGGGCTTTCATCATATACTGCTGAGCGCCGTTCTTGCAGGCATCCTCGAATACTTCCGAAGGATACTGTGAGAAAGCCCACGGGAGAGATCCTTTCGCACCAACTGATTTCATAAGATCGTCGAACGGACCTCCAAGGGATGTAAAATCTCCGCCTTTGAACGAATTGGTAAGCTTATATTCTGAAACCCAGAGTTTCTGAGCTTTAGGAGTAGAAAGCCAGTTAATAAACTTGATTGAAGCAGCCTGTTCCTCTTTTGTAGACTGAGACGATACACCGAATGTTGAGTCAACGTCCGCATAAAGTTTATTAAGTTTTTCATCATTATAAACAGGGAACGGAATAAATCCGGCGTTGAGTTTCGGGTTAAGTTTTTTTGCATCAACATATGCCCACAGTCCGTTCACCATCATAGCGGATTCACCTTTAGCAAATGACTGCTGCTGTTCTCCGCCGCCCATTTCTGCTGCATTGTCGTTCATATTGGCACGGTAGAAATCCATAATTTTGAACAGTTTAGCAGTATCTACAACACCATATGACGTTTTACCGGCGTTCATATCAGCAACAAACTTGTCAGGGCTGATGTTCTTCTCCTGAAGGAGAGCTGTATGGATCATTGTGATAAAGTGACCGACAGACCAGTTTTCTTTAAGAAGAGCTGCAAACGGAACAATATTGTTCGACTTGAGAGTTTTGCAGGCTTTCTCAAGATCACGGTATGTTGCAGGTGTCTTGATATGATATTTTTTGAAGATATCTTTATTATAAATAATGCCGATTCCTGCAAAATCCATCGGAAGAGCATACTGTTTTCCGTTATAGGTTACCGCAGGAAGAGAACTTGGAACGACTTTTGAAAGAGCCTGTTCTTTTGAAAGATCTACAAGATATCCTTTTTCAGCATATTCTTTTACACGGGAATATGACTGCATCTGCATAATTGCCGGAAGCGCTCCCTGTGCTGCCCGTGCAGACATTGCAGCATCCGCATCATTCGGAATAATCAGCATATCAATTGAAATATCAGGATTCTCGGCTTCAAAAGCCTTAACAATGTTTTTCAGTCCTTCCTGATTTTCCTGCTTATAATAGTACATTTCCAGCTTGACTTTACCGGAATCGTCTTTCTTTGCATTTTGTGCAAAGACTGTACCGCAAGAAAGCACTGCCAGAGCAGATGCAACTGCAATAATTTTTTTCATAAGTTCCTCCAATACATATCATAATTGACGATTGTTCATTCGTCAGTTACTAATGATATGCACGGAAAAAAAACATGTCAACATTTTCATCATTTTATACCCTTTTCATCATATTTTAACCATAGTTATAAAACTTTTGTTATATCGATTTTACGTTTCGTTTCATCGTAATTACGATATTTGAACGGAGTCATTCCTTTATACCGCTTAAACATTTTTATGAAATAACTGAAATCGTAGAATCCGCAGCCGTAGGCAACGTCGATTATCGGGTCGTCTGTATTACGCAGTTTGTCACAGGCACAATTAACCCGGTATAGATTCAGATACTAAACAGGAGTGTGATGCGTCATTTCACGAAACACCCTGCAGAAATATTTAGGGGAAAGCCCTGCTGTCTCCGCCATCTGCTCAAGCGACAGTGAATTATTGTAACTTGTCTGAACCAGATTAAGTACAGCCTTAAGCTGATCAGTACGAAGTTTTTTTCCGGTTGAAGGAACCGGAGGCTTTTCAAAATAAAATTTTTTTTCTTTTACGAGTCCCAGAAATTCAAATATAAAACCAGTCGTAAAAAGCTCATATCCTTCCGGCTTATCCTTCATTACCTTATACAATTTCAGCGCGATGGAAAGAAAATCCCTGTTTTCCACAGCCGAGGAAACAACGGTATCGGCATAAATCTGCCGGTCAATCATTTTACCGATAAATTCATCAGAACTGTAATTTTTCAACCGAAGCATGTCCGGATCAAATACGACTGATTCGTACAGGCATTTTTCAACGTCCTTACCATCGCCGTGAAGAATACCGCCGGTAATAAAACATATGTCTCCCTGATGAAGTGTACGTTCACTGTTTCCGATAAACATTGTATAATTTCCCTGGATTATATGAATAAGCTCAAAATCAAGGTGCCAGTGAAGCGGCAGATTATACAGAGGATTCGACGTATCAATCATATAATACTGAATGGGAAAGAAAGCGTTTCCACGCTGGACAGATTCCTGCTTGCGGGAGTTTATCATTTTTATCAGCCTCCAAAAGTAACTTTTATTGTACTTTTATCTACTATATCACTAGAAATGTGAAAAAATCAACACTATAATGAGAATATGGTATATCGATTTTCTTATGGAACAATTGTTGAAACAAATGCAGTCGTAAAAACTATAAAAGTTGACAGCGGAATTCCCGGATTCGGGACAGTAGCATCAGGAAATCCTTTTAAGTGGGATTATACGATGGGACCGGATGATATAATCTACGGTCTTGGCGAAAATATGAGAGGTATGAACAAAAGGGGATTCAAATATGTAAGCTGGTGTTCCGACCAGAGCAATCAGAATGAATCAACGGAGTCTTTATACGGTGCCCATAATTTTATGCTCATAACGGGGAAAGAAACATTCGGTGTATTTTTCGATACACCGTCACGCATCACGTTTGATGCAGGCTGGACGGTGCCTGACCTGCTTAGTGTGACAGGAAGTGCTACGGGTGTTGATTTTTATGTTATTACACCCCGCAGGGAGGACACGCCGGAGCTTACCGATATCGTAAGCCAGTTCAGAGACCTTATAGGAAGAAGTTATATTCCTCCCCGATGGGCATTCGGTTTCCAACAGAGCCGCTGGGGGTACCGTACTGCAGACGACGTCCGTGAAGTCGTACAGAAATTTCATAATGAACGGATTCCGCTTGATTCAATCTGTCTTGATATCGACTATATGCAGGATTACGAGGATTTCACCGTCGATGAAACAAAATTTCCTCATATGAAACAGTTTGCCGAGGAACTTAAAACTGACGGTATACATCTTGTACCTATTATTGATGCAGGGGTTAAAATCAAAAAAGGATACGACGTATATGAAGAAGGAATGGCTCATAATTATTTCTGCACAAAAAAAGACGGATCCGCTTATGCAGCCGGTGTATGGCCCGGACGTTCGCATTTTCCCGATTTTCTTGATCCCGGCGTACGGAACTGGTTCGGTGCGAAATATGAAAATTTAACATCACTGGGAATTGAAGGTTTCTGGAATGACATGAATGAACCGGCAATGTTTTATTCAGATGAAAGTCTTGCAGAAACATTCGGAAAAATAAAGACATTTGAAGGTAAAAATCTTGATATTATTTCATTTTTTGACTTTACCGGATTAGCAGGAAGTACTTTTAACAGGCTTGACGACTACCAGCGCTTTTACAATAAAACACCGATGAAAGACGGAAGCACGGGCATGCTGCGGCATGACTACGTCCATAACATGTACGGCGCACATATGACACGAGCTGCCGCAGAAGGATTACAAAAACTTTCTCCGGATAAACGTATGCTTCTGTACTCACGTGCTTCATGCATCGGCGCCCACCGGTACGGAGGTATCTGGACAGGTGACAATACGTCATGGTGGATACACCTTAAGCAGGAAATACAAATGATGTGCGGGCTTAACATGTGCGGTTTCCTGTACTCCGGTGCGGATATAGGAGGGTTCGGAGCAGATACATCCCGCGATCTTGTCCTCCGGTGGACTGAATTCGGTATATTCACGCCTCTTATGCGCAACCATTCCGCATGGAATACACGGCGGCAGGAATGCTATCAATATGAACATATAGAAGATTTCCGGAGTGTAATGAACCTGCGGTATTCGCTCATTCCGTTTATCTACAGCGAATTCGTAAAAGCAGCACTTACCGATTCCATGTACTTCCGTCCTCTTGCGTTCGATTACCCGTCCGATGAACGGGCACGCCGTACAGAGGACGAACTTCTGCTCGGTGAAAGCCTGCTTATTGCCCCAGTCTATGAACAGAATGCCACAGGCCGGTATGTATACCTTCCGGAAGATATGATTCAGGTAACATGGCAGAATGAAAAAGCCGTCCAGCAGAACATCGCAAAAGGCGACCATTATATAAATGTACCGCTTAATGCTGTTGTTTTTTTTGTAAAACATGACCATCTGATTCCTTTATGCAGACCGGCTCTAAGCAGTGACAAACTTGACACATCAGAATTTACTTTTCTCGGAGACGGATCCTCATATAATCTCTACGAAGATGACGGATACACAAGAGACGTAAAAATTGAAGGTTCTATCAGAAAAATAACGAAGTAAAAAAATGAGTGACACCACGGTGTCACTCATTATATTTTTTTTTATTTCAAATTACGCCCGTACATGCTGCTTAGAAAAGTAAGACGTGAGGCGTTTTCTTTCGTCAGCGCTTCCCCGTCCATTCTCCACGACCAGTTTGTACCTGTCGTCGACGGAACATTCATGCGTGCGCTGTTATCGAGCCGCAGAATATCCTGCATGGGAATAACCGCGTAGTCGGCAGTTGATGCAATTGCTGTCTGTACCATACGGTCACAAAGTTCTCCGCTTTTTACCAGACTGCATGCATCTTCTTTTCTGAGTTCTTTTCCGGTAACGTATTCAGCAACAACCTGCACCGCACAGTCTGATGCGCGTTCAAGCCACCCCTGCATAGTATCGTTATCATGGGTACCGGTATAAACTATACAATGCGAAGTGCTGTATTCATGCGGAAGAAACGCATTAGACATACCTTCCTTACCGGCCTCGTCGGGATCAAATGCAAACTGAAGTACCTTCATTCCCGGAAAGCCGCATCCGTCACGAAGTGAACGGACTTGGTCAGTAATAAGACCAAGATCCTCTGCAATGACGGGTATATCTCCAAGCACTTTCTTTATTACATTGAATAAATCAATATCCGGGCCCTTTATCCATTCACCATTTACAGCAGTCGAATCTCCATACGGAATGGACCAGTAGGCCTCAAAACCTCTAAAATGATCAATGCGGAGACAGTCGACAAGCTGTAAAACCCGCCGGATACGGGCAATCCACCATGAATAATTATCAGCTTTCATTGCGTTCCAGTCGTAAAGCGGATTCCCCCACAACTGTCCCGTCGCTGAAAAATAATCGGGCGGAACGCCTGCGACCTTTACTGGTACGCCATATTCATTAAGCTGGAAAAATTTCTGATTAGCCCATACGTCAGCAGAATCGGGAGCAACAAAAATCGGAATATCCCCAATAATATCTATCCCGACTGAATTAACATATTTCTTTAATGAACTCCACTGATAATCAAAGAAAAACTGGATTACTTTTATTTCTTCTATATTTTGTGTATGGCTGCCATCCCATTCCGATACAGCTGCAGGAGAACAGGAAGCAAGTTCCCGCGGCCAGAACGCGTTCCACATGCCTTTTATACCGCTTATTCCCTGTTTCTGTGCTTCGGCATCATAATACTGTTTTATACTCGTAAAATCCGCATAACTGTCAAGCCACACCGCGTTATCATTCTTAAAGGTTTCATACGCAGTACGGTCCGCTTCAGAACAGTGTGTCAGAAAATATGCGGCACATTTGGAAAGCAGCGGAAGTTTCCACCAGACGACGGAGCCGAAATCAATTTTACCTGATGTTTTTATATAATCAGGCGGTACAATATCGTCTTTTAATGCCCAGCCCTTTTCAACAAGCATATCAAGATCAATAAGCAGCGGATTACCGGCGAATGTAGAAAACGACGCATAGGGTGAATCGCCGTAACCCGTCGGACCAAGCGGAAGCATCTGCCACAAAGTCTGATGAGCTTCATGCAGCCAGTCAGCAAACTGATAAGCGCTCTTTCCGAGCGTTCCAATACCAGGAGTTCCGGCGAGTGATGTCGGATGAAACAATATTCCACTTCTTCTCGTGAATTTCATAGCTTATTGTAGCATATTATGACAAAAGTGTCACTAAAAAAACAGTATTATCTGTTACCGGAAATATAAAATTCAATGTTCATTGGCGATCATCCAGGGAGCTTTTTCCTTCAGAGATTCCATGTCGATTCCCGATACAAGATTCTGAACAGACATAAGCAGATCTTTGAGCTTATCCAGTACGTTCTGAATATAAATAAAATAATATACCTGAGTCCCCTTTTTATGGCTTGTAATCATACCCGTATCTTTCAGTATCTTTAAATGATGAGAAATGGCAGGCCGGGAAAGATGTGTCTTTGCAGTGATATCTGCAACATCCATACCGTCGGTTCCTGCTTCTGCTAGTATAAGCAGAATGCGCTGCCTCACCTCGTCACCGAGCGTGAGCATAAACGGACCGCATATAAGGAATTTCTCCCTGATTTTCTTAATTTCATCACGTATCATTTCTTCTATCATGTCAAAATCCTGTTACATATTCTTAAGATATCAGTTTATTTGTTTAATCATATAAGCAGATATTCATATTGTCAAATAAAAAATGAATTTTCTGCAAAATACTTAAAAAAATGTTGACCTTCAGCATCATTTGCAGTATATTCCGTTTATAAGTTCATCCGTTTAAGTTATTAAACTTTTGAACTGTAAAAATATTTAAACCATAGCCGCTATACATGTTAACGGCAGGAGGGTTTTACTTTATGCATCGTCTTTTTAAACATCCGTGGGTAATCATCGTTCTGTGTCTCGGGACTACCGGCATACTTGGATACAAACTCAAAGATGTCAAAATGAACAATTCTATCAGACAGTATTTTCCCCAGAAACACTCGTCATATAAACGGCTTATAGATACGGAAGATACATTCGGCAGCACGGTAGTCATAGGAGTATCCCTTGAAACAGACAAAGGGTCTATCATAACTCCCGACAATATCGCGATAATAGACAGAATCACGACACAGATTGAAAAAATTAAAAACGTCGAACGGGTGGATTCACTTACAAACATTGATTTCATTTACGGAAAAGACAATGCGCTCGTAGCGGGAAACCTTATAGGACTGGAACGAGGAGAAGACGGTCTGTATCCCCGGCTTACCCGAGAACAGATAAACTCGGTAAAGCAGAATATTGCAGAGTGGAACGATATGTATAACCGGGTTATTATTTCTGATGACGGTCATGCCGCACAGATGCAGGTTACGCTTACAGCAGACAACCATCCTGATCCGAAAGCGAAAAAAGTATCGGACGAAGTCATCAGGCAGCAGGTACTTGATCAGATCCGTATAATAGCGCAGAAAGAAACTAAAAACAGCGGTCTTAATGTGATTTATTACGGAGAT
>Ga0172378_10007128_pt1 | contig 10404 bp, 7 predicted proteins | sample GrowelOW332metaG_FD_119755 | JGI IMG/M metagenome (GOLD analysis project Ga0172378, IMG submission 119755) | Groundwater microbial communities from an aquifer near a municipal landfill in Southern Ontario, Canada - Pumphouse #3_1 metaG | ecosystem: Environmental > Aquatic > Deep subsurface >... | reverse complement strand
TACTAATTAATTTTAAATTATCAAATATGTCAAAAATTAAAATCGGAATTAACGGATTCGGTCGTATCGGACGTTTCGTATTCCGTCAGGCTCTTGCCAAAGGAAACATTCAGATCGTTAGTATCAATGATTTAATCGGTGTTGATTACATGGCTTACATGTTAAAATACGATTCGACTCATGGTCATTTCGATGGTGAGGTTAGCGTAAAAGACGGTAACTTAATCGTTAACGGTAACACTATCCGTGTAACAGCTGAAAGAAATCCTGCTGACATCAACTGGGGTGCTGTTGATGCTGAATACGTTGTTGAATCAACTGGTTTCTTTCTAACAAAAGAATTGGCAAAAGGACATATTGAAGCTGGTGCCAAAAAAGTTATTATGTCTGCTCCTTCTAAAGATGATACTCCTATGTTCGTTATGGGTGTTAACAACAAGTCTTACACTAACGACATGCAGTTCGTTTCTAACGCTTCATGTACAACAAACTGTTTAGCTCCTATAGCTAAAGTTTTGAATGACAACTTCGGTCTTGAAGAAGGTCTGATGACTACTATTCACTCAATGACTGCTACACAGAAAACAGTTGATGGTCCTTCAATGAAAGACTGGAGAGGTGGTCGTGGTTCAAGCCAGAACATTATCCCTTCATCTACAGGTGCTGCTAAAGCTGTTGGTAAAGTTATTCCTTCTTTGAATGGCAAATTAACAGGTATGTCTATGCGTGTTCCTACAGCTGACGTTTCTGTAGTTGACCTTACAGCAAGATTGGCTAAAGGAACAACTTATGAAGCTATCTGTGCCGCAATGAAGAAAGCTTCTGAAAATGAATTAAAAGGTATTTTAGGATATACAGAAGAAGCTGTTGTTTCTTCTGACTTTTTAGGAGATCCTCGTACATCAATCTTTGATGCAAAAGCCGGAATCCAATTATCACCTAACTTCGTAAAAGTTGTTTCATGGTATGATAATGAAATAGGTTATTCAACAAAAGTTTGTGATTTAATCACATACATGGATTCTGTAAAATAATTTATCTTTTATAGATTACACAAAAAGGGATTACTTCAGTGATCCCTTTTTTGTTGTCTAAAATTCTTAATTCATTTTTTCTACATCTTTTAATACCTAAATTCCGCAAGGAGATTTCGTAGTGAGCATTCAAATAGCAATAAATCAGGAAGTAAACCGAGTGAAGCTAGTCTCGCTATAGTGAGTGAGGATTACGACTGATTTGAAGTTAGCTGGATGCGTAACAGATAAGTTCTTGTGGATTTTAGGTAATATTCTATCTTTGTTATACGAAGAGAAATAAAAGATGGAAAAAAATTTAATTGTAATTTTAGGCCCCACAGGAATAGGGAAAAGTGATCTGAGCATAAACCTCGCCAGACACTTCAAAACAGAAATTGTTTCATCCGATTCCCGTCAAATATTCAGAGAACTATCAATAGGTACAGCAGTCCCTTCCCTTTCAGATCTAAAAAAAATAAAGCATCATCTCATTCAGAGTCTGTCAATAACCGACAAATACAACGCAAGCAAATTTGAAGAAGATGCCCTAAAAATAATCAATGAGATTTTTCAAAAAAAAGACACCGTTATTTTAAGCGGCGGATCCATGCTATACATCAATGCCGTATGCAGGGGAATTGATATAATACCGGATGTTAATCAGGGAATTCACGCACAGATTCTTAAAGAATACAAAGAAGAGGGCATAGAACATTTGCGGTTAAAACTTAAAGAACTCGATCCTGATTACTATAATAATGTAGACTTAAAAAATACAAACCGAATTATCCATGCCCTTGACATTACCCTGACAACTGGAAAATCATACTCATCATTTAGAACCGGACATAAAAAACAAAGACCATTTAACATTATTAAAATAGGACTAAACACAGACCGGCAAAAACTATACGACCGTATAAACCTAAGGGTAGATAAAATGATCAAAAACGGACTAATAGAAGAAGCCAAAAGCGTATATCCTTATAGACAGTTAAACTCACTGAATACAGTAGGATATAAAGAATTATTTGATTATTTTGATAAAAAATCGGAGTTGCATGATGCCATCAAAAATATAAAAACAAACACACGACACTATGCTAAAAAACAACTGACATGGTTCAAAAAAGATGATGAAATTCAATGGTTTCAGCCATCACAGGAAAAAGAAATAATTAATTTTATTCATGGCAAAACACAAAAAAATTAGAAACATATCATGGGCAAAAAGATAAAAATCATAGGAACAGCCTATCCATACAGAGGCGGACTTGCCGAATACAATGAACGACTTGCACTGGAATTTGTCCATGAAGGAGACACTGTAGAAATAGAAACATTCTCAATACAATATCCAAACATATTATTTCCCGGAAAAACACAGTACGGAGAAAGAAAAGCACCAATAGAATTTTCTATAAAAAGAACAGTAAGCTCAATTAATCCATTCAACTGGATCAAAACAGGAAAAAGAATAAAAAAAGAGAAACCGGATATAGTAATTATAAAATACTGGATACCATTCATGGCTCCATGTTTTGGAACTATAACCCGGATAATCAAAAAAAACCATTATACAAAAATAATCTGCATAGCCGACAACATTATACCACACGAAAACAGACCGGGAGATAATATACTAACAGGTTATTTCTTAAAATCCATTGACGGAATAGTTGCTATGTCTAAAAAAGTGTACAACGATGTTCTGCATTTCAATGACAAACTTCCGCGTGTCCTTTGTCCACATCCGCTTTTTGATAATTTCGGAGAATCCATAAGCAGAGAGAAAGCCCTTTCGTTGTTAAAACTGGATCCATCGTTTCACTATCTGCTTTTTTTCGGATTTATACGTGAATATAAAGGGCTGGATCTTTTATTAAAAGCATTTGCCCATCCTGCCATAAAAAATATGAGACTTAAACTTTTAGTAGCCGGCGAATTCTACACAAAAGAAAAACCATACTTAGACCTGATAAAAAAACTCGGACTTCAGGACAAAGTTATAATCATGGACAAATTCATTGCAAACAACGAGGTAAATCGTTATTTTTGTTCGGCAGACATGATTGTTCAACCCTATAAAACAGCTACACAAAGCGGCGTAACACAAATAGGGTACCATTTTAACAAACCGATGCTGGTAACGGATGTAGGCGGACTCTCAGAAATCATTCCGGATCAGAAAGTGGGATATGTTGTTACACCTGACGAAAATCACATATCAGATGCTATTATTGACTTTTATGATAACAACCGACAGAAAGAATTTGAGACTAATGTCCTTGTTGAAAAAAAGAAATTTTCATGGGAGAACATGGTTCAATCAGTCAGAAATGTTTCACATTAAAACAAAACAAAATGATTATTAGAAGTATGGCTCCACTGAGAATAGGACTTGGAGGTGGAGGTACAGATGTTTCTCCCTATTCAGACATATATGGTGGATGCATTCTTAATGCCTCCATAAATTTATATGCGTATGCCTCCATAAAGCCAACCGATAACGGTAAAATCATATTTAATTCCGAAGACAAAAAAGAAAAGGAAATATTTGACGCAACAGAACATATAGAGATTAACGGGAAACTGGATCTGTTTAAAGGAATTTATAACAGAATCGTTAAAGACTATATACACAAACCTTTATCTTTTGAACTGACAACTTTTGTAGATGCCCCCCCGGGATCGGGACTTGGTTCTTCATCAACCCTGGTTACTGTAATTGTAGGGGCTTTCAGAGAATGGCTATCTTTACCTCTTGGTGAATATGACATAGCCCGGCTCTCTTATCAAATCGAAAGAATTGATCTTGGCTATGCCGGAGGAAAACAGGATCAATATGCTGCCACATTCGGAGGAATTAATTTTATGGAATTCTTTTCCAAAGATAAAGTTATCGTCAACCCTTTAAGGATCAGAGAAAAAATTCTAAAAGAACTGGCTTTCAATCTTGTCCTTTATTACACAGGAACCAGCAGGTTGTCTTCAAAAATCATTGAAACGCAACAAAAAAGTTTAAAAGACAATCTTCATAAATCAGTACAGGCCATGCATAACGTAAAGAAGATGGCCATTCTAATGAAAGAATCATTACTCCGTGATGAACTTGATACTTTAGGTCTGGTACTTAATAAGGGATGGGAATTCAAAAAACAGATGGCACCGGGAATTACAAATCCCGTTATAGATAAGATATATGATGACGCTATGTCAGCAGGAGCAACCGGAGGGAAAATATCAGGTGCCGGCGGAGGCGGTTATATTTTCTTTTATTGTCCGGGCAATACCCGTTACAATGTAATTCGCAGTCTTCAAAAATTCGATGGCAACGTTCAGCCTTTTCAGTTTACGAAAAGAGGGCTGCAATCATGGACCGTATAACTTATAATTTAAATGACGGAAGCAATTATTTTAGCAGGAGGACTGGGAACCAGATTAAGATCATGCATAAATGATATACCTAAACCAATGGCTCCCGTTAACAGTAAACCCTTTCTCTTCTATTTACTGGAATATTTAAAAACACAAAAAATAGAAAGAGTTATTTTATCCGTAGGATATAAATACGAAAGTATTCTTAACTATTTTGGAAATAGTTTCCGGGGCATATCCCTAATTTATTCCATAGAAAACGTTCCTCTTGGAACAGGGGGTGCAATTTCTATGGCCTTAAATAAATGTGAAAACAAAAATATATTTATTCTAAACGGAGACACTTACTTTCCTGTTTCACTTTCTAAACTAAAAGATAATCAAAATCAGACCGGTGCCGAAATTACCATAGCTCTTAAAAAAATGAAGAATGCCAAAAGATATGGGATTGTCGGTCTTGAAAAGAATTCAACAATTACCTCTTTTTCTGAAAAGATAAAAGCCTCACGGGTATTAATTAACGGAGGAGTATCACTTCTTGACAGAGAAAAATTTGAAAAAAGATCTTTTGCGGAAAAATATTCTTTCGAAAAAGACTATCTCGAAAAAATAGTACAGCAGGGATGCTTTTCAGGAATAGCTTTTGATTCATATTTTCTGGATATTGGCATTCCCGAATCTTACAATAAAGCACAAAATGACTTTAAATATTTTTATTCATAATAATTTCACCAAAATGTCACAATTATGCAAAATACATTATAGAATTATTTTAATAATGACAATTTTAGATGAAAAAATATCTTAATTTTTGACTATTTATTACACTTTATAAAAGTTAAATATCCATCTTTAATCTAAATCAAGTATCTTTAACATGATTTCAATTAACTCTATGGATAAAAAAAGCAACAACTTATTAACAAAAGCCGATCAAAGGTTAATCGATGACTGCTATGCTGATTTAAAGAATACATTTGAGCATCGATTCTCAAAAGAAAATATCAAATTAATAGACAAAGCTTTTGAGTTTGCGAATAATGCACATGCCGGAGTTAAAAGAAAATCAGGAGAGCCATATATTATTCATCCTATAGCAGTTGCAAAAATTGTATCCTCGGAGATAGGTCTGGGAAAAACTTCAATTATAGCCTCATTTTTACATGATGTTGTTGAAGACACCGATTATACGCTTGAAGATATAAAAAATCTGTTTGGAGAAAAAGTATCTAAAATCGTTGACGGTCTGACAAAACTCACCGGAGAAATGGCTCTTCAGCAAAACTCACAGCAGGCAACAAATTTCCGGAAAATGCTTATGACATTATCCGACGATGTAAGAGTCATTCTAATAAAACTGGCCGACCGTCTTCACAATATGCGCACGCTTGACAGCATGCCAATTCAAAAACAACTAAAAATAGCCTCCGAAACTTTATATATATATGCACCACTTGCTCATCGTCTTGGACTATACACCATTAAAACGGAGCTGGAAGATCTAAGTCTGAAATACAAACAGCCTGATGCTTACAATACAATATTATATCAACTTCATAATCAAAAAGAAAAAAGAAAATATCTGGTTAACAAATTTATAAAACCTATAAAAGACAATCTCTCCGGAGAAGGAATAAACTTCGTTATTTCCAATAGATTAAAATCAATATATTCCATATGGAACAAAATGCAGATTAAAGGAGTATCTTTCGATGAAATTTATGATCTGATGGCTATCCGCATAGTTTTTAAGCCAAAAGAAGTTCCTTCTGAAAAAATGCAATGCTTTGATATTCTTTCTCTTATAACAGATATATATAAGCCCAAACCCGACCGGATAAGAGACTGGATTACAATACCAAAAGCCAACGGATACGAAGCCCTGCATGTAACATTAATGGGACCTCAGGGACAATGGGTAGAGGTACAAATCCGTTCAGAACGTATGGACGATATAGCAGAACGTGGTTTTGCAGCACATTATAAATATAAAGGAATAAAGGATTCGGAATCGGAACTGGACAAATGGCTGAAAAAAATCAGAGAAGTGTTACAGGATCCTGAATCTGATGCCCTTGAATTTCTTGACGAATTTAAGATGAACCTATATTCATCTGAAATTGTAGTATTTACTCCTAAAGGAAAAATCATCACCCTACCAAAAGGAGCCACCGTTCTGGATTTTGCCTACGAAATTCACACGGATGTGGGAAATCATTGTATAGGTGCAAAAATTAACCATAAACTAATTCCGGTAAGCCACATATTAAGAAGTGGAGATCAGATAGAAGTATTAACATCAAAAAATCAGCAACCGGTTTTATCATGGATGAAATTTATTATTACAGCAAAGGCAAAAACCAAAATAAAACAGGCCTTTAGACTTATAAAAAAAGACCACTTCGAAAAAGGGAGGGAGATGGTAGGCAAAAAACTTCAGGAACACCATATACGAATATCATCGGACACCCTGAAAAAATTAGCCACCTATTATAACCTGTCAAATAAAGATCAGCTATATGCCCAGACAGGAATGGGATTTATTGACCTTAATGATCTTGAAAATATATTCAAAACAAGGAGACCAAAAAAACTGGCTAGATACTGGAAACTTACCTTTGGAAAGAAAAACCAGGCTGAAGAAGAACTGAACCTCCCATTAAATTCGATTAATAAAAAATCAACTTTCATCTTAAAGGAAAATTCCGAAGAAATTGATTATACACTAGCAAAATGCTGCCAGCCTATTCCCGGAGATAATGTAGTTGGATATCTTACATCCAAAAATCATGTTGTTATTCACAGAAGAAATTGCCCTATTGCTACTAAACTTATGTCACAGCAAGGAGACAGAATAATTGCTGCAACATGGACCAATTTCAAAAAAAGTTCATTTCTGTGCCGGCTAAAACTAAACGGGTTCGACCGTATAGGAATCGTTAATGAGGTAACTACAATAATCTCAAAATTAAACAACATTAATATGAGAACGGTAATGTTTGATACCCATGACGGCATTTTTGTAGGAGAATTATACTTATATATTCATAATCTGAAAGACCTTAACAATCTTATTGGGAAATTGAAAGAAATAAAAGGAATAGAAGATATCCAAAGGATAGAAAATCTTGATGACAACAAAAAAAGTGAGGACGAACAATCACTTAAATAATATTTTTATTGTTTAAAAATATCTGTAAAACAACATTCTGTTAAAATTACCTGAATCCTTCCAAAAACAAAAATAAAATTTTAATATATGAACAATTCAAAAACGAAGGAATTTGTAAAAAAAATATTTATAGAATATCTCGAGAAAAACAAACAAAGGAAAACACCGGAACGTTTTGCTATTTTAGCTGAAATTTATTCAAGAAACGACCATTTTGATATAGATTCATTGTATTTTTCCATGAAAGAAAAAAATTACAGAGTAAGCCGTGCCACTTTATACAATACAATGGAATTACTACTGAAATGTAATCTTGTAGTCAGGCATCAATTTGTAAATAACATCGCTCACTTCGAAAAAACATTTGCCACTACCCCACACGATCATATTATTAACGTCCGTACAGGAAATATCATAGAATTTACAGATCCCAGAATCCAAAAAATTATTGAAGAAACCTGTGAAAAATTCAACATCAAACTATTACATCACACTTTATATATATACGGAGAATCCAAGGAATGAAATCAGTAACCGAAAAAAAGATATTGAAACTCATACCCATAGGAAAAATAATTTGTACTTTTATACTCTCATACAGAACAGTAATTAAAGGAACTTTTTAATATATTAAAAGCATGAAAGCAGACGTACTCTTAGGTCTCCAGTGGGGAGATGAAGGAAAAGGAAAAATTGTTGATGTATTAACTCCTAAATACGACAGTGTTGCAAGGTTTCAGGGTGGACCAAATGCCGGGCATACATTGGAAACCAAGGAATTTAAACAAGTTTTACACAGTGTACCATCAGGAATTTTCCATGAAGATAAAATCAATATTATCGGCAATGGAGTTGTTTTGGATCCGGTAATATTCAAATCAGAAATAGAAGAAATAACTTCACACGGAATAGACCCACACAAAAATCTTTTTATATCAAAAAAAGCTCATTTAATTCTGCCAACCCACAAAATTCTCGATGCCGCCTCTGAAGAAGCAAAAGGGAAAACAAAAATTGGTTCAACACTTAAAGGAATAGGTCCGACATATCGGGACAAAATTGGTCGTGATGGATTACGTGTAGGTGATCTATGTAATAATTTTGAAGAAAAATATCATAGGCTTACAGAAAATCACAAACAAATTCTGGAAAAATTATATAACTTCGATTATAAGAAAAAACTGGAAAAACTGGAAAAAGAATGGAAAGAAAGTTTAAAAGTCCTGAGATCCTTTAAAATAATCGATAGTGAACATAAAATCAACGAATTATTTAAAGATAGTAAATCAGTTCTTGCAGAAGGAGCTCAGGGGACAATGCTGGACGTTGACTTTGGATCATATCCTTATGTAACCTCATCAAACACAATAGGAGCCGGAGCATGCACAGGACTGGGAATAGCCCCTCAGAAAATTGGAAAGGTATTCGGAATTTTTAAAGCTTACTGTACACGTGTAGGAATGGGACCATTCCCTACAGAATTATTTGACGAAACAGGAGAAAAATTAAGAATTGAAGGACGTGAATTCGGTGCAACTACAGGACGTCCACGTCGTTGCGGATGGCTTGATCTGGTAGCCCTTAAATATGCGAATATGCTTGATGGTACAACAGAATTACTGATGATGAAATCAGACATTCTGGACTCATTTGACACTATTAAAGTTTGTACAGCATACGAAATATGTGGAAAAAATGTTACTGAATTTCCATTCGAGCTGAATGATGATGTAAAACCTGTTTACACAGAAATGCCGGGATGGAAAACAGATCTTACAAAAATGAAAGATGCAAAAGAATTTCCTGAAAATTTCAATAAATATATTGACTTTATAGAAAAAGAAACAGAACTTCCTATTACTGTTGTCTCCGTAGGACCAGACAGAAGTCAGACAATTTTTCGTAAATAAAAAATTACCGGAATGTGTCGTCATGAAAAAAGTCAGAGCTTAGCTCTGGCTTTTTTTATTCAGTAACCCATCTCCTATCGTAAACGTTAGTATTATAAGGATTATAATATATGGCAGAATTGTCATATATTTTCAGGTAGTAAGTTTTGTGAGAATTGTCGTGCATGGATTTACCAAGCAGCCATGGATTAGCAAGCTTTAGCAATTTATAATTTGTTCCATGCTTTTTTGCCCATGTTGACAGACTTGTAATAGTGTTTTCCCATTTAACAGTTTTGTATGATAATGAAGGATATAAATCTACTCTTCGAATTTTAAATCCCAGACGTGAAGGATCCTGAAATAAATATTTACAGGCTAATATTCTGTATATATATTTGGAAGTTTCGGAATTCAGATATAAATCAGTAGCCTCATTGGTCTGCTGCGCATTCATATCCCGTTTTATTCCGGATACTCCTCTGTTATAAGATAAAGCCACTAAAAACCAGTCATTGAATATTCCATAACTGCGTTTTAAATACTTACATGCGGCAAGAGTTGATTTTTCTATATTATATCTTTCATCAATATTATTGTTTACTTCAAGACCCAGAGATCTGGCATCATCTGTCATTAATTGCCATAGCCCGGCTGCTCCGGCATATGAACGTGCTTTAGGTACAACCGAACTTTCTATTGCCATAAGGTAAATAATATCTTCAGGTATACCGTTCTTTTTAAGTATAGGAGCTACTAACGGGAAATAACGGTTAGCTTTTTTAATCATTTTTAAAGTAGTTGAATGCATATAGCTGAAGGCTAAAAGCTCCCTGTCCATACTTTCACGTTTGTCAAAACGGGTAAGATCTATTGTATCGCCACAAAACATCATGAATTTAGGAACATCAGGGCTTATTACATCTGATGGATTCAATGATTTTCCCTG
>Ga0172378_10007127_pt1 | contig 10405 bp, 23 predicted proteins | sample GrowelOW332metaG_FD_119755 | JGI IMG/M metagenome (GOLD analysis project Ga0172378, IMG submission 119755) | Groundwater microbial communities from an aquifer near a municipal landfill in Southern Ontario, Canada - Pumphouse #3_1 metaG | ecosystem: Environmental > Aquatic > Deep subsurface >... | reverse complement strand
CCGCATCTAAAAGAGGAGGCTGATAAGATTGCCGAAAATCCGAAAATCCTTATTATCCTGGTCTTGCTGTTTATTCTTATCGCTGGTGCCGGCGGCTGGCTTCTGTGCCGGCACTACGACAACCTGGAGCGGGGCGACCGTGACAATGTCCGTGCAACAGTACGAAACGCTCAAGAGCTCAATAGAGGCGCTAAAACGGAACTCGATCGAGCGCGAGAAGCTAATCAAGACGCAGCAGACGCAAATCAAAACGCTCAAAGAGCAGCTGACGATCTCGCAGACTCAACTGCAAAACTCTCGGGCCTCAATCGATCAGACGCAGACGCGATTGACGCAGCAGAGCGAGTCTTTAACGACGTTGAGCGAGCAAATCAATAAAGAAGCGCATAAAACAGCAACTGCAAAGAGACAGCGGGATACCTGGGCCGTCGTAGCCGGGGCACTGGCTGTCGGCTGCTTGACAAAATAATATCGTATTATGTAACAAGCCCTTGGTCACGATCGTGGCCGGGGGCTATTTTTTCTATTTTATACGTATAAAACTATTGACTTTATACGTATATGTGTTATAATATAATCAAGGGAAGGGAAAACAAGACCTTCCAAAATAAATCTTGAGAGCGCACCTCGTTAGAGGAAGTCGCCAAGGAGGAAAAGAACATGGCTACATACGAAGATATTAAATGCTTACCGTTGGTAAACGACGTAGATGAAAAGAAAGTTTCCGAAATCAAAAAATCCATCTTGGAAAATGGGTGGCAGGGAGCCCCGATTCTGTACACGAATCTGGGCCTTGTAACCGGAAGCCACCGTTTAGCGGCTCTCCAGGAAATCGAAGAATCCGGAGAGGATGATGATGTCTTATTTGAAGACGTCGCTGAAGACGTCACGGATATCATCAACGATTACTGTGAAAAAAATGATATGACTTGGGACGAACTCGATTTTTCCAGCCTGCGTGAAATCTTCACAGGCACTTGGGTGGAAGATTACAAAGACGAAATTCGAGAATGGTAATAGAGGCGGTCAGAAATGGCCGCCTTTTAAATAAGGAGGAATTAAAATGAAAAGAACGATTTACATGTCAGACCCATTGGTACGGCTTGCAGAAAAAACACGCGGAGACAGCCGCCGCACAAGCGGTTTTTCTCGTCGGCTAGGGGAGATTGTTGAAAGGTATCAGATTATGCTAGACCTGGACATGGGTAGCCTTCCGGATCTGACAGAAACAGAGCTAACAATCATGGGCGAAGTGCTGTGCGGAGCTGTCATCGACCGCCGCAAAATCCGTGGCCTGCATCTTGACGTGCTGGATGCAGCCGTCGGATCTGACGACGACCGGAAGCAGCTGTCGGGAAAAATCGAAGCATTGACAGCTGGTCAGCGCCTGGCACTCGTGGAAAGCCAATTCTTATGAGAATTAGTTGTATTTCCCTCTTGACATACAACTTTAGGTAGTGTATGATTACATCGTAAGGTAGTTAAAAACAAGGCAACAAGCTGAAAGGTGGTGGTAATATGATGAGAGAAAAGCTAATCAAATATAGAGGCGACCGCTCACAGGAAGAAATGGCTAAGAAGTATGGCGTTTCCCAACAGGCGTGGAGCAAATACGAAAACGGAACAGCGGTTCCAGCACCTAATATCATGCTTAGAATCGAAAAGGATTCCAAGATGAAAATGGAAGATATTTTTTTTGACGCATTTAAAACAACCTAATGTAGTTAAATAAAAAGAAAACAGTTGTTATACAACTTTTCTCATAAGGAGATTATACCAGAAAGGGGGCAGAACCATGAATGAAATTTTGAATATCAACAACGTTCACGGATACCTGGACAAGGAAACGGCCTATCTGAATGCCGAAGACGTGGCGCGAGGATTTGGATTTACTGAAAGTAAAAGCGGAGTTGAATACGTTAGATGGAGAACGATAAACCGCTATTTAAAAGAATTTGGTTTTTCGCAAGATGTTGCGAAAGATGATTTTCTCCCGGAAAACATGGTGTACCGGCTGGGATTCAAGGCCGGCAACGAAGTGGCTCAGAAGTTCCAAGCCGTTCTGGCTGATGAGGTTCTTCCGGCAATCAGAAAGACCGGCGGGTACATCGCTAACGCCGAAACAATGACGGATGCGGAAATTATGTCCAAGGCATTGCTGATAGCCAAACAGACGATAGACAATCGGGAACAGCGTATCCATTCATTGGAATTGGAAACGGAACGCATGAAGCCGAAAGAAATATTCGCCGACGCCGTCAGCTCTTCCATCTTGATTGGTGACTTAGCAAAAATCTTGCACGGCAACGGCATCAAGATAGGCCGCGGACGCTTATTCGCATGGATGCGCGAACACGGATTTCTCATCAAGCAGAAAGGTACGAGTTACAACATGCCGACACAGAGAGCAATGGAATTAGGATTGTTCCGGGTAAAGGAAGGCTCTTATGTTGATGGAAAAGGGAACAATATTATTACCAAAACGACAAAGGTCACTGGAAAAGGTCAACAGTATTTCATCAATAAGTTTCTGGCAGAAAAGAGCTGATAGCCATGAAACTATGTTACAGCTCCGAAGAACTGCAAGAGCTTTTCAAGTGTTCCCGGCAGACCATCTGCCGCATGGAAAGCGACGGCAGGCTGAAACGCCTGTACGGCCTCCCTGGCACCTTCTACCGGGCGGCGGACGTGCTGGCCCTTTGTGAATACGAAGAGCCAGCGCACGGGCCGCTGGAATGGGAAAGGCTCGAGGGCAAAATAAGGCCCTACCCGAAGAGAACAGAGCCTTGAAAGAAAAGTTGAATCGAATTTATGAGTTTTTGAGAGAGGCGGTGAAATTATGAAGGCCATTGAAATACGCGACCACATGCCGGAAAAGCGGCACGATCGCAAGCTCTTCAAGCGGATTGCCAGTGCCGTTGCCTTCACACTGGCCCTTGCCACGGCTTGTGGCATTGGCTGGTATGCAGGCGCGAAGCTGGCCTATGAGCAGAAGACGGCGGAAATCTCCAAAATACACTATGTCGAAGAAGGGGAAACCCTTTGGGACATAGCCGCCGGGCTGTCCAGTGATGAACAGGATATTCGCGAAGTCATTTATGACCTTGCGAAACTGAACAACATCGCGCCGGACGCTGATTTAAAAGTGGGTCAAAAAATCGTAATAGCAAAGTAGACCTTGCGACGGTTACGCAAGGCCTACGAGGCTAGATGCTTGGATATTTAGTTTATTGCCTTAATTATAAGACAGAAAGTTGAGGGTGTCAATGAGAGCAAGAGATATAGAAGATTGGGGACGCAAACCGTGGCCATTTGAAACTCATTACGAATTGCTAAGTCCCCTTTCACGCAGTGTATCCCACGAACTGGCAGATACCTGCATAAGGATTGGAACGTTATTAAAGGAAAAGTTTCCCGACAACGACGACATTATCTATGAAGCAGACGCGCTTATTTCAGCCGCGAAAACCCTTGAAGGGAACTGTTGCTTCCCGGAACTGACGGACGAATTATCCGACAACTTAAAGTTCCTTGACGTCCATATCGGGAACTTGAAGGAAATCAATGAAGTTGATTTATCTGACTTCATTGATGATTTGACAGAGGTATTGCAGGACGGTAAGGACGCCGTTTTGTTTGACCGTAGTCGTTGGTTCAACGACACAAAGAAAGGAGCCTAACCCATGGCAAACTTATATGAAATCAACAGTGCAATTCTGAATTGCGTAGAAGTCGAACCGGGGACGACGGTAAACATGGAAACCGGGGAAGTCATCGACCTGGAAAAACTTTCGCTTCTGAAAATGGAACGTAGCGAAAAAATCCGCAACATTGCCTTGTGGGTCAAGAATCTGAAAGCTGACGCGAAGGCCCTTAAAGAAGAAAAAGAAGCCTTCTATAAGCGACAGAAGGCAGCGGAAAACAAGGCCGCACAGCTGGAAAGCTACCTTGCCAACGTCCTCGACGGTGAAAAGGTCAAGGAAACGGAATTCTCCATCGGCTGGCGGAAGAGCAAAGCCGTCACCATCACCGACGAAAAGAAGCTGCCGGAAGCCTTCCTGATCGCACAGCCTCCGAAAGTTGACAAGACGGCCATCGGGAAAGCCTTGAAAGGCGGGGAAGACGTTCCGGGGGCTGAACTGATTGAAAATATGAACATCCAGATTAAATAAAGGGGATGACAACATGAAACACAGCGACGAGTTAAAGAACCTTGCAAAGGCACTAGCAAAATTCCAGGCCGATATCAAAGACCCGGCGAGAGACAAAGACAATCCATATTTTAAAAGTAAATACGTAGCATTGGACGGGCTTCTTGATGCGGTACGCCCGGTGCTGGCGGCAAATGGACTTTCTTTCATACAAAGCCCGGTATCAAACGGGCAGGATATGGGAGTAGCAACACTCCTGATGCACGACAGCGGTGAATGGATTGAAAGTGACCCGTTCATGCTACATGCAGTAAAAAATGATCCGCAAGCTGGCGGCTCAGCCATTACTTACGCAAGACGGTATTCATTGTCTGCCGTGTTGGGTGTAGCGTGGGACGATGATGATGACGCCAATATGGCCACAAAAGGCCATCAGAGCCGTTCTAACGTACAGAACGCCCCAGCTAAGGGTGATTGCACCAAAGCAGGACGACAGGCCGAAAAAAACGCGCCTAGCTCGTCTCAGACGCAAAAAAAGCCTACATCTGTTGATGACTATTACCAGCTTGTCATTGACTGGGCGAGAGCTAATGAGGCCGTCATGTTCATCGGGCCGTTGCTCAAAGAAAAATTCAGCAAGGGGCATTTCAAAGAATTGTCCCTTGCAGAGGCCAAGGCCTTCTACGAAAACGTCGGCAAATTAGTCGATGCGGCGAAGGTCAAAGACGACGCCGCGCTGATGGATGGAGTCGGCTGATGAAGTGGACGACGAAGGGCGTCCAAGTGCTGCGGGGTATCGGGCTACAAATCGTAGCCCCGGCCCCGAAGACGGAAGCCCTAAACGATCTGGACGCCGGGAAGGAATACGTCATCGAAATAAAGCCGGTTAGCAAGATAAAGCGGCGGTCGCTAAATGCCAATGCTTACTGCTGGGCATTGTGCCAGGCCATTGCCGAGCGGTTGAGCCGCGACGGGCAGTACATCTCGAAAGAAGAGGTGTATCGCGAATGCATCCAAGATTCCCAGCGGATGCAGCATTTACTTATACAGAGCAAAGCGGCACCGGCATTTAGACGAAGCTGGGAAAGAAACGGCATCGGCTTCCAAGTCGTCGAAATCGGCCCCAGCAAAGATCACGCCGGGTATGAATGGATTGGCCTTTATGCCGGGTCCTCTACGTACAGCGTCGCGGAAATGAGTCGTCTGCTTGATTGCCTCGTGGATGAGGCGCACCAGGTGGGGGCCGAGACAGAGCCGCCCGATTATGTACAAGCACTACTAGACGATTGGGGGAAGCAGGATGAAAAGAAATGCGCGGCACTGGCTGGCGGTCAAGAAAGCTGTCGCAGAACGTGATAATTCGCAATGCGTTCTGTGCGGATGCCCGGCAAACGACGTACACCATGTAATTTTCCGCAGCCACGGCGGACAGGATGACGTCAATAATTGCGTGTGCTTATGCCGGCAATGCCACGAACTGGCGCACGGCATGAACGCACGAAAGATAAGAGATAAGTTGCAAGGGATTTTAGCAGAAAGGAGTGCGAAATAATGGAACGTTATAAACTGGGCGATATAGACAATGAACGATTTTATTTGTTGCCGAAAAGCCTATTTTTAAACCCAGATTATACGGGCATGTCGATAACGGCAAAGGTGCTATACGCTCTCCTCCGGGATCGCATGAAGCTATCAGAGAGGAATCAATGGGCTGATGATAACGGAGAAATATTCCTGTTGTTTACGCAGGAAGAAATACAGAGCGTATTGCAAATATCGCACCCGACATGCGTAAAAGCCATGAAACAATTACAGGCATACGGGCTAATCGACGTAATCAGACAAGGCGTGCAAAGGCCAAACAAGGTTTACATCAGGAAGTTAAAAAACTTTACTTTACGTTGTAAAAAAAATTTACTTCATGATGTAAAAAAAATTAACGCTAATGAGACTGAGATGAATGAGACTGAGATGAATGAGACTGAAAAGAGAAAGAGGGCAGGTGAACCTGCCACCGCTCCAAAAGGTGGATTCAAGCCACCAACTTTGGAAGAAGTACAAGCGTATTGCCAAGCCAGGGGAAATAACATTGATCCTGAAAGCTTTTTGGATTTCTACGCAAGCAAGGGCTGGATGGTAGGGCGGAACAAGATGCGTGATTGGAAAGCCGCGGTCCGCACCTGGGAACGCCGCGACCGGGAACGTCCGGCAATGCGCTTGACGCCCCGCAACAGCAAGAAGGAAGCGATTGACGTCGTGAACCGCCTGATGGCGGAATACCAAGCCCAAGAAGGAGAGGAGAAAGATGACAATGACAACGGAGGAATCGACCCTGCGACAGATTGGTCTTTTGCAACTGGCGTACAAAAATGATCTCCCGGAGGAACGGCTGCGTTTCTACGTAGAGATGTTAAAAGACATCCCGCCGGCGGCCTTGTCGGCCGGGGTCAAGTACTGCATCAACCACTGCAATTTTTTACCTACCATTGCCGAAATTAGGAAGGCATCGGAAAAAGTGACTACGCTGGCAATGGGAACTAAGCCCATCGACAGTGCTACAGCCTGGGGCAAGGTCCAGAAGGCCATCGCCGCCGTCGGCTATACCGGCGTGCCGGACTTCGACGATCCGGTGACGCAGCGCGTCGTCGACCGGTTCGGCTGGAAAGAGATCTGCCAGACTCCGACCGATGACACTTCCATTCTGCGGGCCCAGTTCCGTAAAGCTTATGAATCGGAAGTAGCCCACGTCGAAGAAGTGAAAGAATTTGCCGCTTCCGGCATCCCGGTCCATCAGAAGTACCTGGCTGATGCCGGCCTGGCCGGCGTGAAAGAATTGACCAGCGAAGTAGCCGCCCGGCTGAAAATGCCGGAATGATGGCAGAAAAGGAGAGAGAAAGATGACAAAGACAAGATTATGCCGCCTATGCGGCCAGCCGCTCGAGCTCCGCGGATCCAGGACAGCCAGGCTGACACTCTGTGATGATTGCCGGGCACGGATCCTGTCCCGATATACATACCGGATCGAACACCACATCACGGGCAAGGAAACCTGCTGCCTGGTGTGCGGAAAGCCTATCCCGAAAGGATACAACGGCTATACGACCTGCTCCCGGGCGTGTAGGGCACTGCTGAACTCGGTCACAGCCAATTACCGGAAAGACAGGGCAGCGAACCAGCTCCGGCAGGATAAACAGGACCATCCAGAAGCATACCTTCCGCCAAAGCGGGTACTTAGCCCGCTTTGGCGGGCCGAACAGGAAGCCCGGGAACATGGCATTACCTACGGCCTGTACATGGCCCTGAAAGGAGGAATGGCCCATGACTTGTAACGTGATTTGGCTGCGGCAGGCCATGGCGGAATACCAGGACCGCTTGAACAACGTCCTCTGCGTGACGGCTGCGGAAATCCCGGCGCTGGAATGGCGCCGGGCCAATGGGCAATACATCCCTAAGGCCCAGTTCATGGCCTTCGACGGGACAAAATATATCGTTGTCGACAACCGGCAGGGGCAGTTTGAAAAAGAAACCAAGGAAACGCTGCATGACTGCCTGCATTGGTTTCTGGCGTAAGAAACCCGGAAAGGATAGAGAAAGATGGAAATTAAAATCGACATAATTGGCGATGAAAGCAAACTGACGACGTTTTTACATGGCCTTACGATAAATCATAGCCAGAAACAAGAAACGCCTGTTAAAACGGCAAATACGAAGAAAAAAGGCCGCCCGAAGAAAGTGGCGGCACCGGAACCGCAGGACGACATCCTGGACGATCCGGAAATGGCCGACATCGGAGAAAAGATTTTCGGGGACGGTGAATAGCATGTTCTATAAAAAGCACAGCAAAGAACGCGCACTGGTTGCCGGCGATGCCTCCGCAGAAGCCGTGGCGACGCTGCTGTTCATGGCCCTACATGATGAATTCCGGTTCGGCCAGGTCCGTCTGGAACAGATCGTCAAGATCTGGAATGAATTGCCAGACAATACAGCATACTGCGAATCGCAGATATCCCGCAGCGGATACAACCGGGGCCGGATGGAACGGGAATTCATCAAGAAGATGATGAAGATCATCGCGGCGGCCCAAATCGATAAGAAGGCACTTCGCGATTACATCCACGATTGCATGCTGGGAAGCGTAATTATCCTGCTATACATCTTGTGCCAGGACTTCGGCTTCACGGCCGACGACGTACACCGGCTGGAAAAGCGCATCTATAATTACGCGGATATCATGCTGGACCCCGATACGTACGGCGTGACCATCTGGCGCTTCATGGCCTGCATCCGCTATGAACTCAATATCAGGTGCGAAATCCTGAAAGAATTTGAAAAAGAATATGGCCGGATTGACCTGGGACCCAAATGGGGCGTCAACCTGATAACCGGGAAGCCGAGAAAGAAGAATGAGGCGATCGCATGAAAGGAGGCTATTTGAGTGATTGACATGAGTATGGACCGCGTCCGGGCCGTGATTGATAAAGCCTGCCGGGACGGGAAGAGCTACGCCACGATTGAAAAAAGCGGCGACGACACTGTCAATGCTGCCGTCGCGCAGCCCATCGACGGCATGGGCTATAAAGTAGCCATTAATCCACAAGAAATCCTTATCAGTTGGTAGGAGGAATGTAAATTGAACAACGTACAGCTTATGGGCAATCTGGCCCGCGACCCGAAAGTCAGCGTGACCCGTACGGGGAAGACCCTCGTTCGGATGACGGTGGCCTGCTCCGAAACCTACAAGGGAAAGGACGGCCAGGCGAAAGAAATGACGTCGTTCGTGCCGGTGACTTGCTGGCCTCCGTCGTCGGATCTAGCGCAGAACCTCTTGAAAGGCGACCGGGTGGTAGTGATGGGCCGCTTCACGACGAATTCTTACGAAAAGGACGGCACAAAGCACTATTACAGTGAAGTTACCGCAAATTACGTGGGGACCGTGCCGAAATCCGTCAAAGCAGCGGCTCCCGGCCAGTCCTTTGATGACATGGGGGCCGCCGCGGACGACGAAGAAATCCCGTTCTAGGAGACACTTATGGTTTATAAATTCACGATTGACGGGCGCCCCGTCACGAAGAAGAACAGCATGCAGAAGACGCGCCGCGGCCTCATCCAGTCGAAGCAGTACCGGGAATACGAAGAAGCGGCCCTCTGGCAGCTCCTGGATGAGAAACCGAAAGGCCTGGCCCCAATTGGCCGGGCCGTGAAGATGGAAGCGCTCTATTACATGCCGGACCGCAGAGGCTGGCCGGATCTCTTCGGTCTCCTCCAGGCGACGGCAGACATTTTAGAAAAGGCCGGCATCCTCGAAGACGACGGCTTCATCGCCACCGTCGGCAACAGCCGCATCGAGGACGTCAGCGACTGGCCGCGGGTCGAAGTTACGGTCACGGAACTGCCGCCGACGTTCGCGCTGAATGAGCTGCACCCGAAACTAAGAAAGAGGTGTATCAAATGACAAAACGAACGGTATGGCTGGGAATCATGATTTACTCGGCATTTTTTGGCTGGCCCTTACGGCGATACTCATCAAGATGCTGAGGTGATCCCATGGAAAACTGGTATAAGCCGGGTGAGGTCAAGGTGACGCGGGTCGAACCGGATCCGCGGCCGCCGAAGCCGAAAAAGACCTGGAAAGAATACAGTGACGTACTGGACTATGAGGCCAAGAACGTCGAGAAAATAAGGAGGCGGCTGAAACGTGAGAAAAGACCTGGAGACGCTCGGAAGCACGGAAGGACCTGGAAGACATCTTCGTCGCCGAAGCGACGGATGCAGCACTCAAGACCGCGGATGCCATGAACGACGACGAAAAGCGCCGTTACATTTGGGACTGGGTAGAGAGCCGCCCGTGGAATGAATGTGTTTTATTGGACATAATTATAAACAGGGAGTAAAAAAATGAAGAAAACAATGGAAGATATGGAACTCATTGAGTGCGCTAAGAAAGTAAGAGATTTTTGTAAGTCCCATCGAGATAATCCTAAAACCAACTACTGCGAATGTTGCCCGTTTTACTACAAGGGAGATTATTTTACGGGCTGTTTATTGACGGATAGCTGGGGAAACGAAGTGGATAGCCCTGAAGATTGGGTTTTAGATTGAGGTGGTGTGATGGTATTGAATAAAGCAATGTTAAGGCTTGTAACAGGAGAGGACGTATATTACGGTCTTTTCGATGGGTGGCTAGAAGCTGATACCATTATTATGGAAATCAAAGACAAACCTTTTATTACAGTCACCGACAAAAAAGATAGGAT
>Ga0172378_10007126_pt1 | contig 10407 bp, 9 predicted proteins | sample GrowelOW332metaG_FD_119755 | JGI IMG/M metagenome (GOLD analysis project Ga0172378, IMG submission 119755) | Groundwater microbial communities from an aquifer near a municipal landfill in Southern Ontario, Canada - Pumphouse #3_1 metaG | ecosystem: Environmental > Aquatic > Deep subsurface >... | reverse complement strand
GTCGTTAATCATCACCGCCTTCGCGCCGGTGCAGGATGTGCGCAATACGCTGACCCCGGAACTCAAGGGCGAAGACAGCGTATTGCTGTTGATCGATCTGGGGCAGGGCAAAAACCGTCTCGGTGGCTCGGTGCTGGCCCAGGTTTACAACCAGCTTGGCAATCAGGCGCCCGATCTGGACGATGCCGGTCTGTTCAAGCGTTTCTTCGATACCATCCAGTCTCTGAATGAACAAGGCTTGGTTTTGGCTTATCACGACCGCGCCGACGGCGGCTTGCTGGCGACGGTGACCGAAATGCTGCTTGCGAGTCGCAAGGGCGTCGAGCTGGATATTTCCGAGCTCGGTAATGATGTATTGGCGGCCTTGTTTAACGAGGAATTGGGCGCGGTGCTGCAAGTAAAAAAATCCGAACTGGATCATGTCGCACGGTTGCTGGATCAGGCCGGTCTTGACGAGTTTACGCACGTGGTAGGCACGGTGGTTTCGGGTCAACAGCTGCGTATCGTCCAAAACGGCAATGAAATCTACCGTGCCAACCGGGCCGAATTGCAGCAAACCTGGTCGGAAGTCAGCTTTAGGATGCAGGCGCTGCGCGACAATCCCGATTGCGCCGGCCAGCAGTTCGAGCGCATCGCCGACGACAGCGATCCAGGCTTGTCCGCTGTGTTGACTTACGACATCAACGACGACATTACCGCGTGCTTTGCGAATGCAGAAAAACCTAAGGTTGCCATTCTGCGTGAGCAGGGCGTCAACGGCCACGTCGAGATGGCGGCGGCTTTCGATAGGGCCGGTTTCGCGGCCATCGACGTGCACATGACCGACATCATCAGCGGCCGAGTTTCGTTGACCGAATTCACCGGACTGGTGGCTTGCGGCGGATTTTCTTACGGCGACGTGCTGGGGGCCGGCGGCGGCTGGGCAAAGTCCATCCTGTTCAATGCCAAAGCCCGCGACGAATTCGCGGCCTTCTTTGCCCGCTTCGATACCTTTGGCTTGGGCGTATGTAACGGCTGTCAGATGATGTCCGGCCTGAAAGACATCATTCCCGGCGCCGAATATTGGCCGCAGTTCAAACGCAACCTGTCTGAACAATTCGAGGCGCGGGTGGCGATGGTCAAGGTGCAGGAGTCGCCGTCGATTTTCTTTCAAGGCATGACTGGCTCGATGCTGCCGGTCGTGGTCGCGCATGGCGAAGGCAGGGCCGAATTCGGCGTTCAAGAACCGTCAATAGCGCCAGTCGCGTTGAGTTATATCGATAACTACGGCAACCAGACAGAAGCCTTCCCGGCCAACCCCAATGGTTCGCCGTTAGGCATCACCGGCCTAACCACCACCGACGGCCGATTTACCATCATGATGCCGCATCCCGAGCGCTGCTTCCGCGCCGTGCAAAACTCCTGGCATCCTGCCGATTGGTCGGAAGACGGGGCCTGGCTGCGGATGTTTAGAAATGCGCGGGTTTGGGTGGGGTAAACCTACTGCCGCTTGTACGGCTGGCTCCCTACCTTAGCCGCAGGTTTGTGATGCCCCGCACCCTGCGCGTTTCAGCACTGGCCGGCATACTCGTTTTATGTCTTCAAGCCTGCGCTAGTTGGAGACCGCTTCCGCCGTCACCGATACAGAGCATGGATTGCGACAGCCTGTTCGACGAGATGGACCGACGTGTCGATGAGTACGGCGTGGCGGATGCAACTGCGGCTCGGATATCCGGTTTTCCGGAATTGCGTGTCGATCGATTCCTGGCGTCTTTTGCAAATGAAGGTGTGGCAGGCGAAGCTTACGCTGCATGGCTTGAACGTTTGCGGAAACTGGATGAAACAGCCCGGCTGATCGAATGGCGTAACTTGCCAGCAGAGGCGACAGCTTCGCCGCTGGACGCTTTCGGCTCTAATGTCGAAACAGTAGTGAATGTCTGTGGACACATCCTAGCCGAGCAGGAGCTGATGTATCCGCATCGGCGCGGCCAATTGTTATCAGCTATCGAGCCGCCAGATGCCTATTCGACCTGGCAGCGGTTCTTCGGTCTCTATTTTCTCAGCCGCTGGGTCATCGTCGATGGTGTTTGGCGGGTGCAGCGGGAAATGCGCGAACCCTTCCTCAATCCCGATCAGAATCGGTCCGGCACAGGCCGATTGATTCGCTATGCCCCACCGGCGCCGGATGCGCTAAGTTCGGCCGAGGTTGCCAAGGTTCTTGAGCAGTCGGCGCTTAATCCATTAAGCATTCCCGAGCCTTCCGACGATCAATTCGCCCGATTATTTTCCACTTTTGCGCCGATCTGGGCCGTTGACACGGCGGACGACAATGACCGCATCGGTTCTGCCGACATTGACGATGAGGATGGGAAAAGCTATATCAACACTCAAAAACCCGTCGTTTATCGGCTGCCGTCTTATACACGCCTTGGCGGCCAAGTGCTGCTCCAACTCAATTACCTCGTCTGGTTTCCAGCCCGGCCATCGGTAAGCTGGATGGATATTTATGCAGGCCGCTTCGACGGACTCATCTGGCGCGTTACCTTGGGGATGGATGGCAAGCCGCTGGCCTATGACAGTATTCATCCCTGCGGCTGTTATTACATGGTCTTTCCGGGTGAAGGCGCACGGTTCGTGCAACCCCAGGACGGTTCGGAGCCGATCTTGTCGCCGATGCCGATTCTTGGACCCAAGCCCGGCGAACGCCTGGTGATTCAGGTCGCTTCGGGCAACCATTTCATCCGTGGTATCGGATCGGAAGAACAGGCAGCGGTTTCCGACATTTATGGCTGGCTTGATTATGACCAACTCCGCTCGCTGCCGATGCCCAACGGCCGACACCGCAGTTTGTTTGATACGGATGGTTTGGTACCGGGCAGCGAGCGTCCGGAGCGATTTCTATTCTGGCCTATGGGAGTGCCGAGCGCGGGGGCCATGCGTCAATGGGGATCGCATGCGATTGCCTTCCTCGGCAAACGGCATTTTGACGATCCGTGGTTGCTGGAAAAATTCATACAACCCCGCCGGGAAGCGTTAGGCGAGAACACTTTACAAGCCGTTCCCGCAGACGATGGCGATAACCCACTAAAACTCGACGCGAAATGAATCTGTGTCGGGGGGCTGTCTATTGCTGATCCTGAATCAGCCGCTTGCCGAGGCTGACAACGTCGTCTTGAAGGTAGCCTAGCTTGCGGTAAAACTCCAACACTTCCAGATTGCCGGTACGTACCTGTAGATTCAGCTTCGGGCAACCGCGTTCTATCAGCAAGCGTTCCGCTTCATTCATCAATTGCCTGCCCAGGGATAAGCGTCGTTTATCGGGGGCGACGGCCAGATAATTGACCCAGCCGCGATGGCCGTCGAAGCCCGCCATTGCGCTAGCGATGATTTTCTGGTCTCCATTGACGCCTACCAGAAACAATTCCGGCTGTACGCCAAGCTTGCGCTCGATGTCCAGGTAAGGATCGTTCCAGGGGCGGAGCAGACCGCATTCATGCCATAGCGCGATCAAGGCGTCCTGGTCGCCGGTTTGATAAGGGCGGATTTTCATTGTCAGACGTCAATCTTGTAGTTCAATCGAATGTTAAAGCCCCAGTTTTCCGGCGGACTTTCCAGGACGCATATTTCGATGTCGAGTGTTCCTTAATCCCGTAAATCTTGACTTGCGCCATGCCCATGCGCTGCTCCTGGCTAATGTTGAGTCGTTTGGTAACGCCGCTTTCGCGCCTTGGTAAATGCCCACCAAGGCTGCGGCTCACCGCCGTTCATGAAGGCTACGACAGACATCAAGACGTCGATCATACATGGGTCGTGGTGGACACCGGTGGTTCGGCAAAGTTGTTCGTAAAGTTCGAAAGGATCCCGACCGATCAGTTGCTCGGGCCTGTCTATGCCGATCAGCCGCAAATCTCCCGCGCAGGCCTTGCCGATATTCGGCAAGTCTTCGAGTTTAACGGTGCGGGCTCTGTCGACTTTTTTCGGATGCATCTGGACGTTTATAGGTGATGTAAGCGGATTATAGCCAATGACCACTGAAAGCTGCGAGGGTGGTGGTGAATCAGGGTTTTTATGTTCGCTTGCGCGACTAGCCATGAATGGGGTTGGCTGCGCTTGTACTCATGGCGGTGTTAGCTGAATGCATCGAACGCTAGAAAAGAATTTTTCCTATAGCTGCGTGGGAAGCAAGGCGGGATAATGGCTAGTTTTTAATGCCCTTGATGTTATGAGCCTTCGCTATCAGATTATTTGTCGCATCCTGTTGTCTTCGGTTTGTATTCTGGTGCTGGGCGGGGCGATTGCGGTATGGCAGGCGCGACAGTCAGTCGAGAAAGAAGTCGATGCTTCTATCCATTTGGCGCTGCCACTGATTACCTTGGGGATTGCCGATACCCCGGTGTTCCAGCAAAGCGACGATTTATCCCGTTTCAGCGCATTGCGGCAAACTCGGCATTTAAGCATCCAATTACAAAAGCCGGATGGTCAATTGATCCATTTCGCCGGGGAACATCAACCCAGCAACCCGGAAGAGATGCCGCCTGCCTGGTTTATCCGCTTGGTGAAAGGCGATTATCCCAAAGTCGAGCACCAATTGCATGCTCAAGATGGCAAGCTATTGACGCTGATTATCCAGGCGCAGCCGCTCGACGAAATCACTGAAGTTTGGCAGGAAAGCGTGGCGTTTTTTGCCTCGATTTCTTTGCTAACCATGTTGACGTTTTTCGCGGTCAATCTGGTGTTTAATAAATCCTTGAAATCTATCGGGGTGATTGTCGACGCCTTGCGTCTGGTTGAAACCGGTCAGTATCGGCAGCAATTGCCACCGTTTTCAACACAGGAGTTCGACAACATCGCCAAGGCTATCAACCATATGACCGTGGAGCTGGAAAAAGCCCGCCAGGAAAACCGGGCGTTGACGCAGCATTCGCTGGCGATACAAGAAGAAGAGCGGCAGCGCTTGTCTCAGGAGCTGCATGACGAGTTTGGGCAGTCGCTGACGGCGATTAAGGTGATGGCCGTGACGGCAGCGCACCAGAAAGCCGATACCGCCAAAATTACCGCATCGATTACCGAGATTTGCGACCATCTGATGACCGTGGTGCGCTCGATGATGCAGCAATTGCATCCCTTGGTGTTGACCGAGTTGGGCTTGAAAGCCACCTTGGAGGAGATGGTCAATCATTGGGCGGAACGCAATGCCGAGCTGCAATTGACTATCCGTTGCAGCGATGAAGTGGACGATCTGGATAAAAATCTGACTATCCAAGTATTTCGGGTGATCCAGGAATGTTTGACCAATGTGGTACGTCACGCCAAGGCTCATCGGGTCAGCATTGATCTGGAAAAGCTGGTACGGCCGCAAGCCTGTTTGTGGCTCAAAGTGCAAGACGATGGCCAAGGTTGCGATTTGAAGTCCATTAGCCGCGGCTTTGGTTTATTAGGTATCAAAGAACGGATCAAGTCGTTGGACGGCGAACTGGAGGTGGTTTCGCGTCCCGGCAATGGCTTGATGGTTAACGCGCGTATCCCTTTAGCATGAATGACAAAATTAAAATCCTGCTGGTAGACGACCATTTGGTGGTGCGTGCCGGTTTTCGAATGTTATTGGCGACCGGCGATAGTATCGAGGTGATCGGCGAAGCCGAGCGTGGCGAGCAAGCGATTCAACTTTATCAGGAATTGAATCCGGATATGTTGGTGATGGACTTATCGATGCCCGGCATCGGCGGCCTGGAAACCATACGACGCATTGTCCAGCGCGATAGCCATGCCCGTATCCTCGTGTTTAGCGTTCATCACGAGCAGGTTTATGTGAGCCGCGCAATGAGCGCCGGGGCTTTGGGTTATATCACCAAAAATAGCGCTCCCGGTATCTTGGCGGAAGCGATAGGCGCGATTATGAACGGCCAATGTTATATCGAACGCGGTTTGATCAAGGAAAGTCACGAGGCGGAGCAACACAGTGACCATCAGGCGACTATTGCCAGCTTCTCCCCGCGAGAATTTGATGTGTTTAGTCTGCTTGCCCAAGGTTTGACGGTGCATAAAATCGCCGATCAACTTTGCCTCGGCCATAAAACCGTGGCCAACTACGCCACGCAAATCAAGAAAAAGCTGCGAGTCGATACCACGACCGAGCTGGCGCATGTCGCGGTCAATTTAGGAATGATGGCACGCTAATCCGAGTGTCTTGGGGCAAGGCCGAGCGATTGTTGACCTTTCGGCGTTTAATCCAGGAGGCCGTCCAGTTCCGATTTTTCGGCAAGAATTTGCGGCATTTTTTCGTTAAGCAATTGGGTTGACAGTCCCAATTGCTCGCTTACCTCGGTCGGTAAGCGCGCTAATATCTGGCTTTCGTCCAAACCCCGATCTTGGCAATCGCTGATGAAATGAGCCAAGAATACCGCGCAACTCAGTTTGTTAGGCGTTTCGGCTGTCATGGGCTCGGCGGACTGCTCAATGGTTTCTATCAACTCATCGGCAAATTTCCAGCGGCTGCACAGTTCGGCGCAGACTGCTTGGCTGGTGAAGCCTAGGCGTTTTTTCTCGGTTTCGAGTCGAGAGCTCCCGGCTTTGACGTGTTGATCGATTTCGTTGGCCTCTCGGGGACTGCCGATATGAATCAGAATATTACCCAGATTGCTGATCAGACCCGCCGTATAGGCAATATCCGCCGCCTGTCCTGATTGTGCGGCTAGCCATTTCGCGTGGCTGGCGGTCCGAAAACTATTGCGCCAACTTTGCTTCACGTCGAAATGTTCTAATTGCGGCACTACGCTGATCAGGCCGGATGCGATGACTAAGGTTTTTAACTGATTGAGGCCCAGCATGGTGATGGCTTCATCGATGGAGCCTATTTTGCGGGATAAACCGAAATGCGCGGAGTTCACCAAACGAAGGATTTTTAAAACAAGAACTTGTTCCTTTTCAACGTTTTTTGCTATATCCAGCATCTCCGCATGGGGATTATTCAGTTGATTAATGACCGTTCTTACTACTTCGGGGATTTGCGGAATTTTGTGAATTTGGTCGAACAGCAGATTGATGGATGTTGGCATTTTTAAGACCTGACCTTAATGAAGGAAATTAACGATGATGCGCCGTTAAGTATAGTCAGGCAGGGCAAACAAGGCTTGATAAATTCGACTTGGATTTAGGTCGGCGCGACCAGTCGCGCCGACCTGGCTTTTAAAATGAGTTTGGAATTAGGTTTTGAAGTTTCCGACCATGGAACGCAATTGATTTGCCAGTTCGAGTAATTCGTGGCAGGCGTCTGCAGTGTTTTTGGCGCCTATCGAGGTTTCTTCGGAGACATGGCTGATATTGCTGATGTTGCGATTGATTTCCTCGGCAACTGCAGTTTGTTCTTCGGCAGCGCTGGCAATCTGGTTGTTCATGTCATTGATGGTGTCTATGCGTTCGCTGATCGAAGTGATGGAACCGCCCGCCGAAGCGGCTTGTTCGACACTCGATGTCGCTCGGCTTCTACCATTATCCATCACCGCCACCGCTTGCTTGGCACGGTCTTGCAAGCGTTCGATGGTTTTTTGAATTTCCAGTGTAGAGTTTTGGGTGCGGCTGGCCAAAGTTCTGACCTCGTCGGCCACTACCGCGAAACCTCGACCTTGTTCACCGGCTCGCGCCGCTTCGATCGCGGCGTTTAACGCCAGCAGATTGGTTTGTTCGGCGATGCCTTGAATGACCCCCAGTACTTCGCCAATGCTGTTGCTGTCGTTTTCTAGTTCATGAATGACATTGGCGGCGTTTTCCACTTCCGACGCCAAGCTATTGATGCCGTTTACCGCTTCCTTGACGATGCTTTTGCCGGAAGAGGCTTCTTTGTCGGCGATTTCGGCAGCCTCGGATGCTCTGACGGCGTTTTTGGCAACCTCCTGTACGGTGGAGGTCATTTGTTTCATTGCATTGGCGACCAGGGTGGTTTCGTGTAATTGGCGTTCGACGCCAGCTTGGGTGGTCTGGGTAATATTCGCTAATTTGTGCGAAGCGCTAGTCAGTTTTTCACTGGTAACACTGATTTGATCTATCGTTTTGCCTATTTTGCGAACGAAAGAATTGAAGCTTGAGGCAATCCAAGCAAATTCCGATTTGCCGCTTGCGTCCAGGCGAGCGCGAAGATCGCCGTCGCCACTGCCGATGTCTTGGAGTTTTAAGGCTAATGCCGTTAGCGGACCGATGATGATTTTGCTCATCGTGAAATAGCCGGTGAGGCCGATAATGATCAATGTCAGGCACAGGAAGCCGACGGCGTAATACGCATGGGTTGTCAATTGGCCGAGCGTTACGCTGAATGGCGTGATGATTTCAAACGCGCCGTGTAAATCGCCGGCTCGGCGATTTTCCATCGGGTAGCCAAGCAAATCCTGGCCTTTGTCGTTGTTCCAAAGAGTTTGCGAGGTTTTCGGGTCGCCGTGACAAAGTTCGCATTGTTTAACCATTTTCACGGGGCGAAGGTAGCGAATCTCCTGCTTGTCTTCGTCAACATAGCTGTAATCGGCGGCGGCGGGATTGCTCTTGAAGAATTCCAGGGCTTTGCGTTCGATGTCGTCCGCTGCATTCCTAGGGTTTCTGGGGCTGATACTGGGGGCTTTAAAACGGAAGCCATGATCCTTTGCTTCCGATTCGATCACATCCCAGGCGTTAGCGGTCGGTACCGTAGCAATGACCAGGTCTCTGGATTTGGCGGGATCGTTTTGCTGGACTAGGTGCATGAGTTGCTCGGGTGAATAAATACCCGCTTCCCATTTCTTGACGACATTGTCTCGAATCGATTCGGAAAGTATCAGCAACTGGCGCGACGATTGGATTTCCCTATCAACCAGTTTTTGTTTTTCGACATTTGCGTAAACAACTAAAATTGCTATGCCTACCAATGTGAGTACTGACATGGTTATCGAAACCACCTTTACTCCCACCGAATGCCAGTTCATCATCAACATCCCAAACTCCTGAATACGCTTTTAATTTTTATAATTTACCTGTCTTTCCAGTGCGAGCCTAAAGACAGGCGATCAGAGTATAGCTTACAATTTAGCGTCATCTAATCTAAAAACTTTATAACTATGCGGAAAATCAAGGTTTTGTTTGTTTGTATGGGCAATATCTGTCGATCGCCTACTGCGGAGGGGGTTTTTACCCATTTGGTCACTACAAAAAACCTGTCCGAACACTTTCAAATCGATTCTGCTGGCACTCATGCTTATCATATTGGTGACGCCCCTGACCTGCGTGCGCAAAAAGCGGCTCGCGATAGAGGTGTTGAGCTAAAACATCTGCGGGCGCGTAAAGTTGTATCGACAGACTTCGAAGCGTTTGATCATATATTGGTAATGGACGACGATAACCACGCGATATTGACAGAGGTCTGCCCGGCCGATTTGAATCATAAAATCCGCCATTTTCTGGACTATGCGCCGCATCTGAATCAACGCGAGGTGCCGGATCCTTACTACGGCGGTAGTTATGGTTTCGAACGAGTATTGGATATGGTTGAGCAAGCGTCGGAAGGTTTCTTGCAAGCGCTACAGCGCACCGGCGAACTATGATTGAAACAATGAGAAAAGGTGTATGGCAATAGTCTCGAATACGGTCGCCTATCTCGATGGCGATACAGTGCTGGAAGGCTTTTTCGCCTATGATGATGCGATAGCCGGCCAGCGTCCGGTAGTCTTGATTCATCACGCATGGGGCGGGCGAGATCAGTTTGTCGCCGATAAGGCAATCAAGCTGGCAGAATTGGGCTATCTGGCTTTTGCCACTGATATGTACGGCAAGGGTGTTTTGGGTAAAAGTCCCGAGGAAAATGCGGGGTTGATGCAACCGTTTATTGACGACCGGGCCAAATTACAGCAGCGTTTGCTCGCAGCCTTGGCGACCGTCAAATTGATGCCGTGGGCCGATAACGATAGGGTAGCGGCAATCGGATTTTGTTTCGGTGGCCTGTGTGCGCTGGATTTGGCTCGCACGGGCGTCGATATTCGCGGCGTGGTGGCATTTCACGGATTGCTTGGAGCGCCGGATAATCTTAGCAATCCTCAAATCAAGGCCAAAGTCCTGGTGTTGCACGGCTACGATGACCCGATGGGGCCGGTGGATCAGGTGATTGCGTTACAGAACGAATTGACCAGGGCCGGCGCTGATTGGCAGGTTCATGTGTACGGTCATACCATGCATGCATTTACCAACCCGGTCGCCAATAATCCGGATTTCGGCACGGTTTATCAAGCGTTTGCCGATCGCCGGTCTTGGCAAGCCATGCAAAACTTTTTGAGCGAGATTTTTGCCTGACGCCAGCAGGTGGCGTTTGCTATAATCGACGGCTTTATAAACCTGTTAGCACTGCGTAAATGGAATTGATGCTTCAGGCTAACCCGTCGATCGATAAGCTTTCGACTGCACTGGAACCACGGACCC
>Ga0172378_10007123_pt1 | contig 10409 bp, 4 predicted proteins | sample GrowelOW332metaG_FD_119755 | JGI IMG/M metagenome (GOLD analysis project Ga0172378, IMG submission 119755) | Groundwater microbial communities from an aquifer near a municipal landfill in Southern Ontario, Canada - Pumphouse #3_1 metaG | ecosystem: Environmental > Aquatic > Deep subsurface >... | reverse complement strand
ACCCACACGGAACGATGGAGTCCGGGCGACCGTCGTCTGGAGGCCGAGGCCTCCGCGTTGTGCGGCGTCAAGGTTTCCCGCGTCGGCGGATACGGATGGGGAAATCTTGAACCGCAGCGCGGCGTTTGGGACTGGTCCATGGCGGATGAGATGTTCGAGCTGTACGGACAAAAGGGGATCGAAATTCAGCCCATTCTATGGGGGAGCCCTTCCTGGGCTTCTCAAAAAAAACTCGCGGAAAACAAGACTCCGAACCTGTGGAAGTACTTTCCCGCCGACATCAACGATTGGCGCGAATATGTGCGGCAAGTCGCGCGGCATTTCCGGGGTAAGATCCGTTACTATGAAAACTGGAACGAGCCCGACCTCACCGGGTTCAGCGCCATGACGCTCGACGAATACGCCGCCCTGCAGAAGGCGTTCTACGAGGAAATCGTGAAGGAGGATGCCGATGCCGTTCCGATGACCGGCGGATTCGCCACGCTCACGCGTCATCCCTCCCTTATCTACCAGGATTTTCAGAAGGATTTCCTTCGCGCGGCGAAGGGCTTTTTCAAGGTTCACGCCATCCACGAGCACGGATGGTTCAGGGATTACCAAAGACGGATCGACAAGCTTTTCTTCCCCGTGCGAAAAGAAACCGGAACGACGGTTCCGTGGTACAGCAACGAGACGGCCATGACTTCCGTCGGCGGACAGGAACGGAAACAAGCCGAGACGCTCATGAAGAAACTCCTCTTCGCGTGGGTGCGCGGCGCCATCGGCTACACCTGGTATGACCTGCGGGACGACGGGTACGACCCGAAATACGGGGAACACCACTTCGGCCTCGTCTCGAACGATTTCTATCCCAAACCCGTCTACTCCGTCTACAACATGCTCGCGACGCACTACGCGTCTATGACCTCCGCCGAAGACCTTTCGCCTGACTCGGAAATTTTCCTCTTCCGCTTCGGCGACGGGAAAGACATTCTGCTTCCCGCCTGGTGCGAGTCCGGTTCCGGACAGACGCGCCATTTCCTTATCGAGACAGACGCGAAGGCGGTCTCCGTGATCGACCTGATGGGACAGGAAAAACCGGCGGAAAAACGGGGCGCGCGAGTCGTGTACGCGGTCGGCCATTCGCCCTGCACGCTCAAGCTGGCCGGCGCGACATCGGCGCGCGTGGTCGGCGAGATCGTGCATTTCGATTCCAGCCTTGAGGCCGTTCCCGGCAGAACCTGGCGGTTGCCGCTGACGCTCCGTAACGCGGAAGGGCGCGAAGCAGTCCTGACGCTGTCGTTCGATGCCCTTCCCGCCGCACTGAAGGCGGAAACTCTGTCCGCGAGGATGATGCTGCCCGCAAACGGAACAACGAACGCGACGCTGACTTTCGCGGTCGCGGACACCTTCACCGCTCCCGGTGAAATCCGGCTCCGTTATGCCTTCGAGGGCGCGGATATGTCGGGCGTGGTGGCCATCCCGGTGACGCCCGCGAAAGTCATCCGCGGCACCACTCTCAACCGCGCCCCGGACTTCACGCTGAACAGAATCTATCAGGTGACGGCCACGACGCCGGCCGATCCTTTCAATTCCCGCCGGCTCTGGAAAAACCCGGACGATCTGAGCGCGCGCGTCTGGCTCTGCCGCGAAGGAGACGCTTTGCGTCTGCGCCTTGAGTGCACCGATGACATTCCTTGTTCTTCGGAAACCAAGACCGACACGCAGGGCGATCAGGTACGGCTCCACTTCCTCGCAGGCAATGCCGCAGAAGAGAAGGAAGTTGCGCTTTTCTGGTCCGTACCGACGCTCTTTGCCGACGGGAAGCCGGTCTCAGCGGCGAGCGTCGAGGTGCAGAGAAAAGGCGTTGTCACGACTTGGAACATCCGGCTTCCGCTTTCCGTTATCGGCGTCTCATTAGACCAGTTGGCGGAAAACGGGCTGCGTTTTAATGTGGACGCGGGAGATGATGACGGGGATGGCATGGACTCCTGGATTCACCTCGGCGAGGAACGCCCCGACGCGGAGAACATGCGGAAAGCCCCGCTTTTGTTCTTCTGAGGGAACCGTTCCCCTGCGGAAAGAGCAGAACCGCAGTTGCGCCGCTTGGCGCTTCACGCCATTCTTTTCTTTCCATGTGTTTTTGAAAGGCACCTGGTTAAAATTCCAAACACCTAAACACCTGCCCTGTTGTCGCTAATTATCACACCTTCATATGTGTGACAATCAGATGTTTCGGGCGATCAAAGCGAACATGGCGTGGTTGATCGTTGCGGTTTGCGGCAGCAAGGCGACCGCATCATCCACGTGCGCGACAATATTCCGGGCGACCAGCTTGCGGACATGTCGGAATGCGGCGGGAACGCTCATTTTGCATTGGGCGGCCAAAGACAGGATGTCCAAGGGGGACTTGCGCTGGAGACATTTGATGACCAGCAAACGCCTTGGATGGGTGAAAGCCGTGACCTGCTTCATGATCGTTTCCAGCGGTTCCTCCGCCTCGAGTGCGCAGGTGAGGGCCTGAAGCACGGGACCCGCCGACGGCACCAGCGGGTCAGGTTCCGGAAAATACCGCACCCAGCGGCTTTCGCGGTGCGCGGCGATCAGTCCGCGCGCCTGCAGGGCGCGGAGCTCAATACTGGCCGTCGGCGCGGCAATTCCCACCGTTTCGGCAATTTCCGCGACCGATGTTCCGGGGGAATCGATCACCACGCGCAAACACGTCAATCGCCTCGCGTTGGCCAACACCCTGCATGTCCGCCAGAGCGTCGGGTGATAACAGTTCGACACTCCTGCGTCTTTCTCGATTTTCATGTGTCCAGCGTATCATCATTATCACACCTATGAAAGTATGATAATACGGAAAAGCCGATGTCCGCCGCCATCCTTTTTGGCCGTCTTTTGTTCGGGGTTCTGGTTCGCGGCTGTCGCGGTCTTCATCCGAAACGGATCGCAACCACGTCCTTGCGTTTTATTATCACACATTCATAGGTGTGACATCGCGGGAAAACCGCGTGCGTCATTCGCGCACATCCAATCCCTGTAAAGTCAATCGAGCGTCCGACGTCCGCTTCTTCGGGCGTTTGGCAATCACCGCTTCGCCACCGCCAGGGGCAACAGGCAAACCGTTTCCTATTTCGCCCAAGCTCTTCTCGCTTGCGAAAGCGACACTCATCCGCGGGGTTGGCGAAGGGCCTCGTCGAAGAGATCGATGCCGCGGATGTTGAACGCGGTGTTCTCGTCGTTGTCCGTGGAGGCCCACGGCGCCATAAGGAAGCCCAACAGGCGTTCGGGTGCCACGACTTGTCGGCCGAGTTTGACAAGCTTTCCGATCACGTCCTCCGCACCGGCGTTGACTTGCCTGCGTTTCCAGCCGACCCAGTTCGTGCCGCAAGGGATCTGGTCGTACCCGGCCTTTTCAAGGTCCCAGAAGTTGATCAGGCGCTGATGGTCGGCCGTCTTGTTCGCGGCCGGATCGAAGCCGCCGTAGCACTCGTCGTAATACCAGTTGGAAAGGACGACGCTCTTGGGACACCGCTGCATGAACTCGGGATGGTTCCACCCGTAATCGCTCCACGCCCACGGCCGGGCGCCGAGTCGTTCCACCGTCCGCACGATGTGCTCGAAATCGTGCATCCAGAACTCACCGCGTCGGACAGAGATATAATACGAGCGGCCGCTTTCGTCCTGATGCTGGGCCGTCTCCTCGTCGCATCCGATGTGGATGAACCGCGGGTGACCGAAGAGCTCGTACGCGTCGCGAAGCACGTCCTCGCACACCTTGTAGTAGACGGGCGTGGAAAGCATGCGGCGGTAGTGCTTCAGCCACCCGTTGTGCGTGGTGGAGAAGTTCAGCTTCGGGATCGGTTCGAGGCCCATTGCCCGCAAGCGGTCGAGTTCCGCGCGAAGTTTGTTCACGCTCCAGGACCCGGCGATGGCCAGCTCGGGGTGGCTGGGGTAGACGACGCCCTCCCCGAGGTCGATCACGACCATGTCCATCCCCTTCGCGGCGGCATGGTCCGTGACCTTGCGCCATAGATCGTCCTTGCAGCGGAGCGTCGTGTCCGGCAGTCCCGTCTTGAACTTGGAGAGGTCTGTGTCCGGCGGGAACCAGTCGCACCACATGTTGTGACCGAGATGCAGCAGCACCGCCTTGACGGCCTCGGGACCTGTGGCGGGGACAAAGGCCTGACCGGCTCCCTGCGCGCCGCGCCCCAAGCCGACGGCCGCAGCCGACAACGTCGCCGATTTCACGAATTCGCGCCTGTTCATGGAAACAACTCCTTCCTTGGACGCTTGCGGGACCGCACCCATACGTCAGACCAGACCGGTGGTTGAACCTCGCCGTCTGAAAACGGCATCATCCTACGGTTTTTGAGACCCGCCGTCAACGGGCAGCCCGCATCGTGCCCGAAAAACCCGTCAGGCTGACATCGGACGCTCCCGCCGCGCCCGAACGTCTTGCGTTTGTGAAAAGGGAGGCGTATATTGCCGGGAAGATGTGTAATCCGACGAACAACAAGGGGGGGCGCAGCACGAATGGTCGGAACACCAACATCGAAGTCAGGGGCTCTGCCGAATAAAAAATCGTCGGTGATGTGAAAGGAGTCAATGAATGAACAATGAGTGGGGAAACGCCGTTGCGGTCGTCTTCGCGGTCGTTCTGGCCGCGCGGGGCGCGGTGATCGAGGAAATTCGGGTGCCGAGCCCGTCGATGGGAAAAGAGATTCCGGCCTGCGTGGTGCTGCCGGACAAATATGCCGCCGATCCGGGCATGGCGTTCAGCACGGTCTACGTGGTGCACGGCGCGGGCGGCGACTTCCGCACGTACGCGACGGACGAGGTGAAGTTCCTGGCCGACCGCCACGAAATGCTGTTCGTCTGCGCGGACGGCGGGCGGACGAGCTGGTGGTTCGACGCGCCCGCAGATCCGTCGTACCGCTATGAGACTCACGTGACGAAAGAACTTGTCCCGTGGATCGACGCGCACTACCGCGTGATCCGCGACCGCGCGCACCGGGCCGTCATGGGCGGGTCGATGGGCGGACACGGCGCCTGTTGGCTCGGCTTCAGGCATAAGGATCTTTTCGGCGCGATCGGCAGCATCTACGGCGGCGTGAACCTGTGGGATTTTCCGAACAACTGGGACATCGCCAAACGTCTCGGTCCGCGCGACGAATTTCCTGAACGCTGGCGGGAATATTCGGCGGTCACGGAGGCGCGGAAGCTGAAGAACGGCGACGTGAACCTGCTCATGGTCGTGGGTACCTCGGACTTCTTTCTGCCCGCGAACCGCGAGCTGCACGGCATTCTTACTTCGAACAAGGTGGCGCATACCTACATCGAGATGCGCACGGCCGAGGAGAAGACGAGCGGCCATTCGGGCGAATTCAACGCCATGGCGAAACCGCTCCTCGCGGCGTTCTTCGCCAACTACTTCAAAAACGGCGAGGCGCAGATCGCCACGGCCGTGACGCCGTTCGTGACGCGCTACGCCGCGAAGGCGACGAAGACTGCGCTCGGCGCGACTTCCGCACCGGAGGTAAAGCTTCCCGCACCGTGGAAAGTCGTGGACGGCGACGAGGCGATGACGGGCCTCAACGCGCGCGAGTACTATTTCACGATTGAGGCGCCGGGCCGGAGCCTTCCCGCGCCGCGCGTGGAGCTCGTCTGGCCGGGCGTCGCGGTGAAAACCGTGTACGGGGCGAAGGATGTCGTGCGTGACGGCGACACGCTCGCATTCACGCCCACGGCGGCGAAACCGCCCACAGGCTTCGCCACGGGCCTCGCCGAGGGCGCGCTCCGCATCTCCGTCTTCCACAACGTGGAAGGTGTTCAGCACGGCTTCTACCGGGACCGCCCTTATCCCGCCGCCGAAGTCCGCGCGCAGAACAACTGGCTTTTCGCCGCGCGCGAACTCTTCCGCAGGGCGGGTCTCGCCGCCACGAACGCGACCGAAGGCGCGCTCGTGCAGCTTTACGGGTTCGAGTCCAATTTTCCGAACGGCCATGTGGACGCCCCGCCGCATTTCCACGTGATGCTGATGTGGAACGGCTGGCAGGAGAACAACGTGGGGCATTACCATCTCGACGGAAAGGGGCGCATCAAAGACAACGACTTTCTCGTCTGCGGGAACGTGCCCGGGTTTCCTCGGACCGGCTACTTCCCGCAGAAGCCGGGCGAAACGACGCGCTACAACGCCCCTTCCGGGAAGACGCTCTTTTCGCTTGAAATGCTCCGGAACGGCACGGGCCTCGTGCTCCGCCGTCCCGGCGCACCCGGCGAGTACCTGCTCGGTTCCCCCGAGCCCGTCTCGTCGGTCTCCGTCTCGTTCCGCGAGGACGACGCGCGCTCCTGGCGCGAACTCGCGCGCGTGTCGGCCGCGGACGACTCTGTCGCGGGCATCCTCGCCGTCACGACGGCTGCGGACGGCCGGAGCGTGACCGAAACCGTCCGCTACAATCCCGACACCGGCGCCCTCCTTGATGAAGGGTCTGCTGCGCGCGGCGGAAAAACGGAATAATTGAACCAGAAACATACGGAATGAACACGCGTAGACGACTGGCGGCCCTGGCCGGGCGCTGGTTCTGTCCGCCCGCGCGTGGGACGTGGAGCATGACGTGGTCGCGCGGCTGACCGGCGAGTTCCTGCCGGCGGACAAAAAGGTGCTGGCGCAGCAGGGGTTCAGCAACGCGGGCTGCCCGGCCCCGCGATTTGACCGTGCCGCCGCTGCCGGTCCTTACCGTATTCCGCCGTTTCCGGAAAACGCGGCGTGCGCGTCCTGTCCATCCCTCCATCAAATGGATTTGACGTGAAACGGCTCGGTTGCCCGTTCCGTTTTTATTTCGATTCCCGTCACGTTTTCGGTTTCGAGTTTCGCCTCGCCGCCCCAGCTGCGCAACAGAGGGCCGTTCACCCCTTTCACATCCACGTTCCGCAGGACAAAACGCCCGGGGAACGCGCCGCGGATGAATTCCTTCTGCGGTTCTCCGAACGCGATTGAACAGCTCTCGAACGAAAGCGAAATCGGACAGCTCTCCGCACCGTAGGCACACAGCGGCAGTTTGATTCCCTCCGCTTTCATGTTCTCGAAACGGATGTCCGCGAGAGGCGTGAATTTCTGCCACAGTTCGTTGCCGGAAAAATTGTAATGGAGGAACCGGTCCACGTTTTCGCACCGGCAGTTCTTGAAGACGATCTCGCCCGGGGCTTCGCGCACCTTGAGCGTGGCGTCGCAGTAGTACGTGAAAAGGGAAAGCATGTTTCGCCGGATGTTTTTGCCGCTCATCGCGCCAGAGATCTTTTCCTCTTTCGAAAGCGATCCCCGGAAAAGGTAACGCCCCGGTCCGTGGCAGAACGTGTTTTCCACCCGGACGCGGCGTCCGCCGAAGCGAAACGCGCTGCACGCGGTGTTCAGATCGCAACCGATCACCTCGACGTCCGAATTGTCGAACCCCCCGATGCAATCGTCGCCCGTCTGCATGACGCACGAAACGATGCGGGTCCGATCGCACGAGCTCATGTGGACGCCGTCGTGCCCGGCGAGAATTTCCACGTCTTCGAACAGGAGGTCTTGGCAATCCCTCAGCTGATGTGCCCAGTTGCCCGTGTTACGGATCGTGTAGCCGCGAAAGGTCAGGTTTCGGCTCATGTGCGCGCTGACGCCGTGTACGCCGCGGTAGGCTTCCTCGTTCGTGGGGTCGTAACTGTTCATGCCGTCGATCACCGATCCCTTTTCGCCTATGATCGCGGCGTCGTGCGCCCGGTAGATGCGGATGATCGCGTTGTTCCAGCGGCTGCCGTAAACATTCGTACACTTGAACACGCGCTCCGCATACGTGCCGGCGTCCTCCCATCGCGGATCGGTGGATATGTCCCCGGGATACGGCGGCTCGAGTGTGTCCTTGGAAAGAATCACGAAATCATCGCAATTCCGGCTCGCCTTAACGAGAACGCCGCTTTTGAGGTAAAGCGTCACGTTGCTTCGCAGGCGCAGGCCCTTCACGGGGTATTCGCCATTCTCAAGCGTCACGGTGCCGCCGCCCGCGCGGAAACAGTCGTCGATCGCCTTCTGAATGCGCAGGGTCGCGTCGCCCGGCGCGGGACGGAGCGTCACGATGCGGTTGCAAGGTTGGCTGAGAGACGGAAAGACCGCGATACGGAGTTGCGTTGAACCCATCGGTACGAGCGCGATTTCTTCCAGCGGGTTTTCCCGCGGCACGGGTCGGGCGGGCGGATCGTAAGCGAGGCCTGAATAACCGCCAATAATGAAAGAACCCCACATGCCGAAATCGGATTTTGCGGCGGGCACCCTCATTTTCACCGGTGCGTTTCCCGGCGCAAACGGATTGTCGGAAACGACGGCAGACTCTTCCACGGCAACCGCCGGCGATTTCCCCGGCCGCACATCAAGTGCCCAGTTCCACGCTTGGGACGTGCGCAACTCGCAAGTGACGAAGCCCTTGCCGTAATCTTTCGTCCGTTTTTCCTCTGTCTTGGGCGCGAACGCGAAAAGGAGTGCGCCGCGCACGAGCGTCACACCGCCGTCGCAAGCCTCGACCGCTTCCGGGCGGGCGGAAAGGTCAAGTTCAATCACATCGCCCGTTTTCCATTCGCGTTCATGGCGGATGAACGTGCCGGCGTCCGGACGCGCGCACCACGAGGGAATACGCGTCAAGACAGGGAACCGTCCGCCGCCTTTTTCCACGCGAATCGTCACCTTGCCTTTGAACGGATAATCCGTTTCAACGGACAGCGTCACCTCCCCGGCGGCGGTTTTCGCCGTGACCGCGCACGGACCGTAGGTGACGGCGGCAAGTCCGCCGCCCGGCGCGGACATCCACATGGACTGAACAAATTTCGGCCAGCCGATGTGGAAGTTGCTTCGGCAGCATCCGAACCCGGATTCGGGCGAAAGCACATTGCCATTCACGCCTTTGCCGTTGTCGTGGTAGCCCAGTCCCTCATTGGCGCATTTCGGCTGATTCATCAAATGATAGTAGCGCATTCCCTTCCCGTCCGGCGAAAGCGTGGATGGCAGCGTATTGTAGGCTATGCGCTCCATGTCGTCCGCCGCACGCACGGTTCCGCGCGCCGCGATTTCTTCGGCGCAACTGATCATGCGCTCCACTTGGGCGCAGAGTTCCGTGGCATCCGAGGGAGAGCGCGTGGCAAGCTGTTCCATGCCGTTGAACATCGCATCCGGCCGACCGCATTTCCGCATCGCCCAGCCGTCCGGTTGCGTCGCGGCCAGATAACCGTCCGCATGAAAGCTGTCGCCCGTGAGCCGCCACAGGAGTGCCGGGGTTTTCATCCCTTGGTTGAAGTTCACGATATGGTTCTGATAGGCGGTGTTCGGATAGCCTTTTTTGTAATAGGACGTCCACGGCGCGGTCTGGGCGGCGACAAGCCGCATCAGCGGAAGATATTTCTCCGATTTCGTCTCTTCCGCATGCCAGATGAGAACCGACAGAATATCCCCGCCGCGCGCGCACGCCCACGGCATCCACCCCGCGGCGTCCCCTTTGAGCGGATGTTCCGGCAGCCGTTTCTCAAGGAACGCGAAATACGCATCAAGAAAATCAAGCGCACGCCTGTCCCGCGTGGCGGAATACCAGTCGCGCATGAAATACAGCGCCAGCGCGTTCGCCCACCAGTTCTCCTCCTTCGGTCCGAAGTCCCCGGACGGTTTCTGGCCGGCGAAGAACGCCTCCGCCCAGCACGCGGCCCGCGCCTTCAGTTTGGGATCGTCGAGCACATAGGCAAGCGCCAGAAGCCCCCGCGCATAGTAAGGGCCGCGCTCCCAGGCAAACTCGCTTCCCTTCCCCGCATGAGTCAGCCAGTCGCTCTGGCCGATATCGGCGTAAAGTTCCTCCGCGTGACCCGTGAGGCCGTCCTTTTGAAGCTCAAGTTGTTTTTTTAGCCAGCGGTGCGGCCTCACCGCCCCGATCGGTAACGGCTGAAACGCCGCCGGTTCGAACGCCGCGCATGACATCATCACCATTGTCATCACGGTAAGACAGATGATTTTCTTCATGGTCAGTCTGTGTCCTTTTGAGAATGTCGCCGGAACGCCATCACTTATCGGCGAAGTCGGTCTGCTTCTCTGCCCCCCCCAGGCCGTTTAACCTCTCTGACTTTAAAAAAATCTCATCCTACGTCTTTCGGCCTCTGTCGTCAACGCCGGGCATCGAAATTTGCCCTCCGGAATGACCCCGGGCCTTTTTTTCAGCCCGCGACATGGTTGAGCCGCCGCTTATCTTAGCGCTCTTCTGCCCTCGGTTCATTCTGAAAGACTCGTCGGGGCACATCCCCGTTTCACTGACCTGTGCGTGTCGGTTTGACAGGGGTGGGTGTGAGACTGGGGGCGCGGACGGCCTCGTCCGCGGTTTTGTGCATCGTTCAGTGGCCTGCGACAGGTTCTCCTATTT
>Ga0172378_10007122_pt1 | contig 10409 bp, 8 predicted proteins | sample GrowelOW332metaG_FD_119755 | JGI IMG/M metagenome (GOLD analysis project Ga0172378, IMG submission 119755) | Groundwater microbial communities from an aquifer near a municipal landfill in Southern Ontario, Canada - Pumphouse #3_1 metaG | ecosystem: Environmental > Aquatic > Deep subsurface >... | reverse complement strand
TATGGTGATAAGGTGCGTGTTATTCGTTTTGGTAAGTCTGTTGAACTTTGCGGTGGAACACATATTGCTGCCACCGGGCAGATTGGTTGTTTCGTAATTCTTTCAGAGAGTGCTGTATCTGCCGGTGTAAGACGAATTGAAGCTGTAACGGCTGATAAGGCCGAAGAATACCTTACTAAAAAGATGGATGAGATGAAAGAGATAGGTGTCCTTATGAATAATTCAAGGGATATAAGGAAGTCTGTATCGTCTTTGCTCGAAGAGAATAGCAGCCTGAAGAAACAGGTGGAAAAATATGAAATAGCATCTGCCTCTGCACTTAAAGAAGAACTAAAGAAAAAGACTGTCGTTTTAGATGGAGTTAATGTTCTTGCTGAAAAAATCATTGTTAATTCAACGCAGATAATGAAGAATCTGGCTTTTCAGCTTAGAGCGGAACTTGAACCTGTGTTCTGTGTATTGGGAGCTGAAATTAACGGGAAACCTTTTTTGAATGTTATTATTTCTGAAAGTCTGGTTAAAGAAAGAGGGCTTAATGCGGGAAACATTATTCGGGAATCTGCCAAAGAAATGAATGGTAATGGAGGTGGTCAGCCTTTTTATGCAATGGCCGGAGGTAAGGAAATCAGTGGCATTTCTGCAGCTATTACAAAAGCTAAAAGCTTTTTTTAAAAAGGTCTTTAAAACTAAAATTTTTAACTAAAAAAATGAGACAAAAGAAACATCGTGTATTACAAAAGAAAGGATGGTTTTATTTTTCAAAAGTTAAATGAGTTTAGTTTTTTTTATGATCTTTGATTTATTATAAATAAAATATTATTTTAGATGTGTCGTTAATGAATAAGGGAAAAGAAATTTAGTATTTAAATTTAAATTATTAGGGATATGAAAAAGTATGTATGCGACGTTTGTGGTTACATTTATGATGAAGCCAAAGGTGATCCTGAAAATGGAGTAGCTCCCGGAACTAAATTTAAAGATCTTCCGGAAGACTGGGTATGTCCGATCTGTGGAGTTGGTACTGATGAATTTTCTCCTGATGAAGACTAAGTAAAGGAGTATTACTGTATAATTCAACGGTATAATATTAAAGACATATATCATATAAAAAAGATACTCTACCTCTCTTTGCAAAGGGAAGTTGAGTATCTTTTTTATTTATCATGCGCCAGATATTTTGTAGAATGTCGCTTTTAAAATATAAGGTTGCACTAAATATTGTCCATAAACTAATGGCTTGAAATATAAAGATCAAATACAAGGCTTGTGAATTCAGTAAAACCAAGGAGTTTCTTTTGTAAATGACTGTTTTCATGACTAGCATAACGAAGTAGTTGACTTTTACAGATAATCTCTAAACAGTGTTTAAATATTATGGCGTCGCATTGTTTTAATTTATTTCCTTTCCTACCATTGCTCTTTATGAATTTTAGAAGGATCCCATTTGTTTTTTGATGAGTATTCTTCTGTCGGATAACCGATAGGTATGACGTTCAGGGGAACAATATTTTCAGGTAATTTACAATATTTTTCTACAATTGTTATACGGTCTTTATACGGATAAACAGCAGTCCATAAACCTGCAAGCCCAAGTGATGTAATGGCCAGTAAAATGTTTTCTGATGAGGCAGAACAATCCTGTATCCATAACTTCTGTAAGTCTTTATTTTTGCTATTATCTAAATCCCCGCAGACAACTATAGCGCCATCTGCCTGATATAACATTTTTGCATACGGTAATTCTTTTCCCAGATTGTCCAGTATTTTGCGGTTTCTGATGACAATAAATCGCCATGGCTGTAAGTTCATTCCTGATGGGGCAGCCATTCCTGCACGAAGAATGGTTTCCATTTGTTCGTCTGATATTTTGCGGTTGCTATAGTGACGAACGCTAGTCCTTTTAAATATTATGTCAATAGCTTTTTTATTTGTTTTCATATTTATTGTTTTTACACTTGAATAATAAATATAATTAATATTCCGCAACAAATGAAAATTTATTGTGAAATGCAACATAAGTAACATATGAATATTATATTTGTGAGCAAATTCCGGCGTTGTCGGTTATTTTTTTATGTATTAGGTTAATTTTTAATTAGAGAGAATGAGCAAGGAGGTAACCCGGACATTCGATGTTTTAGATAGGATTCATGAAAAATTTCAGCGTGAAGATGCGCTGGGAGGGAAGAAAGATGGTGAATGGTACACATATTCAACGGATGAATATATTCAAAAGACTCATGAATGTGCCATGGGTTTTTTAGCCGAAGGATTTAAAAAAGGTGATGTAGTAGCAACAGTTTCTGCAAATCGTCCTGAATGGAATTTTGCAGATATGGGACTGGCGATGAATGGAATGATTCATCTGCCTATATATCCGACTATAAGTGACGCAGATTATCATTATATTCTCTTACATGCAGAAGCTAAATGCGTTATTGTTGGTGATAGCAGTCTCTATAAAAGGATAAAAAAACTCATACAGGATATTCCCTGTGTTAAGAAGATTTATTGTTTTGAAGAGGTTGAAGGATGTGAATCTTTTGATTCTATACTTTTAAAAGGTAAAGATAATGCAGAAAAATTATCCGTAGTTGTAGAGAAAAGTAAATCTTCTGTAAAACCGGATGATCTTGTCACTTTGATTTATACTTCAGGAACTACAGGTATTCCCAAAGGAGTTATGCTTACTCACCGTAATCTTGTTTCCAACTTTTTGGGTCATTCCCGGGTTATAAAAATGAAGAAGGGAGATCGTGCCCTTAGTTTTCTTCCTTTATGCCATGTTTATGAACGTAGCCTGAATTATCATTTTCAGTATAATGGAGTCGGTATTTATTATGTAAAAAATCTTGGACAAATTATTTCTTCCATAAGAGAGATTCGACCTACCATAATGAATACGGTTCCCCGTGTACTCGAAAGGGTTTATGACGGTTTTGTTTCCAAAGAGAAAATTTTGAAAGGATTTAAACGTATTATATATTTATGGGCAATGAAAATTACCCGTTATTTTGAATTTAATAAAAGATACAATATTTTTTTCCGGATAGTGATAAAACTGGCCGATCAGTTTGTATATTCTAAATGGAGAGAAGCATTAGGTGGTAAACTCCTGTATATTGTATGTGGAGGGGCTTCGCTTCAGCCTCGTATTGTAAGGGCTTTTGGTATGGCCGGTATAAATGTGGTTGAGGGATATGGATTAACTGAGACTTCACCTGTAATAGCAGTAGGAAATCCTTTTTTTAAGAAGTTGAAAGTAGGAACAGTTGGTCCTGTTATGGAAGGAGTGACTGTAAAGATAGCTAATGACGGAGAAATATTGTGTAAGGGGCCTTCAGTGATGAAAGGATATTATAAATCACCAGAAAAAAGTTCTGAAGTTATAGATACAGATGGTTGGTTTCATACGGGAGATATAGGTTGTTTTGAAGATGGTATATATCTTAAGATTACTGACAGAAAGAAGGAGATGTTCAAGATGTCAGGAGGAAAGTATATTGCTCCCCAGATGATTGAAAATAAGCTAAAGGAATCATTTTTTATAGAGCAGGCAATGGTTATCGGAGAAAATGAAAAATTTGCCAGTGCTTTGATTTCTCCTAATTTTGAATATTTGCATGACTGGTGTTCACAGCAGAATATTCAATTCCGTGATAATAGTGAGATGATTTCAAGGAAAGAAGTATTGTCTCAATTTTCTAAGGAGGTCAACTTTATTAATAAATCACTTGGACAGGTTGAGCAGATCAAACGATTTAAAATTGTTGGGAAAGAATGGTCTAGCCAGACAGGAGAACTTTCACCTACTTTAAAATTGAGAAGGAAATATCTTAAAAATAAATACAGAAACATTATTAAGGACATTTATTCTGTTCAGAAATCACATACTATTTTTTATAATTTTAAGATTCCTCATGTTAATTTACGGTTTGATTTGAATGAAATCCTAAAGAATAGCTATTTTTCTCCCAAAAAAATGAAGATGAGGAATAAGAACAAGTAACTTAATAAAAAATATAATGAAATTATATTTTTTATTACTGTTTTTTGTATTTAATATTCTGTCTTGTATGTGTCAGCAAATCCAATCATCCGGGATATTACCTAATACTTATCGTCTGAATCAGAATATTCATTCGGTTCCCAGTGGGGATAAGGCACAGCAGGAACTTATTGAAAAATATCTATCAATGGGTTATGGAGGATTTGCTGTTAATGTCAACTTTAACGATTATTTGACTCCAACGGGCATGAAATACTTTAAATCTTTTTGCGATAAAGCGAAGTCAAAAAACATGGAACTATGGCTGTATGATGAACAAGGATATCCTTCGGGAAATGCTGGTGGAAGAGTTTTTCTTGAAAATAAAGATTGGGAAGCCATGGGAATATATAAATTAGACACCGTGGTTCATGGGGGTATTGTTCATTTTAAACTGCCTCCTGGTCGTACAATAAGAACCTATGCAATTAGCAAATGTGATACATTAAATCTCCAGCAATATGTTGATAAAAATACTTTGATCTGGGATGCGCCGAACGGAACCTGGAATTTAACAGCATTTTCCAAAAACTCGTTATATCAGCATTTTCAGGCTTCACGGAATCCAAATTCACCAGTTGAAAAACTTAGTTCTCATTATCCTTCTCTAATGATACCTGAAGTAACACAGGCCTTTATAAACATAACTCATGAAAAATATGCAGAATATTTTGGTGATAATCTGGGAAAATACTTTACATCTACATTTACAGATGAACCATCATTGATGGCCGTATCATTTTCTGACGAGAAATGGAGTGTTATCCCCTGGGCTTCTATTCTCTCAGATACTGTTTATTCTCGGTATGGGTATCGTCCTGAAGATAAATTATTGGAATTATTCGAAGATAAAGGATCAATGGGACAAAAGATTAGATGCCAGTATTTTCATACAGTTGGAGAGTTGATTTCCATCAATTATTTTAAGCAGCTGAAAGATTGGTGTGGACGACATAATTTCAAATCAGGGGGACACCTTTTGCTTGAGGAAACTATGATGGCCCAGGTTCCTTTGTACGGAGATATCTTTGCATGTTACAGGCAAATGGATGCCCCCGGAATCGATGCCTTAAGTTGTATTCCTGAAAATACACCGGTTCATGCATCAAAACTTGCATCAAGTGCAGCGGAACTCACGGGTTCATCAAGAGTAATGTGCGAGCCATGTCCTGTTAGTGATAGACAAAAACTTAAAGGAAAAGAACCGACTACAGATCAAGTACGTGGATTTTTTAATATTGAATTGGCAGGAGGAGTTACTGACTTCAATAATTATCTGAAGTTATCCAATGCAAGTATTGGAGAGAAAATAAAATTTAACCAATATGTTGCAGGAATTGCAAAGTATCTCCGGGGAGGACACAGTGTTGCAGACGTTGCAGTTTTTTATCCTATTGAATCATTATGGGCAGCTTTTCTTCCAGAACCTTTGCAGGTTGCAGGATGGGATTCAGTGATAGGAGGAAATCCAAAAGCAATAAAAATTGAGCAGTCTTTCAGGAATACCGCTCGTATTTTGTACCATGACCGATGGGAATATAATTTTATAGATGCCAAAGCTATAGAAGAATCGAAAGTAGAAAACGGTCAGCTTGTCCATGGTGCTTTAAGATGGAAATTAGTTATTCTTCCAAATGTTAGTACTCTTTCACTTTCAGCTCTTAAAAAACTTTCTTTTTTTGTTGAATCAGGAGGATTTCTTATATCAATAGGACAAACCCCTGAAAATTCAATGACAAAATTTCCGGATCAACAGATACAAATAATTACAGAAAAAATATTTAAATCTGCAAATGCAAAGAAAATAAGTTCTAATAAAGAAAATAGTTTATCAAAGCTTATAGGCAAGTGGCTTACCAGAGATCTAATCATTAGAGACCAGAAATTACCCTTCCGGTTTACTCATAGAATAGTAAATAATAAAAATGTATATTTTGTCTATAATGATTCTAACAAAATCGTAGAATCTGAAATTTCGTTAAGAGACATAAAGAATCCTGGTTTATTTAATCCTAATAATGGAAATATATCGAAAACGGGAAAAGAAATTTTACTTCGTTTAGACCCGTATCAGGGAGTAATTTTTACAGAATAAGTTTTAAAGCAGAAATGTTTTTAATTTAAATAATGAACCCACTCCTAAAAGTAGGAATAGATATATTTTTTTGTTAAAATATTTGCTCTAAAAATATGTGATATTTATATATTAATAAATAGGTTATATCATCACCCATTAAGAAAGAACTTTTTACAAAGTTGAAATTTATCCTATATATTGTTTCATGCCCTGATATATATAATCCTCTGTTTCCGGCTAAAAGTTTAGGATCTTTACCTGTGTTTTTTTAAAAGGTTTTATGCCAATAATTTGTTTAATAATAGCAACATATGTGTTTTTTATGGGTTGACTATTTAATCTTTTATTAATATTAAAAAGGATAGGATATATCTTCGTCTTTTAATTAGTAATTTTAAAAGTTGAATAAAGGATATATGTTCTTTATTTAGTCAGTGATTGATAATAAAATATAGTTTTTTATGAATAAGATATACCTTTATTTTTGTTTGATGTTTTTTTTGGGAGCATGTACTCATTATGAAAAAGCTCATGAAATTATACTAAAAAATCCTTTGTCTGATTCTTTAAAAGAAGTTACTTTCCCTCTTAAAGATGCGACCGATCTGGGTCTAATCTCTTCGATTCCTGAACGTGAATTGATTTTTATGGATGGTGATAGTGAAGTCCCTTATCAGGTTATTAATAGTAAGGATGTTGGCAAGTATTATTTATTAGAGGCTGATTTCATTCCTAATGAAATAAAAAAAATTACATTAAGGAAAGGAATGCCAAAAAAATATAAACAAAAGACTAATGCTATAATTAATATAGGGTATGGTGGAAAATGGTTCTGGGAAACCAGTGAGGATACCGGTAAAAAACAATATATATACCGGGGTGGGAAATGGAAGAATGTAAATTCTATATGGGTAGACAGTAAACATGTTGATCATTCTCTAGATATACGATATGAAGGTCCTGTATGGGGGTCGGATAAGATAGCTTATCGTTTTTATCTGGATTGGAGAAATGCAACGGATATTTTTGATGAAAAAACAGATTCCCTTGTGAAGCAGAATGTAGCAGAAGAGTTTGGTTCTTATTATAGTATGCGCGACCGGGGTATGGATGTTTTTGCTGTAGGAAATTCTTTGGGGATTGGAAGTGTTGGTTATTGGGCTAATTCTAAAGCTAATGGGCTGGCTAAAGTAGCCAGTACCAATTGTACAATTGATTATATTGGTAATTTGAAATCAAAATTAACTACTAGTTATTACTACTGGCAATATAATGGAGGAACAACGGATATTTGTTCTGAATTATCCATTTGTGCCGGGAGTTATCTTACTAAGGCAAAAGTGATTAGTACTGAAGAAATTGATAATCTTTGTACAGGGATTGTACGTAATAAGGAAGGAGTATTTATTAATTCAGTTGATAGTATAAGCGAATGGTCTTATATTGGGACTTTCGGGAAACAGAGTATAATAAAGGATAATCTTGGGCTTGCAATTTTTTTTCGGACCAATGATCTTATAAAACTTGATGATGATTCACTTAATCATGTGGTAATTCTTAAACCTGAAAACAAAGAGATTACATATTATTTTTGTGGGACATGGGGGCAGAATAGCTCACAAATGAATTCTATGGAGCGGTTTAAAGCTTTTCTGAGAAAACAGCAGATACTTTTGAATGCTCATTTAGTTGATTAAACATGTTGTATGGTTAAAATAAAAGCAATTCGAACATTATGTCCAAACTGCTTTTATTTTAAATGAAAGTTTGCATCCCAGTATTTGGTCTTCCATAATTTGAAATTTTTTTTATTCTTCCCTCATTCGTAATTTTATGGTTGTGAGAACCTTTTTTGTATAAAGGGGAAATTCACTTTTCATGATCCATCCATAATAGCCAGGTTGTTCCTTTAAAACTGTTTCAACAGGAATGCCTTTGTTTTTCCCGAAGTTGAATACTTCCACTCCTTTATCATTATATACGATTCGATTGGCAAAGTCGACTCCGTCGTTAAAAGATGAGAATTCACTTAATGCTTCAATTTCGTTTTTTACAGGTTTTGTTATTTTCCCGTCATTGTCTTCGTATTCAGCATCCTTGTATAAATCAAGCTGAGCCTTTAATACGTCGTATGTAGCACGTGTGTCGGCCAGTGCTCCGTGTGCTCCTTCAAGCTCTTTATGACAGTAAAACTTAACAGCTGCCGATAGTGTTCTCTTTTCCATTTTATGGAAAATGGATTGAACATCGATAAATTTATGCTTTTTCATATCTATGTCAACACCTGCACGAAGAAATTCTTCGGCCAGTAAAGGTATATCGAAATGGTTTGAATTGAATCCGGCAATATCACATCCTTCCATGAATTTAGCAATGGATTTGGCAACTTGTTTAAATGTTGGTTTATCTTTTACGTCTTTGTCATATATCCCGTGAATTTTGCTGGATTCTTCAGGAATATGCATTTCAGGATTAATTCTTCCTTCTTTTGTTTCTTCGGTGTTGTCAGGTTTGATTTTTATCATACCTATTTCAATAATCCTGTCTGTAACAATATTTAATCCTGTTGTTTCAAGATCAAAAAAAATAATAGGATTCTTTAAATTTAGTTGCATTTTTTAAAAAAAATTTGTTATTAAAAAATGAGAATGCCTGTAATATTGCATTCCCGGTATTATATTGGTAAAGGAATAAAAAACACTCCTGATTTTTATGGATAAGGAGTGTTTTTGGGTTAATTTTTTGTTTTAAGCATTTATCATCATTGGCATCAGAAGCATCAAAATTTCTTCATTGTCGTCTTCTTTTTCCAGTGGGACAAAAAGTCCTGCACGTGTAGAGTCTGCGAGCATTACCTTTACATCTGCAGAGTTGAGATTGCTCAATATTTCCATCAGAAAAACAGATTTAAAACCAATCTCAATTTTTTCATTTTCATATTGACATTTAATTCTTTCTACAGCCGATATAGAGAAATCTACATCCTGTGCCGAAATTACCAGTTGATTGTTTTCAATCCCGAGTTTGATAAGATTACTTGCCTGGTTTGCAAAAACCGATACCCTCTTTATTGAATTATATAATTCAAGACGGTCAACGACCATCTCGTTGGTGTTATTTGCAGGAATTACCGAGTTATATTTGGGGTAAGTTCCTTCTACCAGACGACATATTAATGTGTAATTTGCTAGTGTAAAAACAGCACTTTTTTCATCAAAACGTATTTCAATATCTTCATCTTCTTTTGGCAACAATCCTTTTAACAGGGATGATGGTTTTTTGGGCAGAATAAATGAAGACTCTACTTCCGTTTTAACTGTTTTATTTCTGTAGCGCACCAGTTTATGAGCATCGGAAGCTACAAAAGTGAGATTTTCCTGTCCGAATTCCATAAGAATTCCGTTCATAACCGGACGTAATTCATCATCAGCTGTAGCGAACAGCGTTTTTGAAATACCATTTAAAAGAACGTCCTTGCTGACGGTGATAGATGATGATGTTTCTTCATCGAGTTGGCGGTTTTCGGGATATTCTTCTCCCGTTAGTCCCATAATACTGTATTTCCCGTTTTCAGAATAAAGATCGATGTTAAAATTTTCATCATTTATTTTGAAAGTAAGGGGTTGTTCAGGAAATTCTTTTAATGTGTTGTTAAGGATCCTTGCAGGAATTGCAATACTTCCTTCTCCTTCTGTATTTTCAAGGGCCAAAGTGGTGATCATCGTTGATTCCAGATCTGAGGCAGTAATTTTTAATTGATTTTCTGTTAGCTGAAATAAATAGTTGTCTAAGGCAGCCACTGTATTTTTAGCGTTGATTACCCTGCTGATTGAATTCAGATGATTAAGTAATTCTGAACTGGAAATTACAAATTTCATACGTTATGATTTTTATTCTTAGTTTTTTTATTTCTTCCTGTTTGTAACTATTTGCTGGTTACTGCTTTCTTTTGTTTTAATTCTTAGCTCTTTTTTAAAATTCTAATTTACTAATATACGAAATTCTGCACTTTTTATTTGGATGCAGGTAATATTTATTTCTTAATTTCCTTATTTAGCAGACTAATCATTATTCCGGCTGCATTTCTTGCCGAACCTGCCCTTCCAAGTTGATTTTTTAATTCTTTATAGTCAGTTGTGATTTTTTCTCTGTATTCTTTTTCTTCCAGGATTTTTTTAGCCTCATTATGAAGATTTTTAACTGTGAAGTCTTCCTGTAGTAATTCTTTTACAGATTCATGATTGAGAATTAAATTTACCAGAGATACCCATTTTATTTTTAGTA
>Ga0172378_10007119_pt1 | contig 10413 bp, 14 predicted proteins | sample GrowelOW332metaG_FD_119755 | JGI IMG/M metagenome (GOLD analysis project Ga0172378, IMG submission 119755) | Groundwater microbial communities from an aquifer near a municipal landfill in Southern Ontario, Canada - Pumphouse #3_1 metaG | ecosystem: Environmental > Aquatic > Deep subsurface >... | reverse complement strand
GCGACGTTGTACAAATTTTTCGAATGCCATGCGAGACGATCGATCAGGAAAAACTGCCGGTGGCTGAGCCGCAGGTAGTTGGAAACCGATCGATACGTTTTGTTTCGCATTATCTTAATATACGATCACATCAATATTAAATGTATCGTTACTCGGACGGGCGATTCCTCCCACGACTAAAGTCGTGGGCCTCCTCGCCCAATGATCGTGAATGCGTGGGAGATCCGGTATGTGGATGTATAAAAGCGATTTCGTTGATTTTGTTTATGGAGAGATGACGGTTGATGATATATTGGCAGAGTATCTGCCAGCGGCGACCGATCCACTTGATAACGACCAGTGTATCGTCGTACTGACCGCCAATCATGGCATTCAGGTGTTCAGTAACACAAATACCCGCGGGAGTGCCAGCACCGTCCCGATTTCCGATGTAGTCGATGATTGTGCCCTCGGCTACTGGATGGTCTCGTTTCGCGAGATCAAAAGTATCTAATTTTTCAAACGATTGTCACCGTAATGGTGACCTGTTCTTTGTTCTGTGCCCAGGCAATCGCATCGGTCGGCGCCGTGGTGCCGGTGAACACCCGGCGTTTCCGAAACCCCCGTTGTGTTCCCATTACAATCACTTTTGCTTCATCCATACGTATTCTCCGTCAGTTTGGGGTTGTTCTGCAGCCGCCCAATCCCGGTGAACGCCGCAACACGATACTATGATCAGAACCACACTACAAACTGTCACGCAATTGTCAAAAAGGTATGGGCGGCTGTCGCGGGAGATGCAATAGCCCGATTCCACTGGCAATTGGAAACAAATTCCCATGAGACCGCCGTTCGGTCAACAGAATGTTCCCATCGCATGGTTTCAAGATATCGTTCGTTTCGACTGGGATGGGTACCCCTTCGTCAATTTCCGGTGGACGGTGCACCCCGATGCCCCGCATCACCCGGACCCGCCCAGTCTCGTCGGATTTCGGCGTGAGGGGGCAGCGGCAATCATGACAATGATCGGGGTGTCCACCGTCCCGTTGACGGGTGCCGTTGAAAGTCGTATAGCATCATATGGTTTATGGGCCATCGGCCAACCATGCCGAATCGGGTGATCGCGTACCGGGGGGAGAAAAAGAAAAAAGTGAGTTACTGCCAACCGATCGACTGCTTCACCCATCCGGTCAACGACGTCGGCCGTTTAGCGATCTCGTCGGCGAGAGAAGCAATGGTGGCGTTCTGTTGCTGAATCAGGGCCGCGTTCTGCCGGATTTCGGCCGCCAGTGCGTCCACCCGGGAATCGGGGGGCGGGTTACGAATCCCCCGTTCGACTGCGGTCAGTTGTTCAACACATCCCGCGACCTGCACCCGGGTATCGACCATGGTCTGGCGCAACGCCGCAATCTCGACGTCGTGTTCGTCGATCTGCAACGTTTTTTCGACCAGTGATTCAGCCAGGGCCACGATCCGGTCAATCTGTTCCTGCAATTCGTGCACATTCGGCTGCACCATGAGTGCAGTCTCGTCGGATTCCGGCATCTCTATTGCACTGACCTCAACGCTGATCGGCACTTCATAGCGCAAGGTCTCCATGATGTCCGGGGTATACTTGCCAACCGCATAGAGTTCGCTGATCCTGGTCACGATTGCAACCGTCTCCCGGCCATACATCGTCTGCTTCCGATTGATCGGCACCGACGGGATGAATTCGTTGAATTCCCGCAGGTATCGCCGAACCGTCGACGCATTGATTCCCGTCTGCTGCACAATATTATCAACTGTCAGTGGATACTCCATCATCATCGCCTCGTTTCCGCCATGGATCTACGGTTCCACCATGAGTTCGTCGTGGGGGAGGAGAAATACCGCCATACCACCACGATGTGTGCATATCGCCACACATCGCACATGAACCCATTCCGGCTGTCGGCAGAGAATGGTTATATCCACGATTGGTTAAAGATTTCGATCTCGTTCTGGGGAAACGGGGGCGGGGGATAGAAATTTGCAGTCGTTGTCAGTTCGTCAGACACATGGCTGACCCCAACCCAATCATTCTCCACGGGAAATGAGGGGGAAGTTAGGATCACCGAACAAATCGATCGATAGTTTCCCGATCATCCCGATCATTCGATGCACGCCGAACAAAAACGTCAGTCACCTGTCAGACGCTCGTCTGACAATGATCGGGATGATCGGGATGATCGGGTCTTCTACCTTAGGAACTTTTGGAGTGGAAATATAGGTAGGGGGAGGGATGAAAAGATCCTAGGAGAGGATCACCCGATCATCACGATCATCCCGATCACGACGATGGATTGTCGGACATGTGTCCGACGAATGTCTGCCAATGGGAGAACACACCGGAAGCAAACAAAAAATGTTGCGGGAAATGAGTATTCCCCGCCAAATCGGATCGCCGGTAAATCCAAACATCCTCGTGGATGCGTTCTGGCGGCCGATCTCCATGTCGCCCGACGGTTGACACCTCTGCAACCACAAGACCCGGTGGAACGATGTGGTGAGTCAGAGAACAATTTTGTGGCGCATCTCCGGGATGACGTGGGGACGGATCAGGTCGACGAAGTCATGGACGACCGACCCGACCGACCGGGATAACGCATGATATTCGTTCCCTGTTGTTTTCTGCCGCCACGTGGTTGCGTTCAGTGCAATCCCCCATTCTCGATCAAGCCAATCGCGAATCAGAACTGCTTCGTCTCGCGACTTGACGTGCAGGTAGAGTCGGAGGGTCCGGCCACACGACACTCTTCGTTGCCGGTCCTGTTTGGTCCGATACAGGGGTTGAAGATCGCCGACGTCCATGAACCAGATTGCAAGAGCAAACGGGTCGAAGAGTTCGGCCAACCATTCGTCGGTCACTCGTTGCCGGTTATGCGGATCCCGGACAATGGTGTACAGGTCTTCGAACACCTGACTGTATCGGGTCAGGAACCGGTGGTACGTATAGGTCTGTCGGACCCGGGTCTGGATACCGGACGGCTGGGCAAACGCTTTGAGCACGTCATATTTGTAAGTGAGATAATCCAGTTCCGTGTGGTTATGAGTAAACTCGATGGCCGGATGTTTTCGACCGGATTTGCTCCGATACATGGTGGCGTTTCCCAGGAGACTGGCAAAGATCAGCATCCGCTGCCGGTCCGTCAACACATACGAATCACCCGGATTGTAGTTTGTAATGCCTAACGCACTTGCTTTTTGTTGTAACTGTTTGACATCCCGCAAAAAATAGTCGGCCAGGGATGCGGCCGGCAGCACACCGTACATGCCGACGAACTCGTAGACCTCCAAATCGGTCCAGGCAACGGCCGGTGTGGCGACATGGACCCCAAGATCGATCAGGATCTCGCGAACCTTTGACCGGTCGATTCCCTGTTGGTCGGCAATGGCGCGGATCGATATTCCGGTATTGTATTGGTCGACCATGGCACGAAGAGTTGATATCGAGAGAGTTCGCCGGGCCGCCACGTCACGGACCAGGGATTGGGGGAGTTCGTCAAAGGTTGCCATAGGGTATGATGGTCGTATGCTCTTATAATTATTATCTCGCGGGGTCAACTACCCACGACTAAAGTCGTGGGCCTCCTCGCCCAATGATCGTGAAGGGGGCGGAGCGGGAAGACCCCACCCCCTTCAGGGCGGGGTAGTTGACGGTTGAACGGTTGGTTTGAAAATTAGGCGATGGGTTCTCATTCTGTTGGTACCTGACGTTTTGTCATAAGTACGAGTTGGTGGTATGGTCGTTTAATGTTCAGGACCGTCTTCAGTATGATATCGGTCAACGTTATCCCTTTGAACAGATAGTTCAGGAAATAGTTCGGTGGACGAGCGTTGCCTCCACATAGAGGACAACATACAAGTTTATTCTCGGTATATACCCCGTGTTGACGTTTTAGCCGAGCAATTGCATGGTTTTTGGTTGTCATTATTGTCGAGTATGATACCTGACATGCTTCGTACCCGGGAAATTTGTCGGCGTACCACATGTCATCGAACGAACGACAGTGGTGCGATGGATGGAACGTGGTTTCACACACATCGCATTTGCAAACGTCGATGTCAAAATCTTCGTTAAATGGAACGGATATCAAAATATACTTTGCATCGAGTCTGACGATTTCGTCTAACGCCTGGACATACACGTGCTCGGGAAGATGCTCTAACACCTCGGTGATGAGAATCAGATCAAAAACACCCGGTTTGAAGGGTAATTTCTCAACACTCGCACAGACAGCGTGTTTGGTCACGTTTCGCAATGGAATGTTTGCAAAATCCATACCGACCACAACCTCCCGGTTAATTCGATTGGTAAGAATACCGTTTCCACATCCGATATCGAGAACGGTTGTTACCTCATCGGGAATTTGTTGTATGGTCTCTTGTGCCCGCAAAAGTTCACGGCGGTTTCCATCATACGCGTTCCATAACTGCTGCTGGTTATAATATTGCAATTCGTATTTCACCATTCACCATTCCTTTCCGGTTGAGTTTCCCGGTTCGAACGATCGATACTCTCTCACGATAGAGCGTAGCCGATCTCGTAACCCAATGATACAGATACCCACGGTCGTTATCGGCAGGAGAAGCAGACGAACGACCCCGCGTGGTCTCAGAGTAACCACCCCCGAATCCAGAGATCCTGGGTTGGGTGGCATGTTTCCACGATGTCCACAAAGGTACCGATCATGTATTTTACCGTTCGCATGAATCTGTAAGACATGTTATCAATCTATCCTGCACCGCATCCCAGTTATACCGGGATACGATGGCCTGTCGTCCCCGCTCTCCCATCCACCGTGCCTGAATCGGACGCTTTTCCAACCAGATTGCCGCATCTACGATCGCATCCACATCGTCGGGCTGAACCAGTATCCCACAGTTCGTCTCATCGACGATTCGCTCAATCTCCGGAAGTGCGGTGGCGATCACGGGAATGCCGGCCATCATATACGAGAAGAGGCGGTTGGGAAGACCAATCCGGATATTTTCATAATCGGGTGACAATAATGCCAGTCCGATACCTGCTTGCTGCAGGGCGGCGGGGATTGCGGCATGTGGCAGGTATCCCGTGCAGGTGACGGGAGATCCTTCCGGGACGGGGGTTGCGAGATTCCCGATCAGATTGAGGGTGACATCAGGCCAGCAGGTCCGGAGGCGTGTGACTGCACTGAGCCCGTCTCGGATGTGATACGGGTGTAGTTTCGCACCAACGATGGCGAGTGACCGGAGCGAAATATCTACATTTGGTAACGGTGTCGTTGGCGGGTTGGGATAATTCGGAAGAACAATTGACCCGGGAAACCGCTGCCCCACACTTTCTGAAACCGTGATCACTGCGTCCGCCCGACGGGCCATCCATTGTTCTACCGGATCGATAAGATGGGAAAGCCAATGGGGGGCTCCAACATCCCGCGGCAATTCACTGGGCCAATGTTCATGCACGTCGTAAATCACTCGGTTTCTCATGACGGATTTTCGGAGAAGGGCGATGCCGAGAGCGTCCGGTTCATGGCAATGGAAAATACTCGCATTCGTGGTCATGGCTTGTTTTGCGAGTGCGAGAAGCCGAAATGGATGCTGCCATTTCGGATATCCTGCAACGATGTTTTTGACCACCGTGGTATAGTTGCCGTTCTGCTCTACAGTACGACGTTCCCGTTGTATCCGGGCATCGTCGGCCGGATGTGTGGTCGTAAGATGACAGACAGTTCTTTGTTGTGACATGTTATCATACTCCTTTGATTGGCGGCGGACAGTTGCCGCGTTTCACCGGCCGTCTCTTGATCGTCTTTGTTTTCGGCCGTCGTGTTGGTTTTCTAGCCGACTTGCGGTTTGGATCGAACTTGACCCAGAACGCATACGCCTCCCCATCATACCGGATCTGGTTCCCAGGGCTGACGTTGTATCCACGGTCCTGCAACCATTTCTTTGCGAACACGGTGGCACGGTTCGCTCCATCTTCGTTAGCATACGCAACCTGAATATCGAACACTTGGTGGGTGGCGGTATCGCAAAAACAGCCGAACCCGGAACCGATCCACCGGCCGTCGAGATCGACCAGATGCTCCGTAAGTTCTTCGCGATATTGGTATCCTTGGTGGAACATTGTACGATCTTCTTTATCAACCGGAATGGCAACGAACACGTTGTACAATAGGTTGTCGGATGGCATGTAATACATTACGATTACATGAGTATATAGAAGTTTCGAAGCATCGGAGTATTTACATCACTATAATCAAACGGTGGATTTGCAATATTGACGACCGGAATATTAAAGCGATGGTGTGATACAGATCATCGTCCCCTCTTTCAATCGCCGCTTAATTTCTTGCCCCATGTGTTTCGATGCCCGTCTCCCTCGGATGCTGATGCTATACGGATGACGAAGAGGGAGAAATGCGGTGCCCGGTTTCTTATATATATGGTATTCGGATGGCATGTAATACATTACGATTACATGAGTATATAGAAGTTTCGAAGCATCGGAGTATTTACATCACTATAATCAAACGGTGGATTTGCAATATCAGTTAATATGAGGTGGTGTGACGGATGAGATACGTTGGGAGGGGGGATGAAGCAGGAAGCCCGCCCTTCAGGGCGGGGTAGTTCACACATCCTGTCCCAGATCCTGGCGCCGCCACCGTTCTCTGGTCCGGCGAAGGGTAGATTCGTCGCAATTGATATCTTTGTGGTGAGCAATCTCATCCCATGTCCATCCACGCTCCCGGAGGTTTTCAATAATTTGTCGTTTTTCGTCTGAAATTGCAATAGGTTTTCCCAGTTTCTTTCCCTCTCGCACGGCCCGGGCCTGTCCGGCTTTCGTACGCCGGGAGATGCGTTTCGCTTCCATCTCGTTCATCCAGGAGAAGATTGAGATCATGAGGGGACGGTTATCTTCATCAATGCTATAGGTCCATGGTTCCGTCAATGAGTAAACTCGGATGTTTCGTTTCCCCTCCATTTCGCCGAACGTCGTGATGCTATCGAGCATGTTACGGCCAAGTCGAGAGATTTCATAGACCAATAATGTGTTATACTGTGGATTGACATCAACAAACTCTATCATGCGTCGAAAATCCGGACGTTCCATCGCCCGATACTTTGTGCCACTCATTTTATCGGCAAAGATGACGTTGACCCCCAGTTGCCGGAAAAGATGGATCTGGTTTTCGAGAACCTGTTTTTTCGATGAAACCCGGGCATATCCCAACGTCGTGCTGGGATCGATTTGTTTATCAAAGACAATACATTTTCGCATATAATCGATATCACTCAAGGTATCGTCTTGAAATACGTCCGGTTTTTTCGGTGTTACTAGTTCTTTTTGGAGTTTCAGTTGTTCTTTAGCGTAGACCGGTTGTTTATTATCGTCCAACACGTAGCCCTTCGATGTCATTGGATCGAAGAACGGAACAATTTCTTTGAACGATTGCACCCGTGATGGCCGGGCACGACGATTTTGAAGAATCTGGTCGATGGTGTCATCATCGGTGTCGGTATCAATATACTTACCCATACGGCATCCTCTACAACTATGTATACCTCTGCATCGCCGTTTACATGCCAAATTTGTTGTCAGGCAATAACGGTGACATATATACCGTTGAGCGGGCGATACTTATAAAGGTTTTGCACCACGGTTTTACTGGGGTAATATTACCCAATATTGCCTGATAATCGTATACGACGCACAGTAGATTTAGGTATCAATATATTTGTATATACACGTTCGATAAACTAAATCACCATACTTATTTGGTATATATATGGTGTTGCATACTGTGCTATTGTAAACGGGTATAATGTAGTTGCCTAGTATATAACAGTTAATATATTTCAACGTCGATGTTAAATATGTGACGCGCATAATACTATACCGAGGTGTAGTGTGGAACGATACAATCAAATTGTCAATAATCGAGTGTTCGAAAAGGCGATTGATGCTGCAAACAAACTCGAACATGCCATGGAACGCGAGTGGAACGAGAACTATCATGTGCTCGAAGAGAATCTGCTCAACGTTATCCGAACCATGGACCGGGAGACGAAAAAAGCGTTTCTTACCTGGGCGCACGTGAACAAGATGGAGAGCGGACGGATGGTGGGGAAAGAACTCTTCGACGAGATCGTGCTGCTGTTCGCTATCTCAGCCCTTTCGCAACCGGAGATCGATGCGTTTAGCAAACTCGACGATATTTATCATCGGTGTAAAGACATCGCCCCGGACAAGATCCGGAACCGCGACTCGCTTCGGATGGTGTACAAAAAGATCCGGCCCCGGGTGCTTAAGATCACGTCACCGGCGGTTGCCGAGAACGTACAGGAGAAGTTATGGGTGATCGACCCGGCCCTCGGATTCCGTGAGGTGGGAGAGACAGCGCGCAAGTGCATCTCCAAGAAACCAATTCGGTCTCCAGCAAAATCACGGAAACGGGTTGCAGTAAAGCCGAAACCGGTGCCGGCAAAACGGATTACCGACGTCTCCGGTCGGTTCAAGAAGATTACCGGGATCAAATTCTGATTCCTATTTTTAGTACCGCAACAGTGCGGCCACCCCGCCAAACACGTTGTTGATCGCCACTCCTTCGGGAAAATCGTCCGGGATCATCTCGACGGTTGTTTTACACTGGGATGCAATGGTTGTCAGGCCCTCAACCCGTCGTGGTTCGACTGCCGTCGAGATCAACAACATGGCGACGGCGCCGGATTGCAATCGTTCAACAACCTGCCGATATCCATACGCTGCGCCTCCGTCCGTCGCAATCGCCGTCAGAAATTTTTCTACAATCTGTTTCTTCCTGACGAGGTCGATGTCCACCAGAATCTCCTGAGCCGCCGATACGACGTCGTACAGCCCGGTCGCCGTGGTGTAAGGAACATCGACCACCCCGATGATCCTGGCCTGTAATTCGTGGTGGAGGTAGCCGTGGCTGATGAATCGATCTTTTGACGGTGACAGGCCGCCGATAATCAGTCCCTTAAACTGGCCGGGGAACCCGTCCATGGAGGTGAACAAGGCGGTGGCAGCGTCCGCAACCTTCTTGAAGAATTCGTGGATTGCAATCTCTCGCAACCGTTCGAACCGTTGTGCCGACTGTCCGCCCTGACTGTGTTTTCGCGGCACCCGGGACGAGAATTCCGCGACCTGTTCGATCCGGGTTCCCCGCAAGATCCCGATCGCAGCATCCGCAGTATCAATCGCCAATAAACCATATGTTGCTATATCGTTTTGCATGGCATGGAGCGGTTGGAGGTCGAACGCGGAACTGCACCGATACAGATAAGTCGGAACAATCTCCGGCGGCGTCACCACATGGCATTCCAGCCGCTCTTGATGACCGATGACGACGGTGCCGCAGAAGATGACGATCCCGGTCTCCGGCATCAATAGGTCTGATAGCCGGGATAGGATGGATCGGATTGCTCCCTGGACATTCGTTCGGGTTCGTTTGCTTTTGATGTTGGCACATTGCCCGTATTCCGAACGGAGGTGGGCAATGACATCCGCTATTGGTTTTGTTGGCGGCACGTACAGGGAGATGAGTTCGGTACCGTTCCCGGATTTCTGCTCTACTGTTTTGAGAAAAGACGAAATTTGCTAATTCTTGTGTGCTTTATCGAACGTCGCGATGTTAATGTCTTCTTCGCCATAGGTATCAGACGATTTTTGCATTTCGGTTGGGTCTGTTGTTGCAGGCATACTTGATCATATGGTCAAAAGATTATAAAAATGTTGTGACAGCGTGGTGTACATTCGATCTGTTTTTTTGCGGGTAAATGTCACGATCATTGGGCGAGGAGGCCCACGACTTGAGTTGTGGGAGCAGTCACGGTCTGGATCGATCTGGAAACGGGAGTGCGGACGAACGACGAACTTGATATGGAAAAAGTCGAAACCGTCCTTGCTGCGGCGTCGAAATACGTCTAACTCTTTTTTCCGCAACCCTTATCTGTCTTCACGCCACACCTGTTACCTAGAGGTGAAAAGATGGTGCTTACGACAATCGTGATCGCAAAAGTGTTTGAGGTCATGGAAGATGCGTTCGGGACTAAAGGTCAAAAGATCCGGCACCGGACCATTCCCGATGATATCCTATGTACCGGGAAGAAGAGAAAACCGTCAAACAAACTCATGAATACCGTTGAAGGGATGGTCGGCACGAAGAAGGTGCCGGTGGTTGAGCGGAGGTCATAATGGGGATCATTAAACGGGTTCCGGGCAGTTTCAACGATCCGGCCGACTACCTGATCGACGACAACAAAACGCTGCACCATGCCATGAAGATGGTGAAGAATGCCCCCACCCTGGTGGATGGGGACGGGGAGATCCCGGGCGTTATTCGGAAACGGATCAGTGCGTACTTCCCGGTCGTTAAGAGGTGAACCATGCAATCGGACGTT
>Ga0172378_10007118_pt1 | contig 10413 bp, 7 predicted proteins | sample GrowelOW332metaG_FD_119755 | JGI IMG/M metagenome (GOLD analysis project Ga0172378, IMG submission 119755) | Groundwater microbial communities from an aquifer near a municipal landfill in Southern Ontario, Canada - Pumphouse #3_1 metaG | ecosystem: Environmental > Aquatic > Deep subsurface >... | reverse complement strand
CCATCATCAGATTTGGAAAATGAAGAAGAAAATCCTGCATCTGCAGCTTTTACCATTACTTAGTGGGGCACAACGCTTTTCGTTGCATCTGCTGGATGGCTTGCCCAAAGATGAATATGAGATCTATGTAGCAGCCAAACCAGGCAGAGAGTTCGAAGATGCTGTGCTGGAAAGAGGATGGAAGTTTCTGCCTGTAAGCTCTTTTCGGCATCGGATCTCTGTGTGGGACATTGCTGCCTTTTTCGACATCCTGAGCATTATGCGTAGATACCACTTCGATATAGTACACACCAATTCCTCCAAACCGGGGATATTGGGACGGCTGGCAGCGCGTGTAGCGGGAGTGAAAAGGATCGTACATACAGCCCATGGAACGGCGTTTCAGGATTCTCAACCCGTACTTGTAAAGAGCTTTTATATGATGATGGAAAAGCTGGGCAATGCCCTAGGAGACTACACAGTGTTTGTGAACAATGTAGATCGCATCCGCTGTGTGGCGCTTGGCTTGATCCCGGAAAGCAAGGCCAAAAGTATCTATAATGCCATTGCTGAGGGAGCAAATCCTGTGCCAGATAGAGTGAAGCATACAGACGACAGCATCACGATCGGCTCCACAATCCGATTTTCCGATCAGAAGAATGTGCTGGCTTTGGTGATAGCCGCCTGTAAGGCCTGCATACGCGAGCAGAGATTGAGATTTATCCTCCTGGGCGATGGCGAGCACTATTCCTTGTGCCGCAGCATCGTAGCCAGTCATCGTTTGAGTGATCGCATACTGCTCCCGGGCTGGGATTCTCAGGTACAGCCGTGGTTGGCGGTGTTTGATGCTTTCATCCTCTATTCCCGCTGGGAAGCCATGCCCTACAGCATCATCGAAGCCATGCAGGCCGGTTTGCCGGTTATCGGTTCGGACATCCCATCCATTAGTGAGTTAGTGGTTACGGAAAGCGGCTGGCTAGTGCCTCTGGATGATGAGGAGAGCTTGGTTTCCAAGCTTGTGGAGATTGCCGCGAATCCGGAAGAAATAGTCCAAAAAGGAAGATATGCGCAGCAGTATATTAGACGGGTATGCAATTATGATGCGATGATCCGTGACTATCGCGCAATCTATGAGAGGAGAGGAGCCTAAAGGCCAGGATATTTTATGACCTTATACATCATCATCAGCAGTCTCGTGATCTTCTTCGGTACGCTCATTTTGGGGCCCTGGAACATGCGTTTTGCCACTCGGCATGGTATTCTGGCCATACCAGGAGAACGCAGGATTCACAAAACCAGCACTCCGGAAGCAGGGGGACTGTCATTTGGATTGCCCATTATTGCGGTGCAATTGGTTTTTGCCTTTCTTTCCCGGGGACAGGATATCAGCCGCTTCTTCTTTGAGCTCTCGATAACCGGGATTTTGGCCATGACTTTCGGGATTATCGATGACCGGTTTGAGAGTCCGGCGCGCATCAAGCTGGTGTGGCAAGTTCTTCTGGGCGTCATTATGTATGTGATAGGTTATCGGGTTTATTTTCTTACCAATCCTCTGGGATCGCATTTCGTACTGGGCTGGTTGTCGTTTCCGGTCACCGTGTTATGGTATGTGATAGTGATCAACGCCATAAACTTAATTGACGGCATGGACGGTCTGGCTGCGGGAATAGCAGCCATTGTGAGCATTGTACTGATGGTTTGCGGTTTACGCGAGGGGAATGTCCTGGTAATCGCGCTTTCCAGCTTCCTTTTGGCGGGAACATTGGCATTTCTTCGCTACAATTTCCATCCCGCAAAGATCTTTCTGGGTGAGACCGGATCGCAATTTATCGGTCTATACATCGCTGCGATTTCGACCGCCGGTTCAGCGCAATACAAGGGTATCACCTCACTTACGATGATGATCCCGCTCACAGCGCTGGCTATCCCCCTATTGGATGTGATGTTGGCTGTTTTTCGCAGATTGAAGGTGGGGCGCGTCTTCAAGGCGGATAAGGCTCATATCCATCACACAATGTTGGCTTTTGGGCTTTCTCAGAGAGTAATTTCGATTATCGTATATTTTGTAACCATGCTTTTTGGCCTGATCGCCATTGGCTTTTCATTCACCGATAAAAAGGTACTATTTTCCCTGTTATTGGTGCTATTGGCATTAATCGTAATAGTCGCATATATCTTCATGCGAATGGAGCAAAAAAGATGAAAAGAGTCTTTCTTTTGGCCTGGATCCTGTCTGCCGCCTTTCTCAACGGTCAGCAGTGGCAGATAATAAACAATGTGAATCATGTCTATGATATAGATAAAGAAGGCAATAACATCTACTTTTCCAGCTGGGGCGGAGTCACGGAAATAGAGGGTGCAGACGCTTTGCATCTTTCTGAATACGAGCATATACGGCAGTTGGGCACCGGTGACGGCTTAGTGTCAAACGACATCCGCAATCTGGCTTTGATCAATTTCTCCGAGAGCTTGTGGATGGGCTCCAGTCAGGATGGAATTAGCAGTTTAAATGCTAATGGGATCTTGAATGTGGATGAAGAATTGGGGCTACCCTCCTCACGCGTAAACCGCTTATTGGAAGTGGATTCACGGATACTAGTGGCAACGGAGCAGGGACTTTCTGTGTTTTATTACCTGGATAATGTAAGTTTCCCATTGATCTTGCATCAATACAATAGCATGAACACTGGAGGGGGGCTGCCCAGCAATAATATATCCGACATGGTATTGAGTGATGATAATATCCTGTATATGGCGCATGAGCTGGGCGTTAGCTATGTCCCCCTGGATTCTCTGGAAGTAAATTCTGCCTGGAAGAGCCTTAGCACAGTCCCCCCCTTCCCCATCAACAATGATTTGAAGCTCAGCACAAATGCAGAGTTTATTGTTCTATCTGCTTACGGCCGGATCTGGATAGGAGACCCTGCGAGCGGCAATTGGCAGGTATTTAAGCCCTATGACAGTAACAGTCAATGGCCAATCTCCGCAATTCATCTGGACGGAGAAAACAAGCTGTGGGTAGCTTATGGCGATTGGGACAATGATCTGCTGCGTTACGATTCTCCTACTGACACATTATTGACCAGATTGGATTTGACGAATGGGAATGTAACCCAATGGAAAAAGGACACAGCTGGATTTGGCTTCAATCACGTCTCACGCATCAAAGAATTTGACGGGTATATATATATCTGTACCTGGGGAGACGGAATCGCACGATTCCGAGACGATGAGTGGGAATACTACAATCCGGATAACATCGCTTTTCCGAAGATTACGATGAGTAAAGTAGATCAGAATAATGCACTCTGGTTTGCCAGTGGCATCATCGGCGACAATGTGGTACGCAAGGGCACTATGGGTGTAAGCGCTTATAAAGATGGGCATTGGCTTAGCTTCAATAGAGACAACAGCCCCCTGCATTCGAACAACATCCTGAATCTGGAAGTTGACGGGCAGAATCGTAAGTGGTTTGGCGCTTGGTGGACCAGCTACAATCTCACTGGAAACCGTTTTGGCTTAAGTATTTATGATGAACCTAAAGACTCCTGGCTGTGGATGAGTCATGAAGGAACCAGAAAATGGGATAAAGACTTACAAGGCTGGGGACCGATTATAACAGGTGGCCCGAATTTGCTTACCAGCACCATCGGTGGTATTTATCGGGATCTTTATGACAATATGTTTGTACTCAGTTATGATGGCGGAATAAATGTATTGACCACCACCGCAAACAGCATCGCGCTTCACAGCACATTTCACTTGCCCAATGCTCCCCATCAGCGTGTGTTAAACGCCTATCACAATGGCAGACAGTACTTTTTTGGCACAGAATACGACAACGGTCTTTCGATCTGGAACAACGACAGCATCCCGGTGGAAGATGGCGGGCATTGGCTGGAACCAGGTGAGATCGTGCCTGAGCTGAGGGAAGGCAAAATATACGGTGTAGCCAGCGTGGAAGTTCCCCACAGTCCCAGCGGTTGGCAGCACTTCGTGGCCAGCGGTACCGGCTTGTATATGTGGGATGAGTATTCCTGGTACAAATATGACGTATATATCAAGCGTTATCGCTATGACTTCACCTCTTATACCTGGGTAAACGACACCCTGTATTACGCTGATGAAGAGCGCATTTTTGGCAGTAAAAGAACCTATCCTCTATCCATCTACGGCGATCCTTTCGGCAGAATCTGGATTGGCAGCGAAGAGAACGGTCTTTCCATGTATGATCCTATTCGCGAACGATTTACAAACTATTATCAGGGCAATTCACCTCTGCTATCAAATCAGATCATTTCTCTGGGTTACGATCCTCTGGAAGGTAGATTGTTGATTGGTACCACAGAAGGTCTCAATACTCTTCGTATCGGCCGTACGGTAAAGCCGGAAACAGACCTGGAAACGCTGAAAGCATTTCCCAATCCCTTCCGTCCCGATGGTCACACTTATGTGCAGATAGTGAATTTGCCCAAGGACAGCATGCCCGCTGGTAAGAACGAATGCCGCATCTACAGCGCTTCCGGACAATTGGTGAAGAAACTGGACGAGAGCCCCTTCTCCCGCTTTGAGTGGGATGGCAAAAACAACAAGGGCACGATAGTTTCCAGTGGCATTTACTTCTTTGTGGTTACGGACAGCGATGGAAAATCTGCCCGAGGCAAGATAGCTGTAATTCGATAACGAGAATGCCGCATGCACAGATAAGCCCGGATAACCTTGAGATACAGGAACATCTACAGTATCCTCAGTATGGTCTGATTGTTTGCGATGCCAATCTATACAGCTTGTATCCCTCCTACTTTAGTTTAGGAAACCTACCGCTCATTCAGCTTGAGGCATCAGAAGATACCAAGGATCTGGATAGTGTCTACCGTTTATACGAGTTCTTTTGTGAGTCTGGACTTACGCGAAGCAGCGTAGTGCATGTCTTTGGCGGCGGAGTAGTGTGCGATATTGCTGCTTATGCTGTATCCACATACAAGCGCGGTTGTCGCCTTCATTTGTATCCATCCACGCTTTTGGCCATGGTGGATGCCGCCATCGGAGGAAAGACTGGGCTGAATTTCCAGGGCTACAAGAATCACATCGGCTCATTCTATCCGGCAGAACGCATCGTTTTGCATCCCTGTTTTTTACACAGCTTACCCGCAGACGAGTTACGTCAGGGTTATGCTGAGATGATGAAAAATCATCTGCTGTGGGGGCAATTGCCATTACCGGATTGGGAGGGACAGATACCCGATGTGGAAGAAATCCTAAGCCATGCTTTATACAAAGTGTCGATCTGCATGAAAGATCCCTTTGACGAAGCTGAACGGCAAATCTTGAACTTTGGACACAGCTTTGCCCACGCTCTGGAAGGTCTCAGCAATTATGAGATCAAGCATGGAGATGCGGTTGCCCTGGGCATGAACATGGCTTGTGATCTGAGTATGGAATTGGAGCTCATCGACACTGCACGATATGATGTACTGAAAAACATCCTGCAGCAATATCCTTATCCGGCTGCAGCGCTTGATATTGCTGCCAAACAAAGCTTTCAGGATATCCTCCCCTGGCTAAGGCAAGATAAAAAGAACAGCGTTGCGTTGCGGCTTATTTTGCCGGTGGGAGATCAGATCAAAGCGGTTGAGATAAGCTTGTAGCGCTTAGCTTTGCAATAGGCCCCACATCACATTGGCTCCCACTTCAATACAGTCGTCATCCGGCAAGAAATACCCGGAGTGCAGGGGCATATCGCTACCACTGCCCAGCCAGAACAGCAAGGCTGGATACATGGAGCTGAAAAAGCCGAAATCCTCACCTGTCATCACAGTCTCTGCAGGAAGATAGGAGTAATCCATCTGGTTACAAATCTCTCTTAGGTTGCTCTCCAATTCAGCGTTATTCACCACAGGATCATAAGTACCCAGCAGGCGCAGTTCCGTCTGGGCTCCAATGGCATCGGCAGCAGCCTGAGCATGTTTTTGGATCAGAGTATTCAACCGGTCTCTCATCGCTTTGGATAGAGTACGGTGAGTGCCTTCCATCAGGCATTCATCGGCGATGATATTGCGAACCTGCCCGGCGCTCATCTTTCCTACATGGAAGATCACGCGCTCCTCACGTGAGAGGTCTGGTATCTCCTTCAGAAGTTCTTCATAGAAGTGCATCCCGGCAGCAAGGGCGTTTATCCCCTTTTCGGGAAAAGCCACATGGGATGCTTTGCCAACGAATCTCAGGTCAAATTCCTGCGGGATCCCAAAGAAGATACCGGATTTTGAACTGATAGTGCCCACCGGTAGATCACTGCCAACATGCAGAGCGAATGCAGCGCGGATGTCATAGCCCTGCAGGATGTTTTCGTTTATTATGCTTTCTGCTCCACCATGGCCTTCCTCGGCAGGTTGAAACAGAAATAGCAGGTTTTGGGCAGGATGATACTGCTGTACCTTTTGGATCAGAGCCATCAGAACCGCCATGTGTACATCGTGACCGCAAGCATGCATCAAACCGGGGTGAATGGAAGCAAAGCTGCAGCCGCTCTTCTCGATTGTGGGCAGGGCATCCATATCCGCACGGAATAGTTTATAATTGTCCTGGGTCTTCCCATTGTTGTATTCCACCAGGATACCGTTGGAATTTTTGAACTCCAATATCCTGAACAAGCTGCCCGGAGTAATGAGTTCTTGCAGTTGCTGCATCAGGAATGCCTTGGTCTTGTATTCGTCATAAGCCAATTCAGGTATCTGATGCAGATGGTGGCGGATATGAATGGGATCGAGCATAATCAGTTTATCCCGTTTATCTCTGCATGAGCAATCAGGATGTTCACTGCGTTGGCAGCCGCACCAATGCGTACATTGTGTCCTACATTCCAGAAGCTCAAGGAGTATTTATCTACCCCAAAACGGAGTCTGCAGACGTGGGCTTCGTTGGAATTACCAATCCCCAGTGGAGTGATATAGCTGTTTTCATGATATCGGATAGCCGGGGCTTTACTGAGGAGAGAGGCGGCTTCTTGCAGATCCACCTCCCGTTCAAATTCGGCATATACGGCATTGGAATGGCCATATATCACCGGTACTCTCACGGTAGTAGCACTTACTTGGATATTGTCGTTACATAGTATCTTGCGAGTTTCATTGAGCATCTTTTCTTCTTCATTGCTGTAACCGTTGTCCAAAAACACACCAATTTGAGGAATCACATTGAGGTCGATTATCTCTGGATAAATGCCCTTTAGCTGTGATCCGTGGCGTTGATTTTCCAGAGTAACAATACCGTTGTGTCCGCTGCCCGATACTGCCTGATAAGTGGATACGATCACTTTGCGAAGCCCAAAAGCCCGGTCTAAAACTGCCAATGGCAATACCATCTGTATGGTGGAGCAATTGGGATTTGCAACGATTCCGCGATAGTCTTTCAACTGAGACGAATTGATCTGGGGAACTACCAACGGGATATCGGTATCAGTTCTGTATGCGGAAGAATTGTCGATGACCACCGCTCCAGCTGCGGCTGCGATGGGAGCATAGGATCGCGCCACTCCCCCACCGGCAGAAAAGAATACATAATCATAATCCCTTTTGAGAGATTCTTCATCCAGAACTTGTACTTCCAGGGGTTTGTCCATATAGTAGAGCATACTGCCCTGGGATTTTTCGGAAGCATACAAATCCAGTACTTCCGGCTGCAGGTTCTGTTCCTCCAAGCAGTTGATCATCATTCTGCCGACCTCTCCGGTGGCACCTACAATGGCTATTTTCATATCAGACATTCCTTTGATCTATCCATTAATGGGGCCATAGTGGCGGATAGCAGAGTTTTGTCAATGTAAACTTGACGAATCTCCACCATTCAAAAAGCTTGCATCTTGATATGAGTGCCCCTGTAGCTCAGGGGATAGAGCAGCGGTTTCCTAAACCGTTGGTCGGAAGTTCGATTCTTCCCAGGGGTGCCATTTACTTCAAAGCAGGTAAAAGGCAGAAAAATGAAACAGCAAATCCCAACCGGTCAGGAAGCAGTAGGTCACACTGTAGCGTTTTACGACCAGGGTTCTTTGCACCTTGGGCTTGTTGCTGCTTTGGAAGCTGAAAACTATAACATCCTGTTGCTGGATAAGCAATACCGGATCATCAATCCGTCCAGGATAATACTTTGCAGCAAGGCTTGCTATCCCCCTCTGGAACAGAGCCTCGCGGATTTCGTTCATCAACTGCAATTGCAAGAACTGCCGGAGCTTACGGTCTCCACAGAGGGACAGAGCTTTGAAGATATCGCCCAAGCAAATCGGATTACCGGAGATTTCCAATTGTTTGCTCTTTTACTATTTCTGAAGGACAATCCTCAGATCTATCTGCAAAAGCATGATCTCTATTATCGACGCACACCAGAAAGCGAAGCCAAGTATCTGAGAGACATGAAGAAGCAGGAAGTAAGGCAGCAATATTTAGATGCAGTGATTAGACTTGCACATCACCCCGAACAGAGCCCGGATCCAGGCTTGAGGGCAGATCTTTTACTCGATTTGCGACTGCTCTTGCAAGGAGAGCGAATAGACGATCTCGCCAAAGCTTTGAAGAATGCAGGGAACATCAATCCTGCCTGGCTCAGAAAGGCTTTGGGCGACACGTTATCCCTGCCTGATCCTCCCATGTTGGAATCTGGATTGCCCATAGCATTTATCAAAGAAGACTGGGCTACTGGTTTGAGAACACCTCATATCGCTACTAAACCCATTACTGCATTCTGCATTGATGATGAAGGCAGCCGGGATTTTGATGATGCTCTCAGCTTGGAAAAAGATGAAGAGGGATATCTTCTGGGCATCCACGTGAGCAATTTGGCGGATTACTTTGACCGGAACCACGCTTTGTTCTTAGAGGCAAAAGCCAGAATATCTTCCTTATATCTTCCTTCCGGGATAGTACCGATGTTGCCCCCGCTATACTCCGAACGTATGTTTTCTCTGAATGCCAATCAAGATAAGGCTGTACTTAGTCTTTTTGTCCGCTTTGATACCAATTACAATATGCTGGAGAGCAACATTGAGATGACAAGCATCCGGGTGATGAAAAACTATAGCTACAGAGATGTTGATCGGGCAATGCAGCATGATGCCTGGCAGCCCCTTTTCCGCATCGCAGACGCACTAAATACTCAAAGAGAACCAGTGGAAAAGAATGATGCACAGCGATATATATACAATCTGGTAGCAGATGCCCAAGAGCTGCAGTTCAAGCGAATTGATCTTTTCAGCCCCTCCCGCAGGATGATCGAAGAAATGATGATTCTATACAACCGCTTCCTTGCGGATTTCACTATAAAGCACAATATTCCAGTGCTATACCGGAACATCAAGCAGATCTATGATGAAGAAAAGCAATGGCAAATCAGCACAGCCTATCTGAGTACAGAAGCAGGATTTCACCCCGGTATCGGCGCAGAGGCATATTTACATGTCACCAGTCCGATCCGGCGTTTTGTGGATTTAGTAAACCAGATGCAGGTAGTGGGATTCCTTCGCAAAGAGGTTCCTGCTTTTACCACCGATGACCTGGATCAACTAATTCCGGTTATCGATAAACGGCTTTTACTTCTGAGGGAAACGGCTCAGCGTTCAGAGCGCTACTGGGTACTCAAATATGTAGAGCGGTACCTTCTCCATACTCCTATGGAGGGCTGTCTGAAAGCCGTGATCAACGGAAAGTACAGGGTGGAATTGCTGCCTTGGAGCAAACAAGTATTCGTGGCTCTGGATGCCATTCCGCAGAACGACATTTTTACCTTTGCTGTTTACGACATAGATTGGGACAAGATGCTACTCAAAGCCGATCTGATCTGTTAACCCATATAATACACTGAAGTAATATGGAGTTGAAAGAGCCTATCCAGGTTTTGAATTATGTATTTTTTTGCAGCTCTTTCGACTTCCTGTGATCAAGTGTAGCAAAAGCAGTTGAAGTCCATTCGGCAGTGTATTTTTCGTGGGTAAATTATGTCTTTGCCGAATTAGCTCCATCTTTCGTATTATCCGAGTTCAACTCATTACAAACATAGAATCTGCGTCATCTGTGTGCATCCTCTCTGCTTCAAGCAGTGCTGAAGCAGATATAAAGCTGTTATCAAGCAATCGTCACTCGATGATAACCCGATGATATCAGGTTCATATCAAGATAAAGCAAAGGGCATAAAGGATGGGTGTCCGAATCAACCAATAATCATTGTACTAAGGGCTAGTCTATATGCTAGAGTATTCAATACGGCAAGATGCCGTGTCCACACTGCGAAGGGCTTTGCTAAAGCTACGAACCCTTGCTATGATATGCCGTCCTCAGGGTTATCCTGCTATATTTGATTTTGTATCAAATGCCGAATTATGGAAGTTTACCTCACGAAAAAACCCCGGCTTGAACCGGGGTTTTTATGTTTAATTTGTTCTGATTATTT
>Ga0172378_10007116_pt1 | contig 10413 bp, 4 predicted proteins | sample GrowelOW332metaG_FD_119755 | JGI IMG/M metagenome (GOLD analysis project Ga0172378, IMG submission 119755) | Groundwater microbial communities from an aquifer near a municipal landfill in Southern Ontario, Canada - Pumphouse #3_1 metaG | ecosystem: Environmental > Aquatic > Deep subsurface >... | reverse complement strand
TTCATGAATATCAGATAATTTATATGATAAATGTAAGGTTGGATATAATCTTGTATACTGAATATTGATTACTGAATCCAGGGTAACTAAATTAGATTTTGAAAATGTTTGTTCAGCTCTGACACCTACAAGAAATCCAAAATTTCCGATTTCCTGCTCGTAAGTTCCATATAATACATGAGTGTCTTCCGAATGTATAAACTGATTGGAGCGTGTTGAATCGTTGTTCCATTTATTAGTAGTTACAACAAGCGTATCACGTTTCAAATCCATATCATTTGCAAAATGTTCCAGTAAATAACCTGTCTCAAATTTGCTGTTTTCATTTATTGGTAATGTATATTCAATAGAGAATTCCGAATCCATATTTAAACGCTTGTATAACATATTATCATAACTCAATACAGATGTAGGTTTTATGTATGTATTGATGTAATGATTATCTTCAATCTCATTTGATATGGATGTTATAAAATTTACATTTAATTCATGTCCTTTTTCATTAAAGCGATGTTGGAAAAATGTATTAGATTCAATATCTGATTCCATTTCAGGTAAATACAATGACCTGTCAAAATCATACACAAGTACACTATTATTATCCAGCAAAGTTATATTGGTATTCTCATTTTTAATCTGTCCTCGGTAATTGTAATTTATTGAGGCTCTAATTGTATTTTTATCATTTAATTTATAGTCTAATCCTGTGCTGCCGATATACGATGTGGAGCGTGATAATCCTTGATTATATGTTTTTGTAAGTTCGTCTTGTAAGCCAGAAGATAAAAAAGTAGTAGCTGAAACATCATTGATTCTGATTCTATCTTCTTGGCGAATGCCAAAACTGGCATAAATATTTAATTTTCCGGGATTGTAATTTGCTAAAACATTGAAATTACGACGATTTCCATTCCCTATATTTGCAGTAAGACTACCGTTGAATCCAAGACTTCCATTTTTTTTAAGTACAATATTTATGATACCAGAAGTTCCATCAGGTTTGTATTTTGCTGACGGATTGGTAATAATCTCAATTTTTTCGATAGTATTTGCCGATATTTGCTGAAGAACCGCAGCTCTGTTTATTTTCATCATAGCCGATGGTTTCCCGTCAATCAGAATGGTAACATTTTCGGAGCCCCTTAAACTGACATTTCCTTCCACATCCACCTGAACGGAAGGAATATTCATCATTAAATCACTTACTGAACCAGATTTACTCATTAAATCCGTTCCAACATTAAAGGTCTTTCTATCAATAGAATTCACAAAAGTTGAATGTTGACCGATTACATCTACCTGAGCCAACGACTTACTGGTTTCCCAAATATATAGTTTTCCCAAATTGACAGTTTTCTGTCCGGCGTTCAATTTTAGTTTTGGAATATTTATTTTATCAAAACCAATGTAACTATAACTAACTTTATACTCTCCGTATGCTAAGCCTGATATATCAAAAACCCCATTTTTATCAGTTATTCCTCCCGTAATTTTTGTAGTGTCTTTTTCATTCTTTACCACAATGGTTGCAAATTCGAGTGGAGTTCCGGATGTCTTTTCTACTACTAAACCTCTGATACTTCCTGTATTTTTCATTTCAGCATGAATACATAATGTATGGATAGCTAAAATAAATCCAATTATAAAAATTCTACTCATTGAAATTCTCATTGAAATGTTTTGTTTGAAATTAAATATAAAAAAGCCTAACATCGAATTATTTACGTTGTCAGGACTTTTTTATTTTTGCTGAACACATAATCACAATTTTAATAATTATCAGCTCAACATTAATTTTTAACTACTTTTCCATTTACATCAAAACAAATTTCCTCATTTTTAATTCCTTTTGTAAATGTAACTTCAACTACTTTTCCTTTAGGAGTATCTGAAACTTCAGCAGCTTTAATTTTTGAACTGGCGTAATCCTTTACAATTACTGTTTTAATTGCAGCAGGAATTTCGTTTTCTGTAATTTTGTACTCTGTTTCAAGCCAGGTGCCTTTTAAATCAAAATTGGCAGAATATTCTTTTCCGTCCAATTTAAACTCAGCCTCCCATTCAGTTTTTCCTTCCATGTCCCATTTTACATCGATTGCTTTCGCGAATTTCTGAGAAAAAACATTTTTTACAGCTACAGGGGCATCTTTTTGTGCACATGCGCTCAGACTAATGAAGGCCGAAGCGACAACTAATAAAATTAAGTTTTTCATTTTGTGTAGTTTTTAATTAATTATTTGACAAAACTACAAACTGATTCTAAAGGAAAATTGAAGTAAAATTTTGTCTTGTAATAAAATAATCTAATAAAAAGAGTAAAAAATATAATATATATATATATATTTACAATATAAAACAATAAACCTCTTTTTGTTTGTTATAATATTAAATAAAGTTAATAATTATTCAACATGAAAAAACTAAATTTTTTTTCATTATTCCTGTTGGTTTTATTAATGACCAACTGTAATCATGACTCGAGTAATCCGGATAATCCGGATAATCCTGAAAATACTGCAAATACACCTCTTTGTGAAATATCTGATATTGAATTTACGTCTGTAAATGATGCTGAATTAATAATAGTCAATACAAAATTAGACTGGAATGTTACCGCAAGTGATGACTGGATTAAACTTACCGAAAACAAAGGAAAGGGCAAAACAGGTATTCTGGTAGGTGTTGAAGATAACGTAAGTATTCCCAGAAATGGAAAAATAACAATCACAACTGTCGACTCAATACATGAAATAAAAATTTCACAATTTGGACCTAACAGTTTAACTTACTCAGTGGGTGGGGTAGAAGTTAAACTAATTTTAGCTCCAGCTGGTCAATTCCTTATGGGACTGAATAATAATTGGATTGACGGTCCTCAACGTCGGATAAAAATAGATAGTTTGTACATTTGCGAAACAGAAGTAACAAATGAACTTTGGAAAGCAGTGACAGGGACATTGCCTTACGATACTGTAAACGCAATTGCAGATATAACAGTATCAAAAGTGAATTTAGAACCAGTAACTTACATTTCGTGGAACGATGTTCAAAAATTTTTAACTTCACTGAATCTGAGAACAGGAAGTCAGTTTAGATTGCCAACGGAGGCTGAATGGCAATATGCAGCATCCGGTGCAAACCTAAGCAAAGGTTATATTTACTCCGGTAGTAACAATCTGCGTGAAGTGGCGTGGTATCAAGAGAACTCCGGAAGTGCAAAGCAGCCTGTAAAACAATTGTTACCCAACGAACTAATGTTGTACGATATGAGTGGTAATGTAAGTGAATGGTGCAACGATTGGTACAAGGATTATTACGGAGACGATTCAGCACCTACAAATAATGTTGTTTATAATCCTACAGGTCCATTGACTGGAACAAATCGGGTTGTTAGAGGTGGCAACTATGCTTCAAGTCTATTACTTAACAGTTCTCCTTGCAATTTGAATGCAAGAAGTTCAATATGCCCTGTATGTTATGAAGTCGTTTTTCCAGGAACTGTTCATGAAAAAATTGTATATGGGTGTGGATATGTTGGATTTCGTTTTGTTCTTCCTTTAATCAAATAAAAATTGAAATACAACTTGCTTATTCCTATTTTTAATCAAGCTGTTTTTTTTTCTGTTTACTAAATTTTGCATATTCATTACGAACTTAAAAAATATAATCGTATGAAAGGTAACCTATTATTGTTTACATTTATTTTTGCAACAAGTTTGTCGGCTCAAACCGTTGTAAATATGAAAATGCCTACACAAGCTGCAGAAGCACTCGAGGTGGCCATTCTTTTCGAAGAACCACTTCCTCTAGATATTCCGGTTGTTTTGGGTATTATCGGTTTCGGAATTAAAGGCGGAACAAATCCTTACACATATACTTGGTTAAAAGATGAAGTGATTATTGGCACAGGAACTACAATAGTTATAACACCCACTGCAGGAAGCACATATACTCTGCGTGTTTCTGATAAGAACAAATGTGTAATAAATAATTCACTCAATTTATCTGCAATTAAAAAAGCCCCCGGAAATTATCGTATTGAGCAACTGAAAATTTATCCAACCCTTGTCAACACTCATATCAATGTCGAATTTTCGGAATTTGTGCCGGAAAATACCCAGATAAAAATATTTGACATAAAAGGAATTAATCATTTTCAACAAAATATTACTGGCAGTACAACCATTTATCCACAACTCACGCAGGGAGAATATTTTGTGGTGATTGAAAGTGCTGGAAAATATAGTGTTCAAAAAATCATTGTAACAAATCATTGAAAACGCTATGAAATCAATAAAATACAAAAGTTTGTACACACAATCATTTATATTGTTTTGCATATATATGTTTGTGAGTTTAATTTGCAGCAATAATCTTTTAAATGCTCAAATTAAATCAACTGAAATTGCCGGAAGGTATGCGCTGAATTACTTTAATTCATTTAGTCAGAAAAGTGAAATTCAAAAAGTAAAAGTTAGTTCAGGTGACATACAGTTAAAATATCAATCGGAAGATAAGGCATCTGTTCCTGTCTATGTTTTTCAAAATGAACAAAAAGGGTTTGTCGTTTTTGCTCAAAGCATCAATGGTTTTCAGGTGTTGGGATATTCTGACAAAGCCACTTTTGATTCAACCAACATTCCTGAAAGTTTCCTGCAACTTTTGAAGATTTACGAAAATGCAGACCCTGATAAGATTAAAGGAATCCAAAATTCATACGAAAATTCAGTGGCAGTAGCACCATTATTAGACGAAGCAGGAGTAGCTCTTAATCAATTTTCTCATGAAAATGCCGGTGGATGTCCTACAGGTTGTGTGGCGACTGCTATGGCGCAAATTATGAGTTATTATAAGTATCCCAACAAAGGCGTTGGTTCTCATTGTTATACACATCCTACTTATGGACAACTTTGTGCCGATTTTGAAAACACTAATTACAATTGGGCAAATCCCAGTGAGTCTGATTATAAGTTGTTATCTTTCCATGTAGGGGTCGCAATGGATATGGGTTATTGCAGCGATCCTTCCGGAAGCGTACCTTTATCTTCGGGTTATATTTATGCTTTGCAAGATTATTTTGGATATACTTGTGAGCCATTTAACTATTTAGCAAGTCTACCTTTAATTCAGGACGAAATTGTGCAACGAAAACCTATTTATGTTGAGCTGCCGGGCAATCCGGGTCATGCTGTAGTTTTGGATGGTTTTGACAATAACGGTTTTTTTCACATCAACTTTGGCTGGGGCGGAAATGCTAATGGTTATTATCAGTTCAACGGTTCAACAATTGATGTGGGTTATAAACTCTCGGCGGATATTGGGCAAGCTCTTTTAATACAGCCGGGGCATGTTTGTTTAGATAAAACAGATTCCCTTACATTAGTATCAATTCAAAACAATATCAGTAATTTAAACTGGGATTTATCTAATTCTCAAAAAAGGTCAGGCATAATTACATTAGATGGCAGGGTTCTCGGCTTGCTTATTAATTCTTATAATAGTGTTATTGAAGGTTCGATACCTGAGAGTATTGGAGATCTGAAAAACTTAATTTTTTTAAAAATTTTTGGCAAACTACATGGGACTTTACCTCAGTCAATTTCCAATCTGACCAAACTTCAGACATTACACATTTCAAACGAAGCCGGAACTTTAAGTGACACAATTCCCAATGATATAGGTAATTTATCCGATTTATCCAATTTAAATATTTATAATGCTGTTAAAGGACCTATACCACCCTCCATTGGGAAGCTCACTAATCTACAAGACATTAACTTGTCAATAGGAAATCTCGATGGAGCCATCCCCAATGAATTATACAACTTAAAGAATCTATATTCGATATGTATAAGTAGTGCAGGTAAAATAACTGGAAATATATCAGAAAACATAGGAAACCTGAAAGAACTTCGTTATATAAATTTAAATAACAATCAAATTACAGGTAAAATTCCTTCTTCCATTGGAGAATTAACAAATCTCGTCACAATCGATTTGTCTGGGAATGAACTGAATGGAGAACTCCCGCTTTCGCTAAAAAATTGCAACTTATTAACCCGACTGAACCTTTCGAATAATAAATTGGAGGGTTTGGTCCCTCCTATTTTTGAGAATATGAACAGCCTGACGAGTCTCGAATTAGCTTACAATAAACTGACAGGGATAAGTCAAAATATTGGGAAACTCACAAGTATTACAGGATTAATCCTAAACAACAACGAGCTTACGTCACTTCCCGATTCGCTGAATCAGTTAAAAACGTTACAAATTTTATCTGCAGATTCGAATAAAATATCCCTGTTACCCGAAAACATGAATCAGCTTACCAGTCTTAAAACCCTTAATCTGGCAAATAACGAAATAGATCATTTCCATGCAGATTTATGTTACTTGCCGAATTTGACAGATATAGATCTCAGTTATAACAAAATAACATTTTTGCCTACCTTGGCATCCAGTTTAAACGCACAAAATTTTTATATACAAGATAACGAACTTTCTGGGATTTTGCCAGCCAATTTACTTCGGACTCAGCGTTTTTCATATCGGTTCTATAATAACCGATTTGTTTACAACGATATTCCTGTCGGGAATGATTTTACAAATGATATAGGATCCCAGAAATCGTTAAAACTATCAAAAAATATTTTCAAAGGATCTAATGGTGACAGCATCGAGATTGATATTCGAAATCTGTACAATAATCTGAATAAGAACGATCACTATTATTGGTATGAATATTTAAAATTTAATGGAAATCAGATACAAAAAGAAGTTGAACAAGGTCCGGTTTTACATCTTGTGATATCAGACAAAGATTTACCCCCAAAATATTACTGTAAAATTACAAATGATAGTGTTGCTTCTTTCAAGGATCCACTAGTTAATTACAAAATGCCTTGTTTGAGTTCTTTGAACACCGATACTATTTTTGTTGAACTAATAACCAATGAAGAGTTTTTCCACGAAGAATATTCTGATAGTTATATTGTTCAATCACAAGATGTTATAAAAAAAGAAATAACTGATAAAACAGTTACGCTGATTTCTCCTTTCAAAATGCGTGGAGTTAAAAAATGGGAAGGCTCTGCTGATGGAAAAACCTGGTATGAGCTATCTGTTTCAATGTCACAAAACGATCTTAAAACAAACATTGTATCAGTAAAAACTGAAGAATTAATACTATCTCCTAAAACTCCGTCATTCTACCGTTGTAAGCTTCTCGAATCAAATTGTGGTCCGATGTACAGCGATACTATAAAAGTAAATCCGTACGGAAAAGTGTTAGTGGATTCTATCGTCAATGTTGATTTAAATATGGTGAAAGTAAAAACGGACAGCATTGAGATTACTATCCCTAAAGGTATACACCAGGGCGATTTCAGACTTACAGTGGTGAAATTAGATAATCCACCTGCTGCAACTGAAAATATAAAAATGAGTTCAGTTTATGATGTTACAGTGAGTTTTGGTAATGTTTTTGATATTCCACTACTTATTAAATTCAAAAATATACCCAAAAATTTCGACCCAATGAAAATTGATGCATATCAGGGTGTTTATTTTGATGATATAAATCAGGAATGGGTGAAATTCAATAATTCTTTTATTAGCTATACCGACAGCACCCTCAATATCCTTACTAATCATTTGACAAAATTATCGTGGTGGTGGGATGGTGAAGCTCTCTTTGGTAATACTCATGTTCAATCGGGAAAAAGAGTAAATGTATATTATGTCTGGACAAAGAATTCAACCGAAGATCAATATTTCCAAAAGTACGAGTCTATTGTTCAAAGCAAACCCCGACCATGGAGAAATACCAATACAGATCCAGATGCTAATGGAAATCCGATAATGATTCAGGATATTGTTGCAAATATGGATACAATTATTGCCAGATTCGAAGCATTAGGACTTGAAACTCCTTATTTAAATTTTAATGTATATGTAGCTGATTATGGGAGCGACTATTATGCCAAGATTGGAGCGGATGGATATTTATCTCCCCGTGGCTACTTTCGATTTAATTTAAAAATGGCTTGTAAAAAGGATGAAGAAGAAATGCGTAAAACTTTAGCACATGAATATATGCACTACACGCAGGACTATTATATGACTGTATTATTAGATAATTTGTTTTTTACCGAAGTTCATGCACCTTTAGCTGATCGATTAGTGTGGCCAAATACAAGTCAACTTGAAAATTCTGAATGTGAATCGTTGCTGCGTGATAGTTATTACTCAAGAGCTGGCTCAATAGCGGATTTTGATGCTGGAGAATACAGTATTTTTGATTTATTATCAAATTCATGGGATCATGATGCTACATTAGCGGTTCTTGAAAAACTTTCAGTGGCATTGTTTACTATTGAAGCAAATTTATCAGGTTGCTTCCTTCATTACATGCGCTCTTACCGTACAGGAACCAAATTAGATATTGTGAAATTGCTGATCAATCACGGTTGGGTTAGTACTGCTGTTAATTGGAAATGGATTGCATACTTGAATACACAAACCAATTCTCAGCTGAATACAAAACTTGGTGATGAGTTTGACGATTATGTGAGATTTCTATTAGAGGGTAGTCAGGAAAAATTTACGCTTCTCGATTTAAAAGGAACAAACATTTACAAATACATTATAGCTAACGCTGATTTTTCAAAAGGGAAAGGTACATTTACACAGTCATTAGGTTATAATTTCAAAGATAGTGATGATCCCCAAAAGGATAATATAGACATTGATGTTGATTACTTGTCAGCTAAAATGTTAATGCTAACTAATTTGACAACAAATAAAAATGTAATTGTTAATTACAAACGAAAACACACTCCAAATGATGAGTATAAAATTTATCACGGGTGTTACAATTTAAAAGATAAGAAGGTAGTTTATGTTGATATCAGTGATTCGACAGATTATAATTTTTTATTGCAACCCATGGAGGATAACCCAAATTACAAATATCAGAATATTAGTTTTTTATTATTAGTCAACAAAAAATGTCCTTCTGCAGTGGGTGTGTTTACTACATTTAACGCCTCATTCGAACTGACGGCCACTCCTGTGCCAAACATTACAGATATATGTTTGGCTGCTTCTTATGATAAGATTCATAACTTTAGCGATGGAAGTAAGGGCGAATTTATTATTAATGGTCTATATAATGGAACAAGTCTCTTTTCAAGTTCCGGAATAGGGTCTAGTATTGAGAATTATCAAACATCGATGGAGTTAATTAAAGATTCAATTATTAGGACAAAATGCAGCTTTATCGATAATTTAGAAGTCGACAATGGAGCCAATTTACCAGCTTCAATCACAAATCGTGAGGTTACACAGACAATTGAATATAATTATATTACCGGAAGTCTAATGTTACATCAACTTACAAAAACAATCTATAAATTCGGTGCTTATCACGATAGTCAGACTAATACAGATATACCTGAAATAAACTCGTCAATACGTGAAGATGATCAAAAAATGTGTTTGAAAAAGGTTTATAATTTTGTAACTGATGATAGTCAAGATATTTATGGAAATAATTTGCTTTTCGAGACTAAAAGCACTCAGGAAACCATTGATGCAATAGAAAAACTGGAAGGAAGTTCAAGAACTACTCGATACGTCGAAAATGAACCCGTTATTACAACTGTAAATTATGTAAGTACTGATTATACAGGCATCAACACAATGACAGTTAGGTTTCATAATAAAGAATTAAAATAGATTTTAGAACCAAGAATCAAAAATATTAACTTTCATTTTTTCAATCGATTGTTTGGATTTTGCTTCTAAACACTTTTAGTAGTTTGTGAAATTGAAATCATTTAAAAGAACCTTTGTTTGATAAACTGAAGTTTTTTGTATTTAGGCGAAGTCTCCAGACTTCCCTATTAGCACCTAATAATACCGATATTTTAATTTTCGCGATAGCTATCGTGAACTGCTCTCTAGTTCTCTGTATATCATTTGTATATAAATTTCCGTCATGTGCTGAATTTGTGAATATTAATCATTTACAAAGCATTATCATATTTAATTGCACTGTCTTTCGACTTTTTCAGGGAACCTCACTAATTATAGATAAATCCTAAATAGATGTATTGAAAACTCCGTTTAAAAAATTTTGAGCGAAAAAGTTAGTGAATCTCTAATCTGGAAGGTGTAAAAGTGCTAAGAAACGAAGGATTTGCTTACAAGTAAGCTTTATTTTAAAATTTCATTTCCATTTTCGTCAAATAAAACTTCCATTTTCTTTTTGCCATTAAGTATCATTATCTCTGAAACCTCTGCACTTTGAAAAATAGAACCCGGATAAACTTTTTTAATGCTAGTTTTAATGTTTGCCTGGATTTGAGTTTCTGTTACAATATATTCAGTTTCGATCCAAACACCGTTTAA
>Ga0172378_10007115_pt1 | contig 10414 bp, 4 predicted proteins | sample GrowelOW332metaG_FD_119755 | JGI IMG/M metagenome (GOLD analysis project Ga0172378, IMG submission 119755) | Groundwater microbial communities from an aquifer near a municipal landfill in Southern Ontario, Canada - Pumphouse #3_1 metaG | ecosystem: Environmental > Aquatic > Deep subsurface >... | reverse complement strand
CGGAGTAGATCACATTATCGGGTTTTCAAAGAATCAGGGCCTGGCAAAGGGATTTATGGCCGGTATAGAGGCCTGCCTGCGGCTGGGAGCTGATGTTATCGTTAATACTGATGCCGACAACCAATATGACGCAAGGGACATTCCCAAATTAGTAAAACCCATTTTAGAAAATAAAGCCAGCTACGTTATCGGATCGCGCCCCATAAGTCAGATTACTCATTTTTCCTTTGTTAAAAAGAAATTACAACAGTTTGGCAGTTGGGTAGTGCGAAAGGCAAGCAATACCGAAATATTAGATGCGCCCAGTGGCTTCAGGGCAATGAATAGAGAATGTGCAAAACAGTTGAACGTATATAGCAATTATACCTATACCTTGGAAACAATTATCCAGGCAGGACAAAAAAACATAGAGGTTATCTCTGTCCCAATCAGGACAAATGTTGATTTACGTCCATCACGACTGCTCTCAAGTATCCCCAGTTACATCAACAAGTCAATTTCTACAATCATTCGTATTTTTGTAGTTTACAAACCGTTTCGATTTTTTATATCGATTTCTGTAATGTTATTTATTGCTGCATTTATTCTTGGATTCAGATTCTTGTATTTTTATTTAACAGGGGAAGGTAACGGGCATGTTCAGTCTGTTGTTCTTGCTGGTGTGCTGTTGGGTGCAGGTTTCCAAACGTGGCTTATAGCTTTCCTTGCAGACCTGCTGGCAGTCAACAGAAAACTGCTTGAGAAGATAAATATTCAGATGTCAGATCTTTGATATGGGGACATCTATTCATTCTACACAATCTGCTAAGCCTGCCTCAGAGAAATTTAATGATGAGTCCACAATGAAAGATGTCTTAGCTCAGATAATATCTACACGCCGAACAGTCAGGCGGTATGATGATAAGCCTGTTCCCCATGAAAAGCTTGAAGCTCTGTTGAGATTCTCCACCCACGCACCCAGTGCCTGTAATCGGCGTGGGTGGCGTTTTATCCTGATAGAAGAGCAAAGGGAACTGGACTGGCTTTATGTTAAGGGCGGTGCAGCTTTTATCCCAAAGGGGAAACAGGCTATTCTGGCTTGTTATTTTCGCCATACAGATAACGGGGAGTGGAGAGATGTCGAGCAAAGTGCAGCGGCTGCGATTGCCTACTTTCAATTGCTTGCCCATGCAGAAGGGATTGGATCCTGCTGGATATGCCACCTTCCCCCCCGGGGTGAAGTTCGCAGGCATTTCAAGATACCGTCTAACTATACTCCTGTAGCTCTACTTACAGTTGGCTATTATATTAAGGGTATGGATTTCCCCGTGCGAAACACTGAAGTCGATGAAATACTTGCTCTCAAAGAGTGGGTTTTTGCTGAGGCTCCAAACAAAGACGCAGTTGGTGTTAAGCTCCTGCTGAGAAGAGTGTTCCGTAAGATGTATTATCTTTTTCCAAAACGAGAGTGGTTACGTAATTTGACTCACAAGTTTGAAAAGAAGTTTGAAAACCATGATTAACCTCAACAACGCACGAATGAACACGTGGAAGCCTGTTATAAAGATTGCATTTACATCTTTGTTTGTTGTGTTAATTATTTACTGGTTTGATTTCAGCTCGATTTACGATGCCCTGGGGCATGTTTCCTGGTTACTTTATCTCATTGTTATATCAGGCCATTTTGTTTTAATGGCGATTAAGGCTTTGCGCTGGCAATTACTCTTGCGATCATTACAGATTCCCTGTTCGTATGGACAAGCTGTTAAAGCTTACACTGCAGGGGTCGCTTTCGGGACTTTTACCCCCGGGCAACTGGGGGATATGGGTAAGATTATGCTTATCCCTGGTGCCACAGGACAAAGGAAAAAAGCCCTCATTTCTACACTGATAGATCGTGTCTGGGACTTTTTAGGAATGGTCGTTGTTACAGGAGTCTGCATAGTGTATTTGTTTTTTCCTGTGATAAAACAAAATGTTGTTTTCTATGGGGGTGCCTTTATTTGTTTCGGGATGTTTCTTTTACCTTTTGTCTATAAGTTTATGCAAAAAATTATTTTGCGTAAACTTAATATAAATATAGATGAACTCTTTAAAAATTGGCAATGGTCCTTCTTGCTTACAGTTCTTGCTCTTGTTATTCAGTTCTTTCGATGGGCAATTCTTGCAATAGCCTTTAAGTTACCAATCTTAATTACCGCTTCCATTGCAATGGCAGGAACTCTCGTTGCGTTATTACCTGTTTCCTTTGGAGGTCTCGGGACAAGGGAAGTAACTATTGCCACTTTATTCAGCTTGAATGGTCTTGATCCTGCTACCGGAGTCAGCTATTCATTGTTAATGTTAGGAAGCTATTTAGTTGGCGCTCTGGCTGGCTTTTTTTTACTCTATATATATAAACATCAGACACCAGCGAGCGGAAGTGTAGAATAAAATTGACGAAAGGAATCCTCTATGCCTGCTAAAGAGTACCTTAATGCCTTGGGGCATAAAGTATTACCGCGAATTCTTACTCAGATTTGTCGCGATCCAACATCACCACTATGGGGGTGTTGTGATCGGAATTGGTGGCACTATAAGATTCGAGATTTTCCATCAATTATTCTGCAACAAGCCGGATACGCAATTGCACTTTCTACTGATGCCCTGCCTGACCGATGTTATTCTGCCGAGTTGAAAGCCCTTGCTGCAGGTACGTGTCAGTTTTGGAACCAGCGAGCACTTCGCTACGGTGCTTTTGAGGAATATTACCCCTGTGAGCAAGGGTATCCACCAGTTGCCTTTTCCACACTGGCTGTTGCAAAACTCTGCAATGATGGTGTGATAGATCTGTTCGAAGTTCGACCTGGACTTGAAGTGGCTGTTCAGCAGCTCCTCTCCCGTTTTGAAATGGAAGCTGCCAATCAGCAGGCAGCTGGAACTGCAGCACTTGCAGTAATTCGTAAAATCGCCCCCGATTTGGTACCTGATGCAACATTTTCAACATTGCTGGACCGTACACTTGGTTTACAAACCGATGAAGGCTGGTTCTCCGAGTATGATGGCCCTGATCTTGGCTACCTTTCGGTTACAATTGATTGTCTGTGGGATATTTTCGATGCAACCAGTGATAAGCGATGCTACACCGCTATCCTTAAAGCTTTCGAGTATCTTTCCTGGTTTGTCCTTGGCCCTGTGGGGGGGGCAGGAATTCATAATGCACGGAACACTGACTATATTGTGCCATACGGAATCACACGCCTGGCCTGTGACCCTGGCGATGCAGGGGGGAGAGCCCAGGCTGTATTGGCTCGATTATATGGACAGAATAATGACAAATATCACTTTTTTGATGCGGTGGATGATCGTTATTGGTGCCACTATATTGGTCATTCTGTTTTTCGTGCCATAAACATTCTTTCAACGAAGGATTTTCCTGAAACCATATCAGCTGAACGATCTGTACAGACTCAGACATCCATGCCTGAGTCTGGTCACATTCTCGTTCGTGGACCAGTTCCCTCGTCCCCCGATGTCCTCATGTCTATGAGAAAAGGAGGCCTTTTCACAGCTCTCTGGCCAGGTGGGCAGAGAATCACTGACTGTGGCTGGATCGTACTCAGAGGAGAAAAGCAGTATGTTTCTCACTGGTGGTCTTCTACCTGGAAACCGTATAATCAAGATAATATTGTCGGTTGTAATGGTGGTTTTGTTTTGCATCGTGAACATGTCAGTACACCTTGGAAACACATGGCCTTAAGAGTCTTAAGCTTTTTTTCTGGCAGGAGGCTGAGCTGGCTTCTAAAGCGACTGGTTATCTTCAAAAAAAAGGATGAAACGTATACTTTTTGTCGTCGGGTTCGATGTGAAGAAGATTTTATTATAGTGGAGGACCAGATCAGTGGTCTCGCTGTCGAAGATAAACTGTACCGTGCCCCGAGATCTTCCAAACGCCATGTAGCCAGCGCCGATAACTTTCATCCTGATGACTTGAAAATGTCTGATGGTGTTCTTCTCAGGGAAGAGTTTCATAAAAAAAATGGAGGGATACTTGTTCTTACCCGTTATGAAGTGCAGGAGAAGAATTTGGAGAACTCTCAGTCAATAAAAAAGTCCCTTGAATAACCAGTCTCAATACATCGATTCTCGCTCAGGGATGGAGTGAATTCAGGCTGCAGTTGGAATGCAGACAGGTGTGTCGAATGCGGGTATACCGAAAACGCAGACTTGAACGCCGCAAAGCATATCCTGAGGGCAGGATGTGCCCGTTTAGCCTGTGAAGTGAACGGTGCAGTAAAAGCCATCGGCAACAGGAACATGCCCTTTAGACCGGGGAGGATGTCAAGTGTGAGCATCAATCCTCGGCAGTCTCTATTTTTGAAATGTCCGTTGGGTTGCCCGAAGTGCCAGATTTTGTCATCGACTGTACGCTAAGATTAAGATTGGTCAACTCTTATTCTTTATTAATTTGGTACAAATAAATGGGATTTGGGTAATGTATTGTACTTAGCAATGACTTTGAAGGAACTGTTTTAGAACTATATACTTTTGTTGAAAACAAAAGGCCGTTACAATCCGAAATGTTGATATTATTTATCTGATCAACGAAGCGTATCTCAGTTCCCAGAAGTTTTACTCCCAGATCATACATCTCCCACTCTTTTTTTCCGGAAAAATCATAATATACGCATTGAGTTTTTTTAAGTAATTTGGTGTTGGCAAGGGAATGAATTTCAGCGAGTCCTCTCTTCCTTGGTTGAATATAAAAATCGTAAGCATAAATCATCAACAAAGTTGACTCAATCATGTAAAAAGATAATAAAAAGTATAAATAATAGGTTTTTAAAAATTTCCAAAGCAACAAACTTACAAGGATGGTTGATGTAGATACAAAAAAGAACAAAGGAAAGTGAATAGAATTTTTAATAAAACAACAATAGCTTAATCCAGGAATAGTCCAAAATCTGTATCTGTTGTGAATGACAGCCAGAATGTCTTCATAACGTAAAAAAACTAGAGTCCAGAGAAAAACTGTGACTGCAAGAATCATACATATCAAAAGGAATTTATTCTTCCCTGGTTTTTGAGAAAATTGATGTAATTGATATATTCCCAGAAATATTAACACTGGTGTAAAAACATCCATATATCGTCCAAATATAAACTGATCAGGGAGATGATTACATGTTTTTTGTATTCCTGAAATAAGCAAGACTCCAATCAGTCCTGAAATAAAAAATATTTCCTGGTATGGAATAATTTTTCTGCGATATTTTGATAGTAGCATGCTGATACTGTTATATATTCCAAGAAGCGATAAACCCAGGGTTGCCATGGCAAGGTAAAGCAACTGACCAGCCATAGCGCTAACCAGGGTAAGAAAAAAATTTACCGGTGATTTTTTTATATTGCTTGTTATTAATTCAATATGTCCAAGATAAGGATCATTTAATGATAGCTCAGTAATGTGCTGGAGTGAGTTGGTGTAAACTTTAAGAAAAAAACCAACAACGAATATGCTGATGATGATCATTGCCATTTTTAGAGCATATTGACGTGAAACTTTTTTGTTTATAACTGTGATGAATAATAACAATAGACATATGGGGGTAAAACTTAACATTCTTGGATGCAAGATTGATGAAAACACGCCAAGTAAAAGAAATTTGCTTAAGTCTCTTTGGTTGAAATGAATCTCATAGCGCTCTGTTAACAAATACATTAAGAGTATAAATAAAGTAATTGTTATTTCTGGCATCGCATGATTTCCATATAGCCAAATAGACGGATAGCTTGATATAATTATCCCAATTAATAAAGAGTGAGGAATTCTTTTATATTTTGCAAGGCTGACGATTGACAGCAGAATTACACCGTGCCATAGCGAATTTATTATTATTGAAAAATGAAACGGTGAAAGGAAGTCTTTGAAAAAAATAGAGGGAAGCAGGAGTAGCGAAAACCCAATGCCATAGGGATTATTAAAATTACTTTGATAACCAGCTAAAGCTCCAGAATTGATAATAAACATTGCCTCATCTCTGTACGCATAAGGTTCAAAAAAAACAAAACCTGTAATGGCGTGTAATACAATGATGATGAGAGCAGCTAAATATTCTTTTCGGCAAATTTTCTGGGTACAGGTCGTAGTCATTTTATAGGGATGGCTGGATTATTAACCCGACGGGCATTGAAGTTTAAAATTACAAGTTTCAACGAGTCTTGAGTGACATTTTATCGGGAAGTTAGCATTAACTAGAATTGATCTAATCGCCTGCAGGATTAATAGTATTATAAGAGAACATCGAATAATCAACCATCTTCCAGGTTACAGGTAAAAATTTATTTTCGGAGGTAAGCGCTATACTCCGATATCAAAGTTATACCTGCGGCGAATTTCTTCCTGAACCTCGAATATGAACGAAAGGCAAGTTGTTTTAAGGTCTCCAGAAGTTGTAACACAGACATCTGAAAAGAGAGAGCACTGTCAGTATGGTTCCGTCAGCACAACTTGACCGGAGGTTACCATGCACAGGTACCAGCACTTGCTGCCAGCAGGCAGTGCACTCTTTTAAAAAGATACCAGATCAAGATCCTTCTTCAAACAGGAATATCTCAGGCCGAGATTGCTGATGTCCTGAATTGTTTTAAGAATACAATTTTACGTGAAATTCGTTGTAACTCTCTTGAAGGGAAAGATGATATTTTCAATGCTCAGGTCACTGTGACTGTCAGTCAGAAATTTGCTGAGAAGACCGCAAAAAAAGCCTTGAAGTATTGCAGACTGTACGAAAGGGGTTCCAGCGTGGATGATTACTTGAATCAAGCGGAACTTCTGCTAAAACGTATCTCTTGAATTCCGCTTGATTCAAGGTCCCCTCAATTCTCTCTTACAGCGGGTATAAAAAAGGGGCGGCCTCGTTGAGGCAGCCCCTTTTCTTTGATAACACATTTATACGTGCTCTTTTTTCTCGTCCAGTTTATTCCGCATTCTCTTGTTCCCAGGATATTTTTCCACTGGCGCTATCGAGGGGTGGCGTCAGTTCGATATTCATCAGTTCGGAAGTACTGCTTATGCCAATGAGTGCGCCAGTCGTGGAGCCATCATTTCCTGACTGTGAGGCATCACCAGCAATGTAGGTAAGTTTAGGCAGGAAACCACTTACCTTAAAGGTGTCAAGCGCGCGCTTAAATTTTGTTTCGCCATAGGTGTCTTCTTCGTCAACTCCCACAGAGCCTTCCCAATATGCGGTTCCAGTTTTGTAGTAGCGCGCGTAGACGTTACTTGTGCCGCCGGTATCACAGAGACCGTAGTCTGGAGAGTAGGTGTTGAAGATAATGTAGCCACTTACAAGCAGCGAATCGGTGAGGTTTCGTTCTCCACTGGCCGCATCAAAGTCTACCCTCCAGCCGTCATACGTTGAGTCCATGAAGTTTTCGAGATTAGCGAAACTTATTGAGCCCAGTGTTGATTCCAGGCCCGTTACCGGTGAGTCGCTTGCGGAGTCACCAACGTACACTTTTGCGCCGGTTACGTTGAGAATATTGGCTCCGACAGTGCCGCTGTAATAGGGGTTGCTGGTGTCAGTGCTCGGCTCCTTCAGACCGTAGAAGGACTGGGCTTGCAAGTTTTTTTTGTCCTGTTTGTCGTAGAAGCGACCGGTGCCGAAAAAGAGCCAGTATCTGCCCTTGTCGTCCTGTCCCATGACGGGGGTGGTGGTAATAGGGGCGTTTGCATTGTAGAAGACACTTTCTTTCCATGTGTTCGGATCTGAGGGAGTCGTCGCCTCCTGTATTACAACCCTGTGCATTTTCCCGCTCCACGTTCCGGGATAGTTTTCATCCTCGGGGAAAAAGCCGGAGACTGTTCCAAAGTAGGTAACGTCGGCGGTAAAGGCACCAGCTGCCGTTCCCTGCTGCAGATCAGGAGTGTAGGGGTTGCTGATGAAGGAGTTATCCTCTCCGGTGGCGGGGAAGAAAACTTCGGGAGATTGTGTCTCTACATCCCCTGCCGTCGTGGTGGTCGTGGTCGTTGCCCCAATTTTTTCCCAGAGATCCCCTGTAGTGTTGATGAAACCCTGCCCGATATTCAAGTTGGTCTTAAACTGCCGAACAATGAGTCTGCCGACCTGGTTACTTTCTGCTTTGAGGTTTGTCGGGCCATTTCCCATTGCGAGGAACCACGAATCGGGATCAGTTTTACTGGTATCTTTTTTTACTGGAATAACAGATGGATAGACATTGGCAAAGCTGAATCGATCATCGTCGTCGAGAGTGAATTCGCTCAGCAGAACTGGTTTCAGTTCCGGATCGGTGATATCAAAGACAAAGTAGGCCGAGCGCATGGTGCGGTTATCGGCAGCAGCTCCGCTGTTTCCGGCGTTGACATTGGTGGTGATCGGACCGCCGCCCCATTGCATTCCGCCAATGAGAAGGGTGCCCCAGCCGCCGACATGGATGTCGTCTGCATCTGTACCATCTTTCCACAGTCTGGCTGCAAAGACCTTCGGTTTCAGATCATTATAATAGACGTGCTGATAGTCCTCCCTGGCAAGCCACTGGAGATGGGGAAGCAGATTGTAGGGGGCATAGGCCCACATTTCTGCGCCGAGGGGGAGACCTGCATCATCATCATAGGTAACCTCCTCTCCCGAGGTGTCCCTGTGCAGCCAAAATTTATTGGTTATTGGGGTAGTAGTTTCCCCCGGGGAATAGGATGCTTGAAAAAAGCCGCCGTTGAAGGCATGGAAAAGGCCATCATTCCCACCGGCATACACCATGGTGCGGCGATCGGCATAGGCCTGTTTGAACTCCCGGTAGGTGGTGCTGTTGAAGCGGGTATCGAAATTGTCCTTTGGTGTCTGTACGGAGGTGGGGGTTGAGTCAATAATGTCCCCGAGCCGGTATGTTATGCCGTCGAGGGTCCGACTGCGCATTCCTGTGATCTCTTGACCACGGATGTAGTTGATTAGATTATCGAGGTCAGTGGAATCGACGTTGCCGTCTCCGTTGAAATCGCTGTTCTCCCCTGTGTTCGTTCCGAGGAAGTAACCGAGGAAGGCCTTCTTTCCGAGAACGCTGGCGGTGAAGTCGTATCTCTCCCCAGCATCAATCTGCCCGTTGTTGTCAGTATCGATCCATGTGGTGATGAAGCGTCTGTGGCCGCTCCCAGTGTAATTTCTCTGGTTAAATTTGAGATTGTCACTGTTGAGCCAGTCGGAGGCGGACCAGAGATATTCTACATCTTCAATGGGGACCTGTGTGGCGGCGTTTTCATCGAGGATATCCAGCTTGTCACCGTCGCCATTGAGGTCTTTTCCTTCATCGGGCTCACTCAATAATTCTTTGTCGAGAACTCCGTCGCCGTTGTAATCGTTGTAGAGTTTGGCGACGACACCGTCGATGGTGCTTTCTGTGGTGTAGATACGGTCTTTCGTGGGGTCAAGCTGATTTGGATAGAGAGGATTATCTTTAGTGTTTTCTCTGAGGTTCCCTGCGGAGTCGATAAAGAGGGCCTGTACGTCTCCTACCCATGTTACGGTGGTTTTCCCGTCAGCACTCTCTTTTTCCGGAAAATAGGAGGCCTGGTATGTTGCCCCGAAGCCGTCCCGCGAGCCCTGAACGACAGAAATGGAACTTGCCGTGGTGGCGTTGGCGGTAATATCTCCGAGGATGTCTCCCAGTGCGGTGGCGATGGCCTCTCCCGAGTTGGCTTGATAGGCTTTCTTGGTACCACCATTCCTGGAGGAGGTTTCCATCAGTGTCAGACCCCTGTCCGTGCCGAAGGTGAAGATGTTATAGATGCCCAGCTTTTGCGTGCCAGCTATATCCGAGCGGAGGTCGTTGTTCTGGGCGTACCAGCTGACATCATCGTAGTATATGGAGATCCAGTTGTAATTATCATCCTGCATCGTGGTAATTTGTTCGCCTCCACCCGAATTTTTTAACCCTGAGGGAATATCGATATCGGCGGAGGGCAGTCCGTCAGTTATGGTGATAACGTAGGCAGGCGCGCAATCGAGTTTTATTTTTTCATCGGTATTGTAAAAAGGATCCCAGACAGATTTGTTTGTGGGAACAGGATAGGTTGTATTGATTTCATAGGCTTTGTCTTGCTGATACCAGGAACCACTCTCGTAATGTTCTTTATAACTCTGCTGGAAATAGCCGATAATCGTCCACAGTGATTCCGCAAGTGGAGTGCCACCCTTTGGAATGACATTGTTTATTGTAGTAATCATCTCATCAACCGAGCCTCCAATGGGCTGGAAAACCTTTCCGCCCTTGTTTTCACCGCTTGTATCAAAAGTGGTGAGTCCAAAACGAACATCATTCGCGGAGGATTGAAGGGCTCCGCTTACCTCGCCAGGGACTACGACTCGTATGTCGTACAATACAGGGTTCCATGTCCAACCCGACGACCACGACAAGCTCCAGGTTCCTGTTCCTGTATCAT
>Ga0172378_10007111_pt1 | contig 10417 bp, 8 predicted proteins | sample GrowelOW332metaG_FD_119755 | JGI IMG/M metagenome (GOLD analysis project Ga0172378, IMG submission 119755) | Groundwater microbial communities from an aquifer near a municipal landfill in Southern Ontario, Canada - Pumphouse #3_1 metaG | ecosystem: Environmental > Aquatic > Deep subsurface >... | reverse complement strand
TCAAACGCATTCAGTGGGAACAAAAACCAAAACCCAAAATACGAAGGAAATGTCCCCCCTTTTATATAAAAGCCCCCCCTTCAAAAAAAACCATTTTTCTCCCGGGGGGGGGGGGATTCCAAATTCATGCATTCAGCACAGTCCTCTGCAGCGGCTCAGAGATTTTTAGTTTACCATGTTTTAAATTCGAACTTTTGTGCTTTTGAATTTATAAAACGGGGAACACCGATATATTGTTTATCCCAATTTGAACTTTGTTTCCAGTCAGAAACAAGAGTTACCAAAACAGTTTGGCCCGCATATTCACCAACCGGCACCGTCCAAGAATGTAGCTTTGTATCAAACAAATATTTAGGTTCCCCCACCGGGTTTTTGCTTCTTGCATCATAGGACTTTATTTCCTTCCCATTGATTAGAATTTTAACCACCGACGCATCGCAGCCATATTGAGAACTCGCCGCTAAACTTTGAAAATACACCTCAATTGCACTGTCTTCTGCTGGGACCTTTACCAAATAATCCACATAAGCACTTTTATCTCTGAGCCAAAACAATTTTTGCCCATCTATAGAATGTACTGCCTTGCTTTTCAAGGGGACTTCTTTGCCGACCATTTTTCCCCCGGATATTGTTCTGACCAAAGGGTTCTCAGGGAAATGAGCGTCCGCTTCTTTTTTTATTGCAAGGAATCGAAGAGGTAATTTGCCGTTGATATTTTGTCCATCCACTTTTTGATCATTCACATAAAACTCTTTGATTTTCTGAGAGATTTTTAACTTCAAAGACAACGTTTCTGCGGTTCCCTGAAACTCCATATAAGAGAATGTCGGCGCATCATAATACGTACTCAGAAAAATATTTTCCGGCAAATTTTCAACAGTGATTGCCGGCATTGGAACATCTTCCGGCTTCACAAAAAGAGGATAATGTTTCAGAGGATCCATACCAAATATTTTTTTACCGTCCTGCAAAGGCCAATTAGACAACCACAATGTTGTTGTAACACTATGAGCCCCGAAAACGCGTCCATAAAGTTGCTTTTTATCCGGCCCCAGCATCAACTGCAGTTTGCCATCATCATAGTAAGAATAGATTCCGTCAGAGCCTTTATACATACAGCGAATATGATCCGGATAATTGCCTTCCGGAAAATAAGGGCTCAGAGATTTTGTGGCAAATAACTTGCAGCGCAGATAAAATTGCCCCTTAAAACTGTAGTCCTCATCCATTTCAGCAATTGATTTTCCACGGAAATAATCGACTAAACAGAACCCCATTCCGCCGGATGCATCCGAAGTAGCCGCCTGGGCATCTCTTCTCAAGTCCGTAGAATCCAGTTGTGCCGGAATCCATTGACGATAACCATAAAGATAAACAGCAAGCGGATATTGGTTATGAATACGATAACGCTTAAAGCCATCCTGCCCCCAAAAGCTCGCATAATTCAACGCCCAGGAAGTGGCAAAAGCAATCCCGTCTGGGCCGTATTCCGTACTCATTGGAACGTCACTTTGTATTTTTTGCAAAAGTCTCATTTGGGCAACACTACCCTCACCAGCAGACAAACCATCCATGCTGCCATTGCCAAAATCGCCAATAGAGCCCGCAGTATCCTCATAATTTGCATCCGTTTTGGTGGTCGTATTCCACCACTTCATCATATCCGCATGATACTGCCGCCAACGAGCGGAAAGCGGGTCGCCATAAAGAAGACGACCGGGCTGCATATTCTCAAATTGATTTTTAGACCCCGCATAATCAATCGTCCCAATCAATTTTTCATCAAGGGCATTTTCAGTATCGCTGATACTCTTGCCTTTATAGGCATAGGGAGAGCTTTTTCTGGTCCGGAAAAAACTGCTTAGATGATCTCGATTCCATACTTCCGACTGATAATTTGCGCAATAGGTATTTGTATACGCCATTGTTTTTATACCATATTTATGCAGCCGTTCAACACCGGATATATAATTTTCACGTGGCGTCCAATCCGGTAAATCGTGATCATGACGACAAGCGCGAGCATTCCAGTTTTGATAAAGGACACTCCCCCGCGGAAATATTTTTGCTATCTTTTCGAGGACATCGTCTTTGGGAGCGTGCATATAGGAACCAATGATGACATATATTTTTTTTGCCCACAAAACACGATCACGAATCGCTATTTCTTTTTTGTAATAATCGCGATACCAATTCCGATAAGGGGTCGCTGCAGCTTTCCAATCACCATCAAACACATTAATCTTTAAAATGGGGGACGTATATTTTTTGTGAACCTCGAAAGGCATCAAGGGCATATTTTCATAAATTAAAGCAAAGCTTTTATCACTGCGATTAAAAAATTGATAGAATGGCCTCTGGCGCGGATTTTCGAACCAGAACGCGATTGATTGGTGCTTGTTTTGACCAATCATAATCGGAGCCTCCACAAAGGGAGGCCGATACAAAGGCATCAACGCAGGAACGCCCTCTTTTGAATACGCCATGCCCCCAAAACTCGGCAAAATATAGATCGCATTATGATCTAGATTTGTCATCGGCGCAAGCGTACCAAAGATGTTCCCCTCTGGATTGGCCCCGGTAGTTTGCAAGGTCAAAGCGCCCGACTTATCCGTCCCGATTATCATGGCAAATGTTGCCTTCGACAAAACAACTTCGCCATTGCTTAGCCCGGTCCAAATAACATTTATTTTATCGCCATTCTTTTTCAGCTCAAACCGAGATTCCGCGGTTGGGCGAAAATAGTTATTAAACTTAAACCCTGGTTTTAACTGCTGCTGAATTGTTGGTTCCCCCCATGGGATATGCCCCTTTTGAAAGTTTTTTGAATCAAAAAGGACCCCCAGTCCGGAAGGAATTGCGACATCATTAAGTTGACGCTCCGCCCATATTTTTCCCGTCTTTCGATTTTTCAACGCAACAATGATACCATTCTCAATATCCGCTGAAAGGGTCCCCGTTTGGACCGACAAGCCGTTTTTCGTTTCCATATAGCTTATTTTTTGTGCGAATAAGCCAGAACTGTAGGACAACAGAACGCCGACAATAAATAATCGTAACTTTATCATTTTCACCCTTTGCTTACTCCGTCTTTTCAATATCAAGTTCATCCAACCAAACAGATCCGTTCGAATTCTTGTTATAGATGTAAACATTGCCGTTAAACGTATTTTCAGATGTTTGCAACTGCAGAGTTACCGAATGCCACTTATTATCTTTCGGCGTATTGCTGGCACAAGTGCCCAAAATATGAAACTTCCGATTTTCATCATATCGTCCAACCAACACAAAATGATCACTTCCCCTAGAGCTGACATCGGGCGTTTTCCGGATGACAAACGACATTTTATACGTACTGTTTTTTTGCAACGACACCGGCACCTTCTCACATCTGAAAGAACCATTCCCTTGAACTAAAAGACATTTTTCCCCATTAAAAGCGTCCGTCCCTGCAGCATTTTCAAAATCAAAATGTAAATTGTCCGACATTGACGGCTGAGAATATTTTTCTGCCAATGCAGCGGCACTTGCATTGGCTGCCTTTTCCCATTCTTCCGACTTGGCACTGAGGCCCTTTAAAATCATTGTGTATATACGCGATTTCGTACCCTTCTTGATCACTTTCGGCAAGTTGGGCCAAAAATAAAATTTATGATAGACTTTTTTATCCCACAGCATATACTGCCCTTGACGAGGATAATAAGAAGCAAAATAACCCATAATGCCCTTTTGAACCTTCGGATCAAATAAAGCATACCAAAGTAGTTCGCGCTCCTTCAACAAAAGCCAGCTGTTATTGCTTTGAAAAACCCCCGACTGCGTTGTGCCATCCGGTCGACCAACCATCCAATTTTCCGTTTGATTTGTCCAACAAAACTGAAAAATATAAAAAGAAAAAACCGACTGATCATCCAACGCTTCAAATTTTTTATCAATACGAATCCCGTCATCCGTAATGGCCAACTCAACGGAAACTTGCAATTTGTCAAGAATAGAGGTCTTGGTTAATTTCACCGTTTGCCCCTTGAAGTCAATATCCGCAACAATATCCTGCTTCTTCCCGTCAACGGACAATTCAACCGAAACAATTTTTTCTTCTCCACCCTCCGTATGCCCCGCACCAACAAACTGCGATTTTACCGGTGCCAGAATAGAGCCATAAAACCCAGTATTCATGCCAATCGGGTACCCCTTGTAAAAAATTTTGGTGATGCATAGCTTTTGCTCACCACTTATATCAAGCTTATAATCGCCGGCACTTATCGTAAAAATACCCTTAAGCGGAACAACATCAGCACAGACCGTTACACAGCAAACAAACAATATTGTTAAAAAAGAATAAATCTTCATTTTTAAAAAACCTCCGAAAATTATTTCATTCTGGATGAGCAATGCCCCCAACTGCAAACTTACAGCGAGGACATTTTGTTAAATTAAAATAAAATGATTGGCAAAACTCTTAATAATAGGGATCCGGAATCCTGTTAAAATGCCAGCGCCCGGAGCCCCTGCTGATACTCGAAGTCGTTGAAGTCCATTGTTTCGCCTCATTAATACTTGTTGCACTCACATTTCCACCCAGCATCAAAAAATTGATCGTCGTTTCATGATGCGGATAGTAACTGACTGCACTATCCGGATAAAGAATCGGAAGCACAAGCCGCTGTCCATTAGTGTTAGCCGGATCATAAGCAGAACTGCCGCCAGTAGCATCACCAGCATAAACAAGTGAGCTGCTGTTGTTAATTTTCGATAACTGCTGATTCGAATAAGAAAAGGCTCGATCCGGCGTAGATCCCCAACCATAAGTATTTATTCCAATAGTCTGAACCGCATTCAAAGCACCGAAAAAATAAACATCGACCGCTTTTTTTGCTTTTAACAATTTTGCTTGAGCAGTATGCGCATCAACAGATCCCGGACAGACCCAATAAGTACCGGTATTGGTATACGGAATAAGAACCGACACCCAGCGAAAATCCTGGTCTCCAACCGTTGCAGATTGCCGCCACCCCGGAACATAACCGTCATTATCGCTAGCATATAACAGAACTGCGAGACCAATTTGCTTTAAATTATTAACACAAGTAATCGCCCGCGCTTTGCTCCGGGCTTTGCCCAACGCTGGCAGCAACATTGACGCCAGAATAGCGATAATTGCGATTACAACGAGAAGCTCGATTAATGTAAAATTTCTTCTTAATGCTTTCATTTTATAACTCCTTCTTTTTTACTTTCGTGAACAATACGTTCTTTTTGAATACTATTTACTATTTTATTTTTTACTATTTTTGTTAGATTCTCAGTCATCCATTTATGCTCTTTTTTATTTTCCTTCCCCCCTTCAATTAATGTTGATATCTTCATACAATAAAATTTATTTATTTTTCCCGTTTTCCCCATAGCAGAACATTATGATTACAAAGTCAACTCAGACAATACCATCAAACATGTTACTATAAAATCAATATTCTTTTAGTCCAATGGAAAAAAGATCAGCACTTCATTTTTCTTCAGCCATAGTGCCAACTTTTATCCGCATCTTTTCCTCCTCAAAAAGGATCTTGTTTTCCAGATCAAAATCATGGCACCTCTTTTTTATTCTTTATACTTAAATTAAAACAATGCTCTCCAGCAGCATAAGCCACGCCGTCAATTCTTTTCGCAATCGTTCCATAAGGGACTCTTAATTTAATTTTAACATCATCCTTTTTACGTTTCCACCGAATAAAAATATTACCATATGGCGTTGGAATCCTTCCTTCTGCAAACTCTATATCGAGACAAACGGGGGCAACTTTAAATGTTTTAAAACCGGGGCTCAATGGTTCGATTCCTAAAAGAACGGTCTGAAAAAAATCAATCGGGACAGTCGAAAGTCCATAGCACAAACTGCCATCGCGGGGAAAAGCGCCTTTGAAATGCTGACACATGTTCCCATCCCAAATTGCGGAAGAACCCGCTTTCATAATATCCCCCCAGCATTTACGAATTTGTTCAAGAGCTTCTGCCTCCTTTCCGCATAGCCTCATGGCATGGAAAACAAAATAATGCGAATACATTTCCGACATTAAGAGTTTTTTATCACTCAACGCATTTTCAAAATAAAACCGATTCTGCGCGCTGCATTCACCACTCAGCAAAGCAAACGCATACGCTAATTGACTTGAATGAGTCCAATGTCCCCTTTCATCCATCCAGTCCGCCAAACAATTTTCATCATCAGCAGAAAAACATTCTTCTAAATGACTGGAAATCATTTTTATCTTTGATTCATATTTCGCACAATCTATTTTCTCGCCTGTCATCTCAGCCAATTCAACGACCTCTTTCATTGCTATAATGTAAAGATAACTCAGCAGCGACACGGCCTTCCCATTGGAACGAACATTTTTCAATTCAAATGGCCAATCAAAAAAATCCCAATATTTTTCCGGCGGCAAAATAAAACCATTTGGATCCTCCCATTTACTGAAAGTCTCTAAAATCGCAACCATATTCGGCATTAATTCCTTGATCAATGCCGGATCATTGCTATACATCAGATAATCTTTCAACATGAAAATAATGTATAAATTCGTTGATACTAAAAGAAATGGATCCGACCCTTCCGGACAAGGACAAGCACCGGGCATGATGTTCCCTTCCCGCACGTCTGAAAAAACCAAACGGAACCTCCGACGGTGCATTTCCGACACCCCGAATGCCTGCAAAGACACTTTGTTTTCAACAATCAAATCATGGAGCCAGAAAGCACGCCCACGCCAGGGGCAATCCGTAGACACATCCGTCGCACAGCACTCAAGCGTTTCACGACAGGCATCCCAAATCCGATTAAGCACAAAATCACTGCAATGAAAAGACGCACGCCGAACAAATGGATAGCGGACATCAATCGCTTTCACTTGATGAATCACAACGGGGGCCTCAAAATTGCGCAGCACAATTTGTACCATTTTAAACCCGCGCTCAAAAAGCGTATTGCCTATTCTTTGCCGCGCCTCACGCAAAATATATCGATCCACAAAAGGATACGTTTTTAGAAGATGAGAAACCGCCAAACGATCCTTTTCAACCGCTTCATTGTAGCAGACATCAACAACACAGCCCTCCGGAGCCGTTATATCCAACTCGAAACGCCCGCAAATCTCAGTTCCAAAATCAAAAATGACAGTCCTTCCAGAGCCATCCTCTGCCGGGTCAATCCGAAAACACCCATCTTGACCCGCTAATAAAGCGGCGTTTTTTTGATGATACGTTGTATATTTTTCATCGATCATGATTTTGTATAACTCAATATCATCAAAATCTGTTAAAGGCGGAACCGTTGCCATGACAGGAATATCCACCGGATAAAAAGTTTTTTCTGTCAGTGCCGGTATGGCTCTCGGCAACAGCTCCTTTTTGTAGATTCTGCTCGATTTTGGAATCTGCCAAGCCGTTTCCCATACAGCGGAATCCTCGCCTGTTGTCCAGCCGACCGGCTCCTGCCGCAGATCACGCCACTCACAATACCAGGCCTGCGCATCTCTTCGCCAGTCAGCGGCTATACATACATCCCAGGTTGCATTTGAAGCAATCATGCCATTCAGTTCCACGATTACGCCAGGTTGAACCGGAACAATCATAAAAGCATCATAATTCATACATTGCACGAGCACTGCAATGATATTATGCCCTATTTTAAAAAGAGATGCAATCTCATAGGAATCATAATAATTATCCTTATGCGTTCCTCTTGCAGGCCCCCGACCAACTTCAACTCCATTTACAAACAAAAGATAATGAGACTCCGCACTAATATGTAAAACAGCTTCTTTCGGCAATTCAGACAACTCAAACTCATTCTTCGCTCTAAAATAAAAGTTATGAATGTTTTTGCTTTTCCGCGGCGCAATCCATTTGCCGCGTTTAAAGGGAATCTGTTTGAATGTATTGACAAGACGGTTTGACATATAAAAAAACCTGAGTCCGTAAAATTTTCATCCTCAAAAAAAGTACATTACTATTTTAACACCATTTCAATAAAAAAATCAAAAAAAAGACATGCCCCATGCGCGGTCGATTTCTTTCGTTTTTACAACATCGGCATGCCTGAAAAAAAAGCTGAGAACCGTATAAATCTTACAGGATATCCACACTTGTAAATTTCCTGTTTTGTATTTTTCCCATGGTTCAATTTGTGAAATTCAGGGTTCCATTCTTTTTATAAAAACGATTTTCTTTTCTTTGTATGTACTGTTCTCACTTTTTTTATGATTTCAGAAAAGTATTAAAAAGTTGCTACCCATTATTAATTATACACTTAATAATCAAAAAAAAAATGGATATTCGCACATAAAAATATATAAATTTGTAACATTTCGGACAATATGGACAAGGATATGCATTCTTCTGGCATACCTTTTTGTAATTTAACAACAACAAATGGTGTGAATGACGTTTGGCAAATGTCTCTCTTTCTTATTCGCGCAGAAACCGGACAGTTTTATAAGAAAAAATCAGCCATGGCTAAATTCAATTTTTGTTCTTTTGTTTTTTCCCCACCAGATGGCTAAAATAGAGACGCATTATCGTGTATATTATAACAAAAGAAACGCTCAATAGATTGAACAAAGCTCTCGTGATTTTCAACCCCGTAGAACAAAACTCTTGGCAATAAATAGAGATCCATTCACATAAATATGATAATATGGAAAACCAAATGAAACATTGTGTCCATCCTGAAATAAATATTTATTATTATGAATACGCAAAAGACTGCTCCTATTGGACTTTTAAAAACGTCTTCGCTCCTTACTGGCGTTTTTACTGGAATGCCACTCCCGGTGGAGAAATATTTTACAAGGGCAGATCCATTGTACTCAACCCGGATTCCATTGTTTTGATTTCTCCCAATACCTGTTTTTCAACCAAGGCACACACTTCATTTGAACAATTCCATGTGCATTTTATAGCCGATTGCCCTTTTGATCATGTCTATCAGAATATTTATACATTCCCAATAACAGAAGACATGAAAGATAAAATGATAAAGATGAAGAAGCACATGCCGGACAAACAAAAGAACATGCACTTTAAGATGATGCTTTTTTCACTCATTTATGACGGGCTGTTAAAAATTCCAAAAGATGCGTTTATCACGAATCTACACCAATATGATTCTCGTATTGTTAAGATCCTTGAATTATTAGATAAAAACACCTCATGGGTTTTTACCAACAACGAGCTCGCCGAAAAAATAGATATGAGTTGCAATGGTTTTATTCGCCTGTTTTCTTCAGAGACCGGAACGTCTCCATTACAATATTCACGGCGTAAAAGAATCGAAAAAGCATGCCTGTTATTACATTTTTCAAAACAAAGTATTGATGACATTGCCCTTCGAACCGGCTTTCAAGACCGATACTATTTCTCTCGCGTCTTCAAACAGGTTACGAATAATTCACCGGCTCAATTCAGAAAAGCCGGAAACCAGTAAAATAATTCACCACAAAACGGGGGGTCCTTTGCCGTTCAAGGTTTTCCACAAAAAAAAGTGCGTTTACTTTTACTATTTGCACATGTTTTATAGACGAAGTCACGAATCAGCTTGCTTTCAAGAACAAACACGTATATTCCAGAATGCCGCAAATCAGTTGATTGCTCTATACTACATTTTTTTAACTATGCATGATGATTGTTGGCCTAAGCAATAATAAAATATTTAAAAAAAGAAAACAATCAAGAACTTATACATCGATATTGTGACAAAAGAGCAAGGAGACGCCCTTTCCGAAATGCTGCGTGACCAGAAAGAAATTGTCCTGCCAAATGACGGAAAAGCCTTACTGCACCCAGGGCATGTGAACGATTTAGGACACGCATTTCTGCACGCCGCAGAACACCCCGCTTCCATCGGGCAAATCTATAATATCGGAGGAGAACACGCCTTGATGATCAAAGATTATGTAGCATTGATTGCCGATATTATGCAGGTAAAACCTCTTATCGAATATGCCCCGCTGGCAGACGTTCTAAAACGTTACCCCGGAATTATTAACGAGCGTGGCATAAAATTCGCCTGTCAACACATGTGCGGCTCAATCGCCAAGGCCAAACGGGACCTTGACTGGTCGCCAGAAATTCCATTGGCAGTAGGCCTGCGTGATAATATCAATTGGATGAGACAGAAAAAAATCATTTAAAGCAGAACTTTTAACACACCCTAACGCCTTCGGCTTCGCCTCGGCGAATGATGAATGATGAGTTAAGAATTAATTCAACTCATAACTCAGCATTCATAACTCATAATTCGCCGTAGGCGTTAGGGTGTCCATTTTGGATAACACATGAGATATTTCACTTTGAGGGATATTATTAATATTGTGCAGAAAAAATAGCCTTTTTTTGTTTTTTGTAGGGGCGGAATATTTTC
>Ga0172378_10007107_pt1 | contig 10422 bp, 6 predicted proteins | sample GrowelOW332metaG_FD_119755 | JGI IMG/M metagenome (GOLD analysis project Ga0172378, IMG submission 119755) | Groundwater microbial communities from an aquifer near a municipal landfill in Southern Ontario, Canada - Pumphouse #3_1 metaG | ecosystem: Environmental > Aquatic > Deep subsurface >... | reverse complement strand
ATTGAAAGAAGAAATTTCATTAGGTGGCGAAGGAATTTTCGAAGCTAAATTCTATGGTTTAGGGGCTGATGGTACTGTAGGAGCGAACAAAAACTCTATCAAAATTATTGGTGACAATACTGATAAATACTGTCAGGCATATTTCGCTTACGATTCAAAGAAATCGGGTGGATTTACCTGTTCACACCTTCGTTTTGGTAATACGCCTATTCGTTCTACTTATTTGGTAACGACTCCTGATTTTGTGGCTTGTCACGTTCAGGCTTATCTGAATTTATACGATGTAACAAAAGGATTAAAGAAAAACGGAACTTTTCTGTTGAATACCATTTGGAATGCAGAAGAAGTACAACGCAATTTACCCAATAAAGTAAAAAAATATCTTGCAAAAAATAATATCAGTTTATATATTATTAACGCAACATATATTGCTGAAGAAATTGGTTTAGGAAATCGTACTAACACTATTCTTCAATCGGCATTCTTCAAAATTGCCAACGTAGTTCCTTTCGAATTAGCTGTTGAAAAGATGAAATATGCTATCAACAAATCGTATGGTAAAAAAGGCGAGGATGTTGTAAAGAAAAATTATGCAGCTGTTGATCGTGGTGGCGAATATACTAAAGTTGATGTGTTACCTGAATGGGCTGACCTTTCGGTGAATGTTGAAGCTACTACTGATATTGTTCCGGCATTTATCAATGATGTCGTTCGTCCAATCAATGCTCAGGCAGGTGATGATCTTCCTGTATCTGCATTCAAAGGTCGTGAAGACGGAACATGGGATCAGGGAACTTCTAAATATGAAAAACGCGGTATTGCTTCCTTTGTTCCTGTTTGGAACTCAGAAAACTGTATTCAATGTAATCAATGTGCTTATGTTTGTCCTCACGCTGTAATCCGTCCGTTTATTTTGGATGAAGCCGAACAAGCAAAAGCTCCTTTTACCGATATGTTGAAAACAAACGGAAAACAATTTGCAGGAACGACTTTCCGCATTCAGGTAGATGTACTTGACTGTACCGGCTGTGGTAATTGCGCGGAAGTTTGTCCGGGTAACAGAGGCAACAAAGCATTGAGCATGACTCATATCGATTCACAATATCCAAATCAGGCTAACTGGGAATTTTGCTCAACGGAAGTTAAATCAAAACAACATTTGGTAGATACTAAAGCAAACGTAAAAAATTCGCAATTGGCTACGCCATTGTTTGAATTCTCGGGTGCTTGTGCCGGTTGTGGTGAAACTCCTTATGTAAAACTGGTTACTCAACTTTTTGGTGATCGTCAGTTGGTGGCTAATGCTACCGGTTGTAGTTCTATTTATTCAAACTCTGCTCCTTCTACCCCTTACACCACCAACGATGAAGGTCGTGGACCGGCTTGGGCTAACTCTTTATTCGAAGATAATGCTGAATATGGCTTGGGAATGGTGTTTGCTTACGATAATATGCGCGAGCGTCTGGTTCGCCTAATGACTGAAGCACTTGCTGCCGATTGTTGTTCGGAAGAATTAAAAGCATTGTTTACCGAATGGCTTGAAAAACGCGACGATGCCAACGAAACTATCGTGCTGGAACGCAAAATCACTCCTTTGGTAAAACAGGGAACATGTTCACAATGTAAAGACATTGCAGGCATTACACAATACCTTGTAAAACAATCGCAATGGATTATTGGTGGTGATGGATGGGCTTATGATATCGGCTTCGGTGGATTAGACCATGTAATTGCTTCAGGTAAAAATGTAAATATCCTTGTGTTGGACACTGAAATTTATTCGAATACCGGTGGACAAGCTTCCAAATCAACTCCGGTAGGAGCTGTGGCTAAATTTGCTGCTGCGGGTAAACGTGTTCGCAAAAAAGACTTGGGTATGATTGCTGCCACTTACGGTTATGTATATGTTGCTCAAATTGCCATGGGTGCCAATCAGGGACAAACCCTGAAAGCTCTTCGCGAAGCGGAAGCTTATGATGGACCATCTATCGTAATTGCTTATTCTCCTTGTATCAGTCATGGATTGAAAGCAGGAATGGGAATGGCGCAAAACGAACAAAAACGTGCTGTAGAATGTGGTTACTGGCATTTATATCGTTATAATCCAACACTTGCAGAAGAAGGCAAAAATCCTATGATAGTAGATTCGAAAGAACCGGAATGGGATAAATTCCAGGAATTCCTACAAGGTGAAGTACGTTACACTTCGTTAATGAAACAATTCCCTGCAGAAGCAAAAGAATTATTTGTTGCGGCTCAGGAAAATGCTAAATGGCGTTACGATGGTTATAAACGGATGGCTGATCAACAGTTTTAATGTAAAATTAAGAATTAATAATTAATAATTAATAATTAATAATTAAGACCGTTCCTGAATTGGAGCGGTCTTTTTTTTGTATATATTAGTCTCGAAAAACAATTTTGCTCTATTTAAAAATAAAACCTTATTTTTGTAATATCAAAAAAATAATTTTGAATATGAAAAAAATAATTTTGAGTTTATGTGGACTTTTTATAGTCTCACTATTTTGTGGATATGCGCAAGATAGTACCCCAACCGATTTACCCAAAGTAAAAGTAACTGAAAGTGAGAAAACGCTCAACACACAATGGCAAGGCAAGCGCGTGGCTTTTCTTGGCGATTCGATGACAGATAAACGCCGTGTAGGGACTACTTGTGTATATTGGGAGTATCTGACGGAATTGATGGGAATCGAACCCTTTGTTTATGGAATCAATGGAAATCAATGGGATGGTATTTATAAACAAGCGGTTAAACTAAAAGAAGAAAAAGGCAGTGATGTAGATGCAATATTGATTTTTGCCGGGACAAATGATTATAACAGCTCATTGGCATTAGGTGAATTTTTTGATGAATCGATGAAAAAAGCGTATCGCAACGGGTCAGACATGATGCTTAAATACAGAACTCCGATTATGAATGACACTACATTTTGCGGGCGTATTAATAAAGCAATGTCCTTTCTCAAAAACAATTTTCCACAGCAACAAATCATTCTTCTAACTCCAATCCACAGGGGCTATGCTAAGTTTAACGAAAAGAATGTGCAACCGGATGAAAATTTCTCAAACAAAAAAGGATTGTTTATCGACTCTTACGTTGACGCCCTGAAACAAGCATCTACCAACTGGGCAGTTCCACTTATTGATCTCTATTCTATCAGTGGTCTTTATCCTTTAGCCGATGCTCAAATTCAATATTTCCATAATGCAAAAACAGACAAATTGCATCCCAATGCAGCGGGTGATTATCGTCTGGCAAAAACAATACAATATCAGTTATTATCACTGCCATCTACTTTTACAACACCAGCAAATTAAAAAAAAGGTGACCTTGTCACAACGCACTATACTTTCTTTTAACCAGTTGTCCTAAATACAATTTATTGACAACGAATCAAATGCTGAAAGATAAACTTCAGTAATACCAACTGCAACTTAAAACAAACCTAAGGTAGTATTACTATACTACTATGGTATGACATTGCTTCAAACAAATTATATCAATGAAAAATTGAACCCTATTGTTTGTGCAAACGGTATAACATATTTTTGTTGTGATGTTTAGTAAAAAAACAATGGATAAAAGGATCACTACTAAACTTCAATTTAGAGATAAATTGTAGACATCAAAAACAATTATTACACATAAAATACATCATTCATGCATATAATTGACATTCTCATTTTTATAATATACATGATATCAATGCTCGGGGTTGGTATCTACTTTCTAAAACGTAACAAATCACAAGAGGACTATTATGTTGGAGGTAGAAAAATGACTTCGGTTCATATCGGATTATCGGTTGTGGCAACGGATGTAGGAGGTGGATTTTCAATTGGATTAGGCGGATTGGGCTTTTTAATTGGCCTCTCGGGCAGTTGGATGCTTTTTACTGGACTTATTGGTGCTTGGGTAAGTGCTATCTTTCTCATTCCAAGAATATACCCTCTGGCAAAAAAGCATAACTTTTTAAGTTTTCCACAAATTCTAAATCATTATTACGACAATAAAGTAGCTCTTATCGCAGGCATTATTTCGTTGATTGGTTATATTGGTTTTACCAGCTCTCAGGTATTAGCCGGTGCTAAATTAGCAGCTGCCACATTTCCTTCCATTACCATTTTAGATGCAGTTTTATTAATGGGAGTCATTGTAATTGGTTACACGGTGCTTGGCGGACTTAAAGCGGTTATTTATACCGATACCATTCAATGGATTATCCTTATGGTAGGGTTAATATTTATCGGAATCCCCTTAGGTTTCATCAAAGTTGGAGGTTGGGATGCTGTACAAACTTATTTACCCGACAACTTTCTAAGTCTTACCAATATCAGTTTTGTTCAATTTATAAACTGGCTCATTACCATCGTCCCCATTTGGTTTGTAGGCATGACCTTGTATCAACGAATTTATGCTTCGAAAGATGAAAAGACCGCAAAAAAAGCCTGGTTTCTGGCCGGACTGTTTGAATGGCCGATAATGGCTTTTATGGGAATTACCTTAGGATTGTTGGGCAGAGTAGCTTTTGAACAAGGAATGTTTACTGAGTTTGGTTATGCTCCGGGCAGTCCCATAGATGAAGAAATAGGGTTGCCGCTACTACTTACACATATTTTCCCGGTCGGATTAATGGGCTTGCTAATGTCATCCTATTTTTCGGCAATAATGTCAACGGCCGATAGTTGTTTAATGGCAGCATCGGGTAATTTTACGACTGATATTTTAAAACTCTCCGCTAAAAGCTCTCGAGCTATCAGATATTCACAATTAGCAACACTGGTTATCGGAGTACTGGCCATTCTTCTGGCTACAAAAATGCAAAATGTACTTGAATTAATGTTATATTCTTATGCTTTTATGGTTTCCGGATTATTTGTACCGGTTTTAGGGACTATGTTTTTGAAAAAACCGTCCTCAAAAGCGGCATTGTATTCAATGCTTTTTGGGGGAGGAACTACTTTGCTCCTTATATTATCCGAAATAAAATTACCATTAGGTTTAGATGCAAATATCTTTGGCATAACACTTTCGGCACTTATTTTTGTTTTTATTCAAGTATTTCAAAAAAAGCAATCGTAGCATTTTAAAAATTGACAATTCCTCATTAACCATTAATATTAAAGTATAGAAAGACGGCTCCACTCCGGGCAGTTTTTTTATGCTACTCAGCCCCCCAACCCCCTAAAGGGGGAGTCCTGGGGCATTAATCAAAGTTAACTCTTAAATAAATTATTGTTGTTGTTTGCTTTATGGAAAATTTCCTACATGTTTATGATAAAATTGCTATTCAAAAACAACTGTATCAGTGCTAGTAGTTACGCAGTTTTTTTTATGCCTCCGCCCTTCATAATTAAGTACTTTTATAATGGTTTACAAATAATTAGTTTATTTTTTGGTGTTGTTAAATAGAGTTTGTAAATTTGCGGGATGTGAAATTCATTTTCATATAACTAAAATTCAAAACTTTAGGATTTACATTAAAATCTAATAATATGAAACTCGAAAAAATACTTGACAATTTAAATTCATTTGAAAAGAATTCATTTTTAAAAATTATTGATGGGATCATTGCTAAATCTCCAAAAAATAGAAAAGAAGTTGATAAAATACTTAGTGAATCAAGTCGTGATCTAAAAAATATAGATAACATCAATATTTCAAAAGTATTTAATTTTATTGAAATTGAATTTACAGAGTATTTAAAATCAGAATTTGCAAATACAATGTCACAATTTGATATCCTTACAGATATCATTTCTAGAGATGGTAATTGTATTATGAAACAAGAATGGTTTGCAAGATTATATGAAAATGAATTAACGAACTTTGACAAAAAACTTAAAGCATTTGAAAAATCAATTATTGATGAGAAGTCAGAAATAGAGAAATCAAGAAGAAGAGATTATTTAATCTATAAGGCATGTTTGTATACTGCATATAATAATGACAGAGATAATAATCTGGAAAATAAAATCACCTCAGATGAACAATCAATACTTTTTACCCTTTCACAACAGTTATGCTTGTCACAAGAAGAAATGAAGCTTATCAACTATTTGATAATCCCTGTAAAAAAATTACAAATCGATACTGTAATTAATGAATTAAAATGTTTGGGAGTCCTATTTTATTCTAAAAAAACAAATACAATTTACATTGCCGATGAAGTTGTAAAAGTACTACGTAAAATAAGAGGGAAAGAAATAGCTAACAAGTATTTCAGACGTGTTTTAAAACTCCTTCGGGAACCTCAGTTAAATTTAATCTGCAAACGACATAATATTGACTGGCGACTTCCAATTGACAAAAAAATAAAAGAAATAATAACTGAAGGTATATCATTTTCGGGAGTTCTTATTGATGATATGCATAAAGAAGGCACCAAAATAACCGAGAAGAAAAAAGCAATATATGATTTATGCGACCTTGGATTAAAAATTAATCCACCTCTCAAAGGGCAAACCATTGAGGAAAAAATCAATAATTTGATCAAATACTTTGATGATATAGAACGTGATGAAAAAATTGGTATTTCTGTTGATGGATATGAAAAATTATTGACTGAAACTGGAGAAGTATTAACGGAATTAAACAAGCAGATAAAAATCGAATTCGAATTACAGGAAGAAAATGTATTAAGTACTAGTATCTTACTTGACTACAACATCAAGCCACGGGATATTCTGGAAATAATATCAAGCACTGATCTTGAAAATTTCTGCAAAATAAAAAATATAAAAACCAGAGGTGATATCATTTCAAATATACTTGATGTCTACAAGGATGCTGAAAATTTATATCTTGAAAATTACGAACATATAGGAAATCGAGATTTCAATGAATTAAAAGAAAACGGAATTGTAATTAAAGAAAGTGAACTGGGAATAAAGTTTGAAGATCTTACAAAAACTATTTTTACTAAATTAGGATTCAATGTTGATGAGAAATTACGTAAAAAATTAAATACTGCTAATGATAAAATTGACATACTTATCAATCTTGGTAATAACGAATTGATTTTAGTAGAATGTAAAACAGTCAAGGAAAGCGGTTTTAATAAATTTAGTTCAGTTTCACGACAAATGAAATCATATTTTAAATTGATTGAGCATAATAATTTCAAAGTATCAAAATCACTGCTTATAGCTCCTGAATTTTCGGATGATTTTATTAATGAATGTGGGTTAGATTATGAAATAAATTTATCCTTGATTAAAGCCTCAACTCTAATCAATATTCTTTCCGGTTTTAAAAATTCAAAACACAAGCAATTCCCTCTTAATTTATTAATGAAAGATGTTTTGATTCAAGAAGAACGAATCTTAAAAGCTATTTGTAAATAATCGATTCAAAATTCAATGAATATCAACCTCCCCCCTCGTTTGCAACGAAGTGTAAATGGCTGAGCGTTTGTAACCCCCTGTTAGCGAGGATTGTAAGCCGTACCTTTAGAAAAGAGAAGATAGCCTTATTTTTGAGAGTTGAAGATGGCACAGATTGTATACTTGCGTCAGCAGGAGCTGTAATTCAGTAAAAAATTGATGAAGAAGTTAGAAAGTTTTATGAGATTTATTATACACAAGTGTCTTAGATTTTAATTAACGCTTAAATTAATAGTATTATGATACATATTTCATTAACTGATTTTATCGATTATGTTTCAAAAGTTGGGTCATCTAAATTTACCTTAGTAAATAAAATTTATTTAAGAGATGAATATCAGCCAGCTTTTGATTTCTGGAAAATATTAAGAGAAGGTATTATTGAAATTCATAAAAAAAATGAAGATAAAGATAATTTAGATAGTATTTTAATTGGTTTAACTGATAAAAAGAAGATTACTCGCTATCCTGATTTAGTAAATAAATATAAAACGTTTCTAGGTAAAAAAGTAATTAGTTGGTTTGATCCTCCTACACACGATTGGCAAAAAGATGATTTAACAATAAAGTTAAATCCAGAATTAGGACTTGAAATTAATGGAGTCCAATATGTAATTAAACTATATTTTAAATCTGAAAGCCTATCTCAAATGAAAGCAGATATTATCCTACTTCTCATGAATACAAAATTAAAGAAAGGAGTATATAAGAATGTAAATTTTGCTGTATTAGATGTCGGGAATAAAAAACTATTTGAGAAAACTAAATTAAATGAAACACATATTGCTCTTTTAGAAGGTGAAGCATTAAGTTTTATAAATATTTGGAATTCCTTAGATAATGAAGAATAATTAAATTCTCTCCCCCTCGTTACAAACGAGGGACAGAAGAAATTAAACACACACAATAAAACCGTAAAAAGAAATGTTGATTATTGACAAACCCTATATTTCCAATTTCTTAATAGAAACAATTAAGAAAAATAAGTTTTCGGTACTTGAAAATGAATTCTCAAGTATTTATAGAAAGGAAATCGGTCCTTACTTATTAAATAATGAAGAATTTATTTCAAAATTTCGAGCATCTAAAAATCCTAAACTTTATACCAGCTCTGAAAATTCAATCGGTTGGATTTCGAATAATCTTGAATACGCTAATTTGCCTGAAAAAATCAACTTATTCAAAAATAAAACGAAGTTTAGAGAGCTTACTGCTTTGATGTATCCCGATTTTTATTTTCAGGAGACTAAAATTGCGAACATTGACAAAATTAATTTTGATGAGTTACCACTCCCATTTATTATTAAACCATCAACCGGTTTTTTTAGTATGGGAGTATATAAAGTAAATAATAAGACTGAATGGGAACAAACGAAAAAGAATATTTTAGTTGAAATAAAAAAGACAGAGTCTCTTTATCCAACAGAAGTATTAGATACAAATAATTTTATAATTGAAGAATGCATTGAAGGTGAAGAGTTTGCTTTTGATGCATACTTTGATGAGCTTGGTAAGCCCGTCCTTTTAAACGCCTTCAAACACTATTTTGCATCCAGCAATGATGTGAGTGATAGAGTGTATTATACTTCAAAAGAAATAATTGAGGCATATTATCTCATTTTCACCGATTTTATGATCAAAATAGCTGAATTAGCAAAAGTGAAGAATTTCCCGGTTCATGTTGAAGTCAGGATAAATAAAGAAGGGCAGCTAATTCCGATTGAGATTAATCCCTTAAGATTTGGTGGTTGGTGTACAACTGCTGATTTGACTTTTCATGCCTTTGGGTTTAATCCATACGAATATTTTTTTAAGTCTCAAAAGCCTGACTGGAAAACGATACTGGCTCAAACAAATGATAGTTTATACAGTATTATTGTTTTGGATAATTCAACAGGACAGGACGCTAAAACAATTAAATCATTTGACTATGACCGTCTTTCTTTAGGATTTTCTACTATACTCGAAATCAGAAAAGTCAATTATAAAGAGTATCCTGTTTTTGGATTTCTTTTTGTAGAAACTAGATTTAATGCATTTTCAGAACTTGAAAAAATTTCAAGATCAAAATTGACCGAATATATAAATGTTTAATTGCTATATGGTAATTCTTCATATATCCGATTTATTAAGACCAACCTCTCCCTCGTTTGCAGACGAGGGGGAGAGTGACAAATCACGAAACGATTAAACAATGTGGTATCAAGAATTACATAATAATAACATAATCAAATGGAGACACCTGAAAATCTAATCAAAGAGTAGGGAGCGGATGCCAAAAAGCTTAAGAGTAGGCAAAAAAAAAATCAATTATTTTCATGAAAAAAGTTTTTTATTTCGTCGCGGTTGTTGCGTTAATTTCTTTATCTAGTTGTTCTACTGAGTGTACATGTACTATGAGCGCTACAGGTGAAGGATCGGAGTATATCCCAACTACTACAACTACATTTACTGCAAAATCAAAATGTAGTGAAGGAAATACAACCACAACTTCTGGAGATCTTACAATTACAACGGTTTGTAAGTAAAAAAGGAAACAATAGAAACTATGAAAATAGTTTCTATTGTTTCAAATATTATTAAAATGAAAGTAGAAAAAAATATATTTATTCAATATTTATTAGGTATTGTTTTTATTGCATCGGGAATTACAAAACTTTTGTCCATTGATGACTTTCAGGTTTTTATATACAGTATGAATATTATTAACCTAAACTTATCTATGATTCTGACACGAATAATCATCGGGGTTGAATTATCAATCGGTTTATTATACTTAATCAGAATCTATCCAAAGTCTATTTCCTATATAACTTTGGGCCTAATGATAATTTTCACAATATTTACAATTTACCTCGAAATAAGTGGCTCAACGGAAGATTGTCATTGTTTTGGAAATATTTTAAAATTCTCAAATACAACAACCATTCTTAAGAATATCATTATCATCTTTATGGTTATATATTCGCTTATATATAGTAAACCAAAAAAAATCAAATACAATATTTATAT
>Ga0172378_10007104_pt1 | contig 10423 bp, 5 predicted proteins | sample GrowelOW332metaG_FD_119755 | JGI IMG/M metagenome (GOLD analysis project Ga0172378, IMG submission 119755) | Groundwater microbial communities from an aquifer near a municipal landfill in Southern Ontario, Canada - Pumphouse #3_1 metaG | ecosystem: Environmental > Aquatic > Deep subsurface >... | reverse complement strand
TTCGTTCTATTGAAAAACTAAAGAAAGAAAAGAATGCTATTATCTTAGCGCACTATTATCAAACAGGAGATTTGCAAGATATAGCTGATTTTGTAGGTGATAGTTTAGCACTTGCTCAATGGGCTTCTCAAACGACTGCAGATATCATTGTTATGTGCGGTGTACATTTTATGGGAGAGACCGCTAAGGTTCTTTGCCCAAATAAGAAGGTTTTAGTGCCCGATATGGCCGCCGGATGTAGTTTGGCGGATAGTTGTCCTGTAGATGAATTTGCTGCCTTTGTAGAGCAGCATCCTGGACATACTGTCATATCCTATGTAAATACGACAGCAGCTGTAAAAGCATACACTGATGTAGTAGTTACTTCAAGTAATGCGCGTCAAATAGTGGAAAGTTTTCCTAAGGATACTCCTATCATATTTGGTCCTGATCGTAACCTGGGAAATTATATAAATAGCGTAACGGGTCGCAATATGATACTTTGGGATGGTGCCTGCCATGTGCATGAGCAGTTTTCGGTGGAAAAGATAGTAGCCTTGAAAAAAGAATATCCTAACGCACTTGTATTAGCTCATCCCGAATGTAAAAGTTCTGTTTTAAAAGTATCTGATGTAATAGGTTCTACTGCTGCTCTTTTAAAATATGCAGTAAATCACCCGGAGCAAAAAGAATTTATTGTAGCTACTGAAAGTGGTATTTTACATGAAATGCAAAAGCAATGTACTTCCCAAGTGTTTATTCCGGCACCTCCTAATGATAGTACATGTGCTTGCAATGAATGCAACTTTATGCGTTTAAATACTTTGGAAAAACTTTACGATTGTTTGAAAAATGAAAAACCGGAAATAATTGTAGATTCTGAAGTGAGTAAAAAGGCTGTAAAGAGCATTGAAAAAATGTTACGAATTTCTGCTGAATTAAATTTATAATATAAAAAAGACGATCATGAAAAAAACTTTATTGGGGATTCTTTTCCTTTTTCTTTGTATTCCTGCAATGAATGCAGATAATATTAAATTATATACTACACTTAATAATTATATAAATAATATATATGAAGTTCCCTCTGGAATAGAATTACGCAGCTTAGATGAACCACATCAATTACTTCAAAATAAAGCTGCTTATTATTTTTGGACAACTGATCGGAGTATGGCTTATACTATTGCTCGTAAAGTATTTATTGTAGAGTGTGAAGGAAAATTATATGCTAATGCTCAATTATTATCGTATGAACGACAATCCTTATCAAAGGGTTTTGTTGCTTTTAATTTTAAGGATGGAAAATTCTTTTTCGAATGTGTAACTAAAAAAAATTTAAAAGCATTTGTATTTTCACCAATTAGTAAAAGAGTTTCTGAATTGAAAGCAGAAGATTTGAAAGCACTTTTACAAGATAATGAAGAATTGCTGACAAGTTATATGCAGCTAGAAAAAACAGCTACTCCCAAAGATCTATTATATTATATGCGTACTTATTTTATCCAGAAAGCTAAAAGTAATAAATCGACGGAGAAATGGGATCCTAATAAAATTGTGATAGGTCAATAATATATTATTATTTCCATGAAAAATAATATATTATTGATAACATTTGTAAGTTTACTATTTCTTTTTTCTTCTTGTGCACCTTGTGTAATAACAGATATAGAAAAGACTTATCCTGTTTTAACTCCTCCTGATTCAGTCGTTGTATTTGAATTAAGAGATGCTATACCGGTAAAAAGTGAACCAATTGGACGGGTATATGTAAATGATACAGGGTTTTCGATACATTGCAATTATAATAAAGTTTTGCAATTAGCTAAAAAAAAGACGTCAAAGTTCGGGGGAGATGGATTATTGATAATTGATCATTTATATCCTTTTATATGGGGATCTTCTTGTCATCAGATTTCAGGGATTATGTTGCGAATGGATTATGATAGAACCAATGATTCATTGTATTTTACTGCCGAGCAAAAAAGAAGAATAGCAGTATTGGATGAGAAGGAGAGCATAGAAAGAAAACGCCGTCTTCCAAGTAAAAATATCGTTACTTTAAATATGGGATACGGTTGTATAGAAAGAAATTCTTATTCTTATTCTAGAAGGCTTAATACTTGTAGAGAGGGAATTGAATGGAAATTTGAATATGACCATATAGTTAATAATTATATAGGTTTTGGTTTTCAATATTCCGGATTTAAATCTTCATCATCAAATTCTAATTTAAAACTTTCCTATTTAGCTCCTTTGTTTGTCTATGGAATGAAATTTGAAGAAAAATTTATTTTAAAAGGAAATATAGGAGCCGGATTGTTCTTTTATGATGATGATTATGCTTCTATTAATTTTTTAAGAGGTGGAATAAATACAGATTTAGGAGTAGAATATATGCTTACATCTCATATGGGATTAGGAATAAACGGAAGTTGGATGTTGGGTGAACTTGAAAAGCAAAAGGACCGAATCTATTTAAATGATTCAGCCCCTTGTCTTATTAAATTTAGCCTTCAAGCAGGATTGCGATTCTACTTTTAATAGCCTTGATTAGCGGATAATTACTATCTTAGTGACTACTCCGCTTTTCCCTTCACTATCTGCAGCAAACACCATATATACTCCTGAAGCTACTCGTTTTCCTTGTATGTTATATCCATTCCAAGTAAAAGTACCACCAATTGAAGTACCTTTATTCACTAGTTTTCCTGCTGCATCAACAATTTTCACATCACTGTTATACACTAAGCCTGAAATAGTAACTGGTCCGGTATAGTTTGGTTGTACCGGATTTGGAAAGGCGTGTACATTACTCGAAAACTCGGTTTCTGCTTCAGTGGCATCGCTTCGATAAGAAATAATGCCTTTTCCTGTACCAAAAAACACTTCACCGGTTTGAGGAAGAATGGCGATGCTTTTTACTTGATCGGAAAGTAAGGGGCTATTATTGGTAGTAAAATGATGAATCTCTTCGGTACCATCGGCACTCATTAAATAAACCCCGTTATTTTGCGTAGCAAACCATTTACGGTTTCCTCCATCAATTGCTATGTCGTTTATACGCTGGCCGGAAAGAAGATAATCGGCAAGCCCTGTTCCGTCGTTGCGAGGAATCTTAACTTGAGTAACAGTGAAGTTGTCATTAAACCATTTTGAGGGATTACTAACTAGTAATGGTCCCATGGCTGTACCAATCCAAATTTGTCCATCCATATCTTCTGCAATGGCGTAAGTACGTAATGCTTCACTAGATCCGCTAATTGCAGTTCCATCTTGATTAGTATACGAAGATCGAAATTTAGTTTTATCATCGGAAGTATCTTCTAACGTACCGTTTGTGTCTACGCAAAATACACCATTTGTACTTCTGCTACATACGACCCAAATACGACCACTTGAATCGATTAGTGTGCGGGTAGGAGTGGGTGTTTTTGCAATATCCGAATAATAAAGACTCGTAAAAGTACCGTCTTTTTTAAGTATGTTGAGTGTATTGGTACTTACATTTGTCATCCATAGATTACCATCAGAATCATAATTTAGTCCATTTACGCGTACGAAATAATTAGGATAAGCGGATAAGGCTGTTTTAAGTGTGCTGTTTTTGATAGAATATAAGTTTACATATTTACCATTACGAAATTCGTATAATCCTTCACCAGCAGAAGAAGCAAATACATGTGTTGGATCGTTTGGATCAATAGCTACTGTAGTAATGTCGCGATAAAAATCTAATCCGGTAGAATCCTGAATACCTTCTTCTTGGAAGGAAGTCCATTTTTCATCTTCGAAAACCATGATTGTACCTGGATTATTATATCGATCCGCAGAAATACCTCCTCCACAAACAAAAACACGATTATGATCTACTCGCATGTAGTCGGCTAAATTGCGTATAGGACCTTCAGGAGTTATGATTGTGTTATCTACTGTAATTTGATTTGTAGTCGTATTTAAAGTAGTTTGTAACAATTCGTTTTTTGCATTTATTGTCCAGTAATGATTATTTAAATAACTAATATGTTTAAACCAAACAGCAGGAGTAAATGTGACGCTGCTATTATAAGTAGAAAAAGAAAAACTATCCCATCCATCCGAAACAATCAGATACTTATCGCAGTTGTGGGTTAAATTAAAATTTCCACTTTTTACTAATGTGAGCGCATTGTTATCTGTGTTGAATAAGAAAAGACCTTCGTTTGATTTTGAAAGGAATAGGTGGGAGTCAAAAAGCGAAACACACTTGTATTGTGTCGTATTAATCTGTTGCCAATTATTCACATCTAACAAATTGTCCGTACTATTACCTCTAAATAATCCACTCGTAGTGGCTGCAAGGAAAGTATTATTATATAAAATGCTACTATTTACGGGCTTATTTAGAATGTAGGTATTGTTTATTAATTTCTTTTTTACATCAATTTCTACAATACCGAAGTTCGTATTCATTAAAACTTTATCACCTACTGTACTAAGGCTATTTACCGTTTTATCTTGCGAGAGTGTTTTATTCATGTAGTCCGGAATGTTGTAAGCTGTTCCGTCGGAAGTCAACAAGTCGATATTATAATTTGAATATAGAATAAAAAGTATATTTTGGTTCTTATTATAAATAATAAATGAAATATCTTGGTCGTTGAGTTGCTTTACTTTGTTGTACGTAGTGATCGATTCATCGTTCATATCATACGAAAATAGAGCACCTGAAGCTAGTACATATAGTCGATCATTAGCGGGTTCGGAATAAGTAACTTCGTTATAGGCTAGATGTGTACGCCATTCACCCATAGCTACTTGTGCTTTTAGAGGCAATTTATATCCGCAAAAAAGAATGAAGAGTATGATTAATAATGAAACTTGTGAGGTTAAAAAAGCACAAAGTTTTTCAATAGAGCGTGCACGATGACTAATTGTATTTTTTACATCTTCAGGAAGTTCTGCAAAAGTCTGTGTGTATCCCTCTGGTACAAAGATCGGATCGTAGCCAAAGCCGTTATTGCCTCGTTTTGTAGAAATTATTTTCCCTTGTATGAGGCCTTCAAAGAGATGTTCTTCTTTTCCTTCGATTAAAGCAGTAACGGTACGAAATTGTGCAGATCGATCAATTTTAGAATTTGAATCCGATTCTAATTTTTTTAGTTTAAAAAGTAATTTATCCATATTGGCTTCCGAATCGTGACTTGTAGAAGTCGTAAATTCTACATCTTCCCCTGAAATAGAAGCATATCTTGCTGAATAAATTCCAGGTTCTCCATGAAGTGCGTTTACTTCTAATCCACTATCATCAGCAAAGCAATCGTAGCCAAAATGTTCTTTAACAAATCGAGCTTTTAACAATGCATTTCCAGAAAATGTATTTGCTGTTTCAGGAATGTCTGCCTCACAGCCTATGTCGTTTAGGCTTAATAATTCATATTTTTCCCCTAACATGGCTTTTACTTCTTCCAATTTATGACGATTATTGGTTGCAAAAATCAATTTCTTTTTCGACATATTTTCTTTCTTTTATTTGAGGATTCTATTTATATTGTATAAACGCTAATATAGCTCTTTTATTTTTTTTAAATGCAATAATCCGATATTAATAAGCGTTGTTTTTCTGGAAATTAGTATCTTTGTATTCTTAATTTTGCAACAAGAAGAATATAAATTAGTTATCTTTCTGTATTAATAAACCTTTTTTACTTTGCTGGTTCTATATTTCATTCACACTTTGATGCTTTTTCATTACTTGTTATGAAGCTATTTCAGTGAAAAGCATTGACGTATTTAACGATAAAAAATATTGAAAGGAACACTTAAATAGTGATTCACTCAAAAGCAGAAATCATGAAAAAAATTATTGTATTATGTTTTATTTTTCTTCTTTGCGACTTGCAACTTTCATCGCAAGAAGAAAAGACTATTAAAGTAGCCTGTGTAGGGAATAGTATTACTTATGGTAGTGGTATTAAAGACCGTGCCAATCATTCTTATCCTTCTGTATTAGGGCGTTTGTTGGGTTCTAAATATGATGTGCAAAATTTTGGTTTTAGCGCACGTACTCTTTTGAATAAAGGGGATCATCCCTATATGAAAGAAACATTGTTTCAAAAGGCACTTGATTATCAAGCTGATATTGTAGTAATAAAATTAGGAACAAATGATAGTAAACCCATTAATTGGAGATATAAGGCCGATTTTACCTTAGATATGGAAACGATGGTATCAATGTTTCAGAAGTTAGCTTCGCATCCTAAAATTTATCTTTGTTATCCTGCAAAAGCCTATGGCCTTAAATGGGGTATTAATGATAGCATTCTAGTTAACGAAATAATGCCGCGTATAGATACCGTTGCTGCTAAATTGGGTGCAACGATTATTGATTTGCATACTCCTACTAGTGGAAAAGAGGCCCTATTCCCAGATAAAATACATCCAAATCCGGAAGGAGCTGTAATACTTGCCACAGGGGTTTATAAAGCAATCTCTGGACAAAAAGTTGGTACACGAGTCCTTTATATTGGTGATTCTATTACCGATGGAAATTGGGGAAGTAGTAGTGGATATATGTATCTTTGTGCAGCACATTATATGAGTCTATATCCTGATCGAGGATATGAATTCTTCAACCGTGGTATTAGCGGGAATACGTTATCCGATTTGGAACAGCGTTGGAAGAAAGATGTGATTCAAATGCAGCCCGATATTCTTTCTATACTAATTGGAATAAATGACATAAGCGCATATCTGTATAACACAAAGGAGCCTTTCGATTTTTCGGCATGGGAAAAACGTTATCGTAAGTTACTAGATGATTCTCGTAGGCAGAATCCTGATTTAAAGTTGGTACTTTGTGCTCCTTTCACTGCAAATACAGGGAAGATGCATAGTAGTACAAATTTTGCACTGCGTGATAGTTTAGTGCGTCAATGTGCAGCTATAGTAGAACAGATAGCTAAAGATTACAATGCTTTTTTTGTACCTTACCATGTTCTTTTTGAGAAACTGTCATACGTTTATCGTTCTACTCCTGATACTTATTGGATTAGGGATGGTATTCACCCAACAGCAGCCGGACATCAACGCATGGCTGAGCTGTGGCAAGAAAAAGCTAGTGTCCTTTTTGAGTGAAAGTACACTAGCTCTCGATATAAGGAATAAAAAGCTTATTTTACCTTTATTCGATCAAATCCTTTGCCGAATACACCATGTACGTTCGATTGTGAGATAAATGCATTTTCATCAATATTTCGCACAAGTCGTAATACGGTTACCATTTCGCGTCGTTTTACCATTACGAGCATTACTTTCACCGATTTTTTGCTATACCATCCTTGACCATCAAGGATGGTTACTCCTCGATTCATGGTTAAATTGATTTGGTCAGCAATTTTTTCGTGATTATTCGATATGATAATAAATTGTACCGATTGATGATTCCGGTTTACTACATAATCAAGTATATACGATGTGATAATCATCGCTACATAACCGAAAATAAGACGCCGTGAATCATGAAAGATGAAATAACTGCTTCCAATAATGATAATATCACAATATAAAATAGTGCTGCCTAATGAAATATCACGATATTTATTTACTATTGCTGCAATAATATCAGTGCCACCCGTACTTCCGTTATGTGTAAAGCTAATTCCTAGTCCCAATCCGCAAAGAGCTGCTCCTACAATGCAAGCCATAAAATCCTGTCCTGCACCAAGTAGCTGTACATTAGGGTCGAATACTTTTGAAAAAAACCATAATAAGAAAGTAAGCATACCTACTCCATATCCTGTTTTAAGACAAAATTTTAGACCTAATATTTTAAAAGCGAAAAGCATTAGAACAACGTTAATACTAAAGTATACACTTTGCATTGGAATCCCTATTGCATAGTATGCAATGGCACCAATACCTACAACTCCTCCTTCCGTAATTTGATACGGAATAAAGAAACCATCCCATCCAATTGCATAACAACATAATCCGATGGTAATCATTATGTAGTCTTTTATTTCAGTAGAAAATCGCATGGGTTTTGTTTATCAATTTGTTATTAAAAGAAATGATCATTTAAAATGAGCTTAACAGACGATATTTACAATCTTTTTTGGTACGACAATAACTTTTCGAATAGGTTTTCCATCGATCCATTTCTGAGTATTCTCTTCTGCAAGTACAGCTGTTTCAATTGTTTTGGCATCTGCATCTGCTGCAAAAGCCATTTGGAAACGAGCTTTCCCGTTGAAAGAAATCGTATAGCTAATAGTATCTTCTATCAAGTATTTTTCTTCAAATGTGGGCCAAACAGCGTTACATACTGTAGTGGTGTTACCTAGTACAGCCCATAGCTCTTCTGCAAGGTGCGGAGCGAAAGGAGCTATAAGAATAACTAATTTATCTAATATCGTACGTTTGTAGCATTTTAGTGAACCGAGTTCATTTACACAAATCATAAAGGCACTAATTGAAGTATTGTATGAGAAAGCTTCAATGTCTATTGTTACTTTTTTAATTAGTTTATGTACTGATTTCAATTCTTCTGCTGTAGGCTCTTCTTCCGTAATTTGCAAGTTATCTTGTTTGTCGAAAAAGAGATTCCAAAATTTACGAATAAAACGATGTACTCCATCAATGCCATTGGTATCCCAAGGCTTAGATTGTTCTACAGGTCCAAGAAACATTTCATACATGCGTAAAGTATCCGCTCCGTAGCGTTCCACAATCATATCAGGGTTTACTACATTGAACATCGACTTACTCATCTTTTCTACGGCCCATCCGCAGATGTATTTGTCGCTTTCCAGCAGAAATTCAGCATTATTATATTCGGGACGCCACACTTTGAAAGCTTCTATATCTAATTGATCGTTCGAAACTATATTTACATCCACATGAATCGGAGTAACTTCATATTGGTCTTTTAATCCAAGTGAAACAAAAGTATTGCTATCTTTAATGCGATATACAAAATTTGAACGTCCTTGAATCATGCCTTGATTCACCAGCTTTTGGAAGGGTTCCTCCTTTACGCTGACTCCCAAGTCAAATAAGAATTTGTTCCAGAAACGAGAATAAATCAAGTGTCCGGTAGCATGTTCAGTACCTCCTACGTAGAGGTCTACATTTTGCCAATAGTTTGCAGCTTCAGCGGAAAGGAGTGCTTTGTTATTTTTAGGATCCATGTAGCGTAAATAGTAAGCAGATGAACCGGCAAAGCCAGGCATGGTGCAGAGTTCTAAAGGAAAACCTTCTTCAGTAGCCCAATTTTTAGCTCTTCCTAATGGAGGTTCGCCTGTTTCAGTAGGTAAATACTTATCTACTTCAGGAAGTTTTAGAGGCAATTTCTCCTCATCAAGCATGTAAGGCATATCCTCTTTATAATATACAGGGAAGGGTTCACCCCAATAACGTTGGCGAGAGAAGATTGCATCACGTAAGCGATAGTTAATTTTTACGCGACCTAGTCCTGTTTCTGTTACATATTTTTTAGTAGCTGCAATAGCATCTTTGATCTTCAATCCATTTAGTACCAATCCTCCTTCTACACCTTGTCCGGCCATTGGTGAATTCATCATAACTCCTTCTTTTGCATCGAAACTTTTTTCAGAAACGTCGCAACCCTCAATTAACGGGCGGATTTCGAGTCCGAAATGTTGTGCAAAAGCATAGTCGCGGCTATCGTGTGCGGGTACAGCCATAATTGCTCCTGTGCCATATCCGGCAAGTACATAGTCGCTTATCCAAACAGGAATTGCTTCTTTGGTAAGAGGATTAATAGCATATGAGCCGGAAAAAACACCACTTACGCTACGATCTGAAATGCGTTCGCGCTCTGTGCGTTTTTTAGTGCGTTCAAGATAGGCTGTCACTTCTGCTTTTTGTGTTTCAGTAGTAAGGGCCGATACTAACTCACTCTCAGGAGCAAGTACCATAAAAGTAACTCCAAATACTGTATCTGCACGAGTGGTGAAGATCGTAAATTCGAGTTCATGATCTTTTACCTTAAACTTCATTTCAGTACCTTCGCTACGGCCGATCCAATTACGTTGAGTTTCTTTCAAGGAATCACTCCACTGTACAGAATCTAATCCGTCCAATAAGCGTTGTGAATATGCACTGACGCGTAAGCACCATTGACGCATCATTTTTTGTATCACCGGATATCCGCCTCGTTCACTTACCCCATCAATCACTTCATCGTTCGCTAGCACTGTACCTAGCTCAGGGCACCAATTTACCATGGTATTGCCAAGGTATGCAATACGGTAATTCATGAGGGTTTCCTGTTGTTCCTTCAAGTTTTTCGCTCTCCATTCATCGGCTGTAAAACCAATTTCTTCAGAGCATGCGATATGCAGCAATTCTTTTGTGCTGCCTGGAACGAAGTTACCGCTATTTTCAAATTTTCGTACAAGTTCTTCAATAGGCAGTGCTTTGTCGGCTGAATAATCATAGT
>Ga0172378_10007103_pt1 | contig 10425 bp, 7 predicted proteins | sample GrowelOW332metaG_FD_119755 | JGI IMG/M metagenome (GOLD analysis project Ga0172378, IMG submission 119755) | Groundwater microbial communities from an aquifer near a municipal landfill in Southern Ontario, Canada - Pumphouse #3_1 metaG | ecosystem: Environmental > Aquatic > Deep subsurface >... | reverse complement strand
GTGGGCCCTGGTGGCAAAGCCTGTAAGTCCGGCTACAACTCCTCGAGCATCTGAACGCCAGTACGGTGCAAACAGCCCGCTGAAAGCAGGAACGATATAGACTCCGCCGCAGTCTGGCACAGAGGTGGCCAGTTTGTCCAGTTCCTGTGGGTTTTCCACCAGCTTAAGATTATCCCTTGCCCACTGGACCAGAGATCCTGCAACAGCTATTGAACCTTCCAAGGCATAGACCGGCTTGTCATTTCCCAACTGGTAGGCAACGGTCGTCAGCAATCCATTCTCAGACTTAACCAGCTTGGTACCGGTATTCACCAACAAAAAGCAACCGGTTCCATAGGTACTCTTTCCCAACCCTTCGGTAAAACACGCCTGACCGAAAAGCGCAGCTTGCTGATCCCCTAAGATACCACATACAGGCACTTCTGCCCGAAAGGGACCACTTGGAGACGTAAGCCCGTAAACCATCCCTGATGAGGGTACGATTTCAGGCAATGCCTTTCTGGGGATGTTGAAAGCTTTCAAAAGCTCATCATCCCACGTGCAGGTCTCAATATTCATGAGCATATAGCGAGAGGCATTGCTCACATCGGTGACCAACACCTTCCCCCCGGTCAGATTCCATGTAAGCCATGTATCGATGGTTCCAAAAACCGCTTCCCCTTTCTCTGCATCCTCACGCAAACCAGGAACGTTGTCCAACAACCATGCAATCTTGGATGCGGCAAAGTAGGGACTGAAGATGAGGCCGCTCTTATCCCTGAGCCAAGAGGAATCGATTTTTCCCTTCAGGGAATTGATGAGTTGAGCCCCTCGTAAATCCTGCCATACGATGGCGTTGTGCCAGACTTTTCCGGTTTTCGGATTCCATGCAATGATTGTCTCGCGTTGGTTGGTGATACCGATGCCTACAACATCAGAACCTGCTGCCCCCGCACTCTTCAAAGCCTTGATGATGCATTCACAGCTGTTGTCCCAAATCTCCCAGGGATCATGTTCCACCCAACCCGGCTGGGGGTAAATCTGTTGGTGTTCCTGCTGGAATGAGGCGATGTTCGCCCCCTTCTCATCAAACAGAATAAATCGGGTACTCGTCGTCCCTTGGTCCAAAGCTCCAATATACTTCACACAAAGCCTCCTTGTATCGCCAGTATAGCTTCTTGATAGTATTTTTGAAAGGTAAAAATCAGGACAAAAAAGAGATGACGAAGTGGCAAAGAACGAGTTTTTCCTATCGATTACCGCTTCTCCATGGTATAATGCTCCACATGAAACTGAAAGATATAATTGAAGGTGTTGATGGACAGCTCGTTTGGGGGGAATCCCACCTCGAGGATGAAATAAAAAGAGGGTTCGCCAGTGACTTGATGAGCGATGTCCTCACCATTTTGGAAGATGACATCCTTCTGATAACAGGACTGTCGAACAATCAAGCCATCCGCACAGCTGAAATGAGTGATATCAGCAACATCCTGCTGGTCAGGAACAAGAAGCCCAGCCAGAGCATGATCGATATGGCAAAGGAACTGAACATCGCATTGGCCTCCACCCCTTACTCTCTCTTCAAAGCAAGCGGCTTGCTGTTTGCAAAAGGATTGAAACCGGTATATTGAGATGCATCAAGAATTCTCCGTGCCTTCGCAGGATTTCTCAGTGGCAGGGGCTGCTTCAAGTGAAATCAAACGCATACTGAAGCAGCTCAACATACCTCCGCTGAAAATCAAGCAGATCATCGTTGCCGTGTTTGAAGCAGAAGTAAATGTAATAGCCCACTCCTACGGTGGAAAGATTGTTTGCGACTTCGAGGAAAACGAAATTACCGTTCAAGTCATCGACACCGGCCCTGGTATCGATAATTTGGAACTGGCAATGACCGAGGGTTGGTCCACAGCAACCGATGAAGTTCGGGAAATGGGATATGGAGCAGGTATGGGGCTACCGAACATCAGGAAAAGTTGTGATAACCTGGACATCTACACCAAGGCAGGAGACCACACCCACATCTCCATGCGCTTCACGCTAGGAGAAAAGTAATGAACGACATCCCCTTCCACCACTCACTCCATGTGCTTGATGACCTCTGCAAGGGATGTACCCATTGCATGAAACGATGTCCTACCCAAGCCATCCGCATCTTTGGTGGAAAAGCGAGGATCTTCAGTGAACGTTGCATCGATTGCGGTCAGTGCATGGCGGTCTGTCCCAACCATGCTATAGAAATCGAACAAGATACGTTTGAACAGTTACAAGCCTATACGTATAAGGTGGCAATCATTCCCGCAGTCTTTTTTGCCCAATTTTCTGATACCTTCACTGAATCGCAGATTTGTCGTGCTCTCTATGACCTGGGCTTCACCCATCTCTATCTGGCAGAAACCGGTGTAGATATTTTGAACCATCTTCACGTAGATGAACCAAATCATACATCAATGTTGATCAGCAACTACTGTCCCGCTGTCCAACGCCTGATACAGATCAGGTACCCTGTCTTGCTTGAAAACATGAGCAGAATCCGACCTCCAGCCCAAATCACTGCACTTTTTGCCCGATCTGAACTTGCAGAAGCATGCGATTCAATCGGGATATACTATCTGACACCATGTGCAGCAAAAATTGCCCAGATCAAAACCCTGGGATCTGAGGACAACAATCTCTTTCAAGGTGTCATCAACTTCGATACTGCTTACAATAAGATCAGGACCATGTTGACGAAAAACAAAAAGTCCTATGAAGACGACAATACGACCACCTTCTTTTTTCCGCTCTGCACCGCAAAAGCAAGCCAATGGAGTCTGGTGAAGGGGCAAAGCAGCAATAAAACAGGAAGAACCCTTAGCGTCGATGAGATGCATAATGTCATAGAGTTTCTTGAGCAACTTGAGCAGGAAGAGGAGAACAATCTGGATTTTTTAGAGCTCGACGCCTGTGCGGAGGGTTGCCCTGGAGGAATACTGACGGTACGAAACCGATTTTTGGCAACAGAAAGACTACGTCACTGGTCAAAGAGTCTTCCCAGCCAGTTGCCTGAATACTTGATCAAACGTATCGACAAGCAAAAAGACATACTAATGGAAAACCTCTACCTTGAGACGCCCCAGCCTAAAGAAATACTCAAACTGGATCTCGACAGGGCAAAAGCACTGCACAAATTGGAAAAGGTCCAGCAAATCCTCTCAGTCCTTCCCTTGATTGATTGTGGACTTTGCGGGTCCCCCACCTGCAAGGCACTAGCAGAAGATATTGCCAAAAGTGAAGCGAGTATCCGCCAGTGCGTAGTCCTAAAGCTCAAAGACCCTAAGGAACTCAACTCACTGGCGAAAATCTGGGGAGAGAGAACTATAGGTTCAACCGTACAGAAGGACGATCAAGCATAGGATTCTTTGCTTTTTCACTCTCCAAAAGCTGACCACCACTAAGGACAACAAATGACTCCTCACTCTTTCCCAGCTCTAGCAGAGCCTTTGCCCCGGCATTGAGGGACGCACTGTCCATCTTCAGCATCTGCTGACGACGCATCATCCTATACTCATCGGTAATCTTGTAGAGCAATCGGCGAAATGCCAAGATGGAATCCTGAGCGGGAGAGAGAGGTCGTAAATCAGAACCTATGATGGAAATCAAGGCATTCTCAATATGTTTGGCATCGATATCCCTAGTAGAATAGATTTCAAGGCACTTCTTGAAGTCTGCAAAGGTTCCTGCTATACGGGGATCACGATATGAACTGAAAATGAACAACTGTTCCATGACATCGGCATGGGCGGAAACTCCATACGCTCCCCCTTGGCCGCGTATCACTTCCCAAAGGTCGTTGCCGGTAAGAATCTGACCGAGCAAAACCTGTGCGGCTTGGTTGATGGACCCTCGTTCACTGCTCCTGATCACATAGGCAGTATAACTGACCGTTGAAGGAAGACGATACAGCTCGACTGCATGGATTTCTCCTTTACTCACAGGCTCATAGCTTCGAATACGTGGAGAAATCTGTTCACCATCAGGGAACTGCAGTACGAACTGTTCATACTCCGTGAACAAGGAAGTTGTGAGGTTTTCATCACATGTCAAATGAAGAATCAAACGGTTGCGGTTGGACAGCTTCTTCTGCAAGGCAACAAATTCCTCGGCAAGCTGCGGCAATTGATCATCCTTGATCGTATCAAGGAAGAACCATTGATGCAGACCAGAGAGCTGTTCACCTTCATACTGCACGTTGCTGAAAACCGAAGCAGCACAAAGAGAGGCAAACCCATGGGCAGAATACGTGACATTATCGATATAATCTGTCTTGAGATTCAAATATGCTGCCTTAAGCCGCTCTACATCCCAGACATTGGCTTCTCTAAGCAGAGTCCCAATGAATGAAAGGGCTTCAGTGAAATCCTCAGAGAACATCTTGGCCCTGCAAACCATAAGCATCCGGTCATGTTCCTCAAATGTAGAGCCCATCTCCAAAAAGATATTGGTATCACCGGTTAGGTATTTAAGGCGATTGGCAACCTGAGGATAGCTCATCTTGCCAATACCGGTCATCTGCAACAGGCGGATGTACAGAGGGAGAATGATGAGTTCCCGTTCATTGAGATCTTCCAACTGCACTGCAAAATCTGCATAGACAATGCCATTGCAGAACAAAGGTCGCAAAAAGAGATCCCTTCCCCCGCACAGCAGATACTCGTGGGTGTTGGGATTGATGGTTGACGGAAGGTCTTCAAGCTTCAGATAGGGAACTTTGGCAAGATCCTCTTGCGTATCACCCTCCTGCTCAAACTGCATGAAGTGCTCATTCTCTTCAGTAAGAGATTTCAGTTCTTTCTTTCCCAAGGCATCGATTTGCATTTGGGCATATTTCTCAATGGCAGCATTCTGTCGTTTCTGGTGTTCACTGTCTGGAATGACGGTAACCAGACAACGATGGGGGTTGTCCAACAAATGCTTCTGCATCCAATCTTCGAAATAGCGTGGATTTTCTTCCAAGGCAGTCTCAAGAGCCGATAAGGGTTGGCGGGTCTTGATGGTCAAAGAGGGCGAGTGGTCCAACAACCAACCTCGTATAGCCCTATTGAGAGCTCTGAATCCGTTGGGGATGCCTCCAGGGATTTCCTGCAACTTGAATCGGGAACGTTTCATGCAGGAATCGATGACCTCTTTATCGATGCCTCCTTTGACAATTTTCTTGATCTCTTGAAGGATTACCGTTTCTGCAACCTCAGCTTTCGAAGGATCAATACCCTTGAAGCCTACGATGAACGGCATTTCCCTGAAATCAGCACTCATGCCGCTTTCAGGTGAAATATCTTGTCCAAGCTGAGCATCAAGAAGCGCCTTATACAAAGGAGACCCAGGATTCCCCAACAGGATATCCACCAAGGTAGAGAGAGTTATCACTTCCAGAGGATCATCAACCTTGCTGGTTGCCCAGGAAAGCACCACCGAAGAGCCGTTCTCCCCTTCTCCTTCTTCCATGGGACTGGTAAAAGAGATTTTTCTGGGAGCTTTCCAGGGAGAGGAGAGAGGAGGGAGGCTGTTTACGCTCACCGAACCATAGGTTCGAAGGTATTCATTGTCCAACATCTCCAGCTTAGCTCCAATTTCCATTGCTCCATACAAAAAAAGCTTGCAGTTGGATGGATGGTAGAACTTGCTGTAGAAGGCAAGGAACTGCTGGTAATTCAACTGAATGATCTGTTCAGGATCTCCTCCTGATTCAAAAGCATATGAGGTATCGGGAAAAAGAGTCCGAACGCTCGATCTACCTACAATGCTGTCATGGTCGGCACCATCACCAAGCATCTCATTGAAAACAACCCCTTCAAAATGGGCTTTTTCCCCATCATAGACCATGCGCACCCCTTCTTGCTGGAAGGTCTCCTCGCGAAGCAAAGGGGCAAACACAGCATCGGTGTACACGCAAAAAAGATTGTCAAAGTCCTTCTTCAGGGGACTTGCAGCTGGATAGAGCGTTTTATCAGGATAGGTCATGGCGTTCATGTAGGTGTTCGTACTGCCCTTGAGCAAGGTCATGAACGGATCACGAACGGGATATTTCTTTGATCCTGCGAGCACACTGTGCTCAAGAATGTGGGGAATCCCGCAATCGTTGTTGGGGAGCGTTCTGAATACATAGCTGAAAAACAGCTCTGTATCGTCATTCACCATCTGATACACTTCCATGTTTGTGGCAATATGCCGAAACAGATATCCGTAGGCCTTATAATCTTCAAGAGGTGTGATTTCCACTAACTGAAAACCATTGCACTCGTCTCCTACGGCCCATGTCCTTTCGTCCATCATGTATGTTGCTCCTCTGCAAGAAGCAACACTACCATGAGTCAAGGTGATTGACAACCCTCAGGTCTGTGACTACCTTTTGCTATATGCTATATATAGGACCTCATACCAGCATCCAAGGTTCATTGGAACATGCACCCTTGCAGGCGCACAGCCTAGGAGCAACGGCCTTTGCACTGTTCACTAAAAACCAACGGCAGTGGGCAAGCAAGCCCATCACCGAGGAACAAGCGCATCAATTCAAAAAAGCCTGTGCATCATTAGGATTCACCAAGGCCCAAATCCTCCCCCATGACAGTTATCTGATCAATCTAGGCAACCCTGATGAGCAAAAACGCAGGCAAAGTCTGGAAGCCTTCGTTGATGAAATGCAACGGGTCTCCTTGCTGGGACTCGATAAACTGAACTTTCATCCTGGAGCCCATGTCAACAAAACAGACAGAGAGAGTTGTCTGCGCCTTGTTTCTCAATCCTTGGATGAAGCAATGGATCGTGTTGAAGGGGTGATGCCTGTCATTGAAACCACGGCAGGACAAGGCAGCAATGTGGGGTCTTCATTTGAAGAGTTGGATATGATCCTTCAGTTCAGCAAACAGCGGAACCGTCTGGGCGTCTGTATCGACACCTGCCATATTTTTGCTGCGGGATATGACCTTAGAAGCGAAGAAGCCTTTGAAAACACCATGCAAAAGTTTGAAAGAATCGTAGGTTTCAACTATCTACAGGGCATGCATCTCAACGATGCAAAAAGTACACTTAACAGTCATTTGGACAGACATGAAAGCTTAGGCAAGGGTTCAATCGGCATTGAAGCGTTCATACGGATTGCGAAAGACCGAAGGTTCCACGCAATTCCCCTTATTTTGGAAACGGTTGACAGTTCTCTTTGGGCTGAAGAAATCGCCTTGCTGAAAAAGAACAGCGAAGGAGTCGATGCATGATTTTTCCGTTTGAAACACCTCTGCTTTTTGGGCACCGAGGCTATTCATCCTTGAAGAGTGAAAACACTCTGAGCTCTTTCATCTACTGCATGGAACACCAGATCCCGGGTGTCGAACTGGATGTCCAGCTCTGCAAGACAGGTGAGTTGGTGATCATCCACGACTTCAATCTCAAGCGGGTAAGCGGGAAAGACCTCTTGGTCGCAGACCTCAGCTATGAGGAGCTCAAGACAATAGATGTGGGAGAAGGTGAAACGGTCCCTTTGCTCAGCGATCTTTTTCACGCCTGTTCCGATAAGCTCTACTATGACATCGAGTTGAAAGCCGATGACTTGAAAAACCGCGGATTGGAAAAGAAAACCTGGGAGACCATCCAAGCTTTCGGCTTGGAAAAACAGTGCATGATCAGTTCATTCAACCCATTCTCCATCAGACGATTCAATGCATTGAGCAAACAAGCCCTTCCCACCTCGGTAATCTATGATGAAGGACCAAGCATTCCAAAAATCTTTCATCATGGTTGGGGACGTCATATCGCCAGATGCTCATATCTCAAACCGCCACTTGACCAAGTAGACGAAAAGCGTGTCAGAAAATTCAAGACACACAAGGGATATCCTCTTTGTACATGGACTGTTGATGATGAAAAAGAAGCCAAACGAGCCCTGGATTTAGGCGTTGATGGAATCATCAGCAATAATCCGGGAGCTTTTTTGGAGCTCATAGCGCAGTATCGTCGTTAGTACAGATACGGGAACGAGAGCGCTGCGGCAATCATGCCGAAGCGGACAAAGGCCTCTTGTTGGGCTTCAGCTAGCGTAGAAGCGAATGCTACTGCTTCTACTTCTTTGGTGTCGGTGATGATACTTTCCTGCTTAGGATCCCACAGTTGCACCGAACCTGAGACCACCACGGTGAATTTGTCACCGATGTTTACCTGCTTAACCACACCGACTCTTCCGATAATCAACAAGGAAGGATTCAAGGTCTTCTGCGCAAGTTCAACGAACATATCTTCTGGATCCTCACTGATGAGAGTGATGGGTCTTACCGTAAGGGAATCCATTGCGTATTCGTCAATGAGGGAAGGAAGGGCATTTTTTGTAGGAAGCAACGATCCCATCGTGTCATATTCATGAATATCGGCAACCAAGACTGCATTTTTATAGGGTGACACCAAGGTGTAAGGAAAACTAATCATACAAAGTTCAATGGCTTCTTTTAATGCCCTCACCTGTTCAAAAGGCAATGCAGCTTCCAGTTTTTCCATACTTGCAGAGAAATCCACTGTAAAGACGATGGAGCCAGAACTCACCAGCCCTTGGTTGTACGGTATAAAATCAATGAAACCTTTGTTTGATGTATTGAAAAAAAGTGAATCGGTATATGTCCTGCCCAAACTGTTCCTTGCTTCAAACTGAGCGATGATGGGGGCATTGAGTACTTTCGGAGATAACAGCCGACTTCTTCTTCGAAGGTAGACGGTGGTGGTTGCATTGGTGTCATTGGGTTTGAAAAGAGAAAACCGTAAGGAAGAAATAAAAGAAGTTGCTTTCTCCAAAAGATTTTCCACTTCATGCTTTCGAGCTGAAACAGGGCCTTCTGAGGATATCAGGGCTGCTTCCAGATAGAGATTGATGGCTTTGCCGTCATCGTTTGCCCGATAAGCACTATCTGCTTGAGCGAGTAGATCAGTAATGATCTTGTCACGTTCCAATATTGCATTGAGGACACTGCTCCGTTTGGAATCCAACTTGGCGGTGTCAGAGGATGCGAGAAGAAACGTCTCTACAGGAGAACGAGGGTCTTCTTTGATGTGTTCATTGGTAATGGTGAGATTCAAATCCTGTATGGCATCGGTTGTCGTCAGTTCCCTATAATAGGTGTCCCGTACATTCTCTCCAACATACGAGGAAATCTGACTCAGTATATCTTCATACGCAATCAACCTGGAATTGAAGGCCAAGGTAGCACTTCCCTTTCCTACAAATGCCGTCTGATTGCTTCTCACATTCGGGGTGTAGACCCAAGAAGGAATGCCTTCCACCTGTGAACGCACCAGATTGGAGAAGGATGTACAGGAAGACAATAGCAAAAAAGTAAACATCACAAGGAGAAGAGAAAAGGCTGGTTTGGCAATGTGCAGTATTCTTTTCATTGTTTTCATTCCTAATAAGTGTACGCTGTTGTCAAAGCAAGGAAAAGACCTGATGCATGATTTGCCGTTGAGGAGACCCAGTATTTGTTTCCTCCGTTCAATTGCAAACTCCAACTGCCCAGTTGGTATCGATACGAAAGAAACGTATCACTTCCAAAAACAAGATCAAAAGAGGAGAGTGCGACACCCATGCCAACTCGGCTGCTCACCCCTACAGAACTGTTCCTCCAAAAACCATGGCGAGTACCAAAAAGCAAGGAAAGGGGAAGACGTACTTCCAAGCCTGCGCCTGCACGGACATCCCTGAACGTTCCCGATGAAAACGAGGTTCCAGCATTCAATGTCAATAAAAAGGGATACAGTCCGATATCTTGGGTATATGCACCTTCAAAGCCCAAGGTGAGATCTCTTCCAAGCGAAAAAGAAACAGAAGCTTGATTTCCTTGTTTTTCAGAAATTTCAAGTCCGGGAATCAGTTGTTTTCCTCCTATCTGGGCAAACAAAACCACGGGTTTTTCCAAGGCAAGCACATCATGGGCCACCAGCGTTCCTACCTGATCACCTTGTGCGGTAACCACAGAAAACACATCCCCTTTCTGGATTTTGGTCTCTTCAAGCGAGGTTGTATATCCTTGACCATATGCATATTCCAAATAGGTTGATGGATGGGGAGGAAACAGAATAAGACCGTCGTAAAAAAGCTGTTCAAACAGGGAAGTTTCCAATTCTTTTTCAAGCGCTTCTGCATGTTTTCCTGATGCGCTTAAGATTTGCACAAGGTGTTTTTCTTGAGAAGAAAAAACCAGTTCTGTTGAAATTGCAAACGGTCCGGTTTCTTCGATAGGCCCTATCTGGACCTCCAGTATATCCTGATCTTGTCCGCGATAGAGCAGATAGTGCTCTACTGCGTTCTGTACCGCTCTCTGGGTCAGGGGGCCAAGTCTGCTGGACTGATCCTCTACAGAAAGTTCAACAAGCAGGCCGGTCTGTGCATAGAGCACAGAGAGGCCAAGCAAGAGAGATACGATCAGAGAAAAGCGT
>Ga0172378_10007099_pt1 | contig 10427 bp, 9 predicted proteins | sample GrowelOW332metaG_FD_119755 | JGI IMG/M metagenome (GOLD analysis project Ga0172378, IMG submission 119755) | Groundwater microbial communities from an aquifer near a municipal landfill in Southern Ontario, Canada - Pumphouse #3_1 metaG | ecosystem: Environmental > Aquatic > Deep subsurface >... | reverse complement strand
TGTCAAAATAAAAAAATACAAATCAAAAAAAATATCCATTCCAGCAAGCTAGCTTGCTGGAATGGATAAATCATAGTATGTTTGTCCAATAAAACCTGTAACGCTTATTTAGGACTTGATATTAGAAATAGATTATCTTAAAAACACTACTTCAAACTCAACACGACGGTTTTTAGCCTTACCTGCCTTAGTGCTATTAGATGCAACTGGCTTGTCTTGACCAAATCCTTGAGCTGTCATACGTTTTCCATCAACACCCTTCTTAACCATGTAATCCTTAACGGCATTAGCACGATCCTCTGAAAGTTTCTGATTCTTGTCAGCCTTACCAGCGTTATCAGTGTGACCCTTGATAGACAAATTGTATGATGGGTTCTCATTCATAACCTTAACGATATCGTCCAAGATTCCGAAAGAAGTCTTCTTGATAGTTGCTTTACCTGATTGGAATTCAATTCCATTCAAAGCCTTATTGAACAATTGTTTAACAGCTTCTTTAACCTCAGGACAACCATTGTTAGCCTTTACACCAGCCTCGTTAGGACAAACATCTTCGTAATCGAATACGCCATCGTTATCAGAATCAAGTGGGCAACCTGTTGCATCGATGAAATTCTTAGCTGCAGCTGGAGTTCCAGGACATTTGTCCAAGTAATCAGCTACACCATCGTTATCAGTATCAAGTGGACAACCCTTTTCGTCAACCATAACACCTTCTGGAGTCTCAGAGCACTGATCCAAATAATCAGCTACACCATCCTTATCACCATCAAGTGGACAACCTAATGTGTCAACAGAAACACCTTCTGGAGTTCCAGGGCATTTGTCTAAGTAATCAGCTACACCATCTTTATCTCCATCAAGAGGACATCCTTTTTCGTCAACCTGAACACCAGCAGGAGTACCTAAGCATTGATCTAACTTGTCGATAACGCCATCTTTATCCTTATCTCTTGGTTTCAATGCGAAGCTATAAGTAACACCTAAGCTGTGAAGTAATTGTTGATCATTGTAATCACCACCATCGTAACCATCTCTTTCATCGTTAAATGCATAGCCATAACCACACATATAACGCAATCCCCAATGCTCTGTAAGAGAAACATCACAACCAACACCAGCAGTTGCAACGATATCACTTCCCTCTACACATTTAGTCTTCTTATCAAACTCAGTCAAACTTCTGAATCCAGGTCCAGCGTATACGAATGGACGGAATGCATAGTTCTCAGGCAAAATCTTATATTTTGCTGTCAAATCTACATAAATCATATTTGATTTAAATTCTAGACCTGAGTTTGAACAATCATTCTTAGATCCATAAGTTCCGATACCTGCGTATAAAGTAACATCAAAATAACGGTTTAAATAATGAGAGAATGATAATGCTCCCAAGCCATACATAGATGCCTTTACATCGAAAAATCTGTTTCCTAAATCACCATTGTACTCTGTTTTTACACCATAGGCACCGATTGTCCATGGGTTCTCATAAGTCTGCGCAGTTGCTGTTCCTAACATCAAAACTGAGCTGATTAGAACTAAAATTTTCTTCATTTTTGTTTAATAGATTATTTGTTAATAATAATTATTATCTTTTTATGTATTTATATCAAATCAAATATGCAGACCATCATCAGACCTATTAATAGACAGTATTTCAAAATAAAGAATTACTAAAATCCACATAGTCTTCCGACATCATTGTTTTATATTTTTTACAAATATAATACCAAATTTTATTATTGAGGAGAAATAAGGCCTAAATTTTAAACTAAAAAAAATAAATAATAATAGCTGTTAATCATCTACAGAGAGAGAGCCCTTCTTTGGCAGATTGACTGTTTGGCTGAATCAAAACTGCTTGATTAAAAAGTACTTTTGCCTTCTTCATCTCCTTCAGATAATAAGAATTCCAAGCAGACAAAATAACGATGTCATAATCAAAAGGATATAAGCTTTCAATTCGTTGAAAATAAGGTTCTGCCGCTTTATAATTTCCTGTGTTATAATACATTAATCCACGATAATAGTTGGCTTTGTAGTTGTTGGGATCCAACTTTAAAACAGCATCATACTGAGCGCTCACGCTGCTCCATAACTTAAGCTTAGCAGCAGGCAACACATAACCCAACCTTGCTTCAACAGAGGATGGCCTCAATTGTATTGCTTTCGCATAATATAATATGGATTGCTTAAAATCATTATTGGAATAATGCAGCCATCCCAATCGAAGATTAACTGCATAAGTATCAATCCTCAAATTTTTCAAAGCAGAGATGGCCTCAACATATTGTTTGTTATTTTCCAATTCATAACTTTTGGCAAAAGCAACCCTCTCCACTTCTTGTGCAGAAACGAAGAGCGATGCCAAACAGAAAATAAACATCAACGTCACTCCCATCTTTTTCAAAAGTTCCATTTTATTCCTCCCAATATACTATTACCATAATTAGCCACACTAATATTTTCCAAAGCTCTTTTTTCCACATAATAAACATTAGCCTCTTTCTCGATCAACCTATACATTAAGCTTACTGACAATCTATCCGTTATAGGAAATATCAAATTTGCCAAAACACGGAATTTGTTGTCAAACTGCATCGTATAAATTGTGCTCAGATTACTTTCATTGTAATATTTTATATTTCCGAGGCCAATACCTAATTCAACCCAACAAAAAGGACATGCACGAAAACCGACCAACTCCTCAACATAGAAGTTGTGACTCCATTTTCTATAAATAAAATAACACTTCGTATGCGAATAGAAATTCAAATTACCCTTCGGATAAAAGACTGCTTCAGCTCCAAACTTCATCGAATTATAACCATAATAACGCATATATGAGACTGAAGACAAAAATTCCGTACGCTTATATATTTTTGAAACAGTCAAATCAAAAGTATAATTGAACAGTTCGTGATCTTGTTTATCCGTCACATACCAATAGGAATAGGCTTCACTACTCGGAACCCAAGCTCCATAATCATCGGATCTTCTATTCCAATAATCGACAAAATAATCATCTCTACCTCCATGGTATGGATTATAAGGATTGTAGGGATCATAAGGGTACGGATACCTTCCATCGAAACCTCCATCGCTGGGTGGATAATCTCCTCCATTACTTCCATCATCCATTCCACCTGAATTGGTCGATTGGTCTTCTATCTTAATAGAATCCATATAGACCATAGATGTATGATCCTTCGTATAAAAAATATGAGCCGATGGCGTTATATTCCATCCATGACCTAAATTACAAGTGGACGAAATCGAATAACCTATCTGAATATAATCCGTTGCATTGTTAAAAATACGGATTTCAGACGAATCAACCTCCTGTGTGCCTGAAGAATTACAGAAATTCAAACCATGAGTAAAACGCCAATTCTCACCCAATGGATGCTCCAATGAAAGCGCATACGAAGATCCTGTGCCCATCGACATTTTTTCGGAATAGAGCGTAGAATCAGGCAAAGAAAAATCAGCTGAAGTATTACCCAAAACGCCACCTTCCAAATAGAAGGAACAGTCTTTCCAATTCAACAATCCATATTTCTCTTTCGTCTCCCACAAAAGATAAGGATAGACAGCTGCTGCCTCAACCTTTCGGTTCATATAGACAAATGAGAAATAGAGATATTCTGCCAACAACGGATCTTCACGATGATTATGGAATGCAAGCGACAAGTAATGGCTCGCCATGGCATAATCCTGACGATTAAAACAAGTTACTCCCTCTTTATAATTGTTTTGGTATTCCATATAATCAGGATCCTCGATACGTAATGAATCAAGTTCTTGGGCACATATAGACAACGAGCAACTAATTAATATCAGAAGAAATAACTTTCTCATTCAGTATCATTCATCAAATCCAATTAACAGATGGAAGATGCTTTTTCAATTTTATCGTTAAATTCTTCAATATAAGCTTTTGAGACATTTATAAGGATTTCATGAGAATTATAGCGAACTATCTGACGAATAAAATCTTTTAAATGGCCCAAAAGGCACTTAAAAAAATCAACGAAAACTACATAGTTTATAGAAAAATGAAACAGCTTCTAAGCACAAATGTAATTATTTTTTCATTTTATAAATAATATTTTCCAACTCTGTTTTCTAGTTTTTACAGAAACAAAAGCCAACCTGTTTTTCGAATAAGAAGTTTCATACTGAACATTTTCCACTACTCTTCCACTTACCTTATCTGTATATGTTGAACGAAGTTCTCCTTTCTCTAAAGAAGCTTTATATTCTATTTTCACAAAACTAAAAAACGGCGCTACAATATCCTGCAAGAATTTGACCCAACCATTCTGCTGATGAACCAAAGGGAATGCATCTTTCACAAACCAGACTCCTGCAACAAAAGGAACTTTATAATTGGAGCAGAAAAAATGATATAGATTGCACGACTTAGTTCCTTTGTATTTTAAGAAATAAAACATCGAACCGTCATTTTCAAACCATGCGTACGCCTTTTTATTTGCGCAATATATGTATGTATAATTATAAATATCACGGCATACCGTCCAACGCTCCTCTCCATATTTTTCGGAAGTTACAACCAACTCATCTCCTACTTCAAATTGGTAATACGAAGAAAGCTGGGCATTCGACTCCACATTGGATATAGATTCACCTTCTTGAGGACAAGTACCGACTTTTACCTCACCAGCCGCAAGGTAGGTTGCAATTGGGAAATCCATTGTCTGAGTGCCCATTTCAGGCTGGGTCTGTATCTGAAAATGAAGATGTGGATAGGGCGAATGACCGGAATTTCCGCAGAGAGCCAAAAATTCTCCTCGTTCCAATTTCTGCCCAACACGACATTTAAAAGAGTCTTTCTGCAAATGACACAAAGCAGAGTATACGCCATCAGCATGCTTTATGACGACATAATTTCCCCAATTCTGTTTATCGTTGATGGCACCTAATTCATTATCATCCACACCATCGAAAACAGCCTCAACCGTTCCATCAGCTGGAGCAATCACAGGTTTCATGTAACAGTAATAATCAGAAAGATGCGTACCATCTCCCGAGAATTGTCGGTTATCCGAATCCTCAACCACAAAGTCCCAAGCCTGTTTCCAAGCCTTCTTATGCGTGTACTGTCCATCATGGCCTTGCGAAACTTTCCATACACCCATAAACGGAAGATAAATCTTCAAATAATTGAGCGTTGCCATACGGTTCTTATTCAACTCGTAATAATAGAGAGTTGCCTCCGGATTATCCTCCATATAGTAAGCCAACACTGGCGATGTGAAAGATTTTCTTCTCCTCAAAAGGTAGAGGAACAAAACACTCACCATACAGAAGGACAACGAGAATGTTGGCAAATAAACATACGACAAGAGACGAGAGGATGCCAAAATGACCATAAACTGAACGGGAATCAACAAAAGAGTCCACAAGTATGAGTTACGCGAAGGTATGATAAAATAACCACCCACCGCAATTGATGTCAAAATGAAGTTGAAACCAAAATAGAGAATCGGCAAATGGTAAATCTCTCCCCCAATAAAATCATAAAGATAGTACCCCCCTATAAAGCCAATGAGCGAGAGACTGAATGCTATTCGCGAATAGAACAACAAGGCAAGAGCTATACAAACACCAGCCATGACATTCGTCTGGAAGAAAATAAAACTGAAACTTTTGAAATATTCTACAAATACAGTTGGCAGGAAAGACCAAAATCCATCTTCCAACAATGGAGCAAGAGAAAGGTCGCCCAACTGTAAAATACTACGGTCGCCTCCCATCAATCCGGTGAAACCTGTAAAATCATCGCTCTGCTGAGCCACCAACAAGACACACCAAAGACAGATCAGGAAGGGAAATGCCAAGAACGGCACATTTCTGCGTTCAAAAACATCATCCATCCAAACCTCCAAAAAGAGAACCAGAATAGAGACGGCAAACAGAAAAGCTATCATGTTACTGTTATAAGGAAAAAATGAACCTAATGCTATTCCCGTAAAGACAGCATTAAATCCATACATTCCAGAAACAACCTTTTCGCGGTTCAAAGACAGAGAGAAGGCCAATGCATTAACAAACATACAGCACAACAAGCCGCAAAGACCCGCTACGGGATATATCATCGAAACCAAAAGCAAAAAGAGCCCAAACCATTGGCTTTTGGAGAAAAAAATACCCGCATAACTCAACAATATACTTTTGACGAAAGACTTCAACTCTACTTTTATCTCTTCATTCATAATTTCCTAAACAAATTTGTTCTGCAAAAATAAGGAATTAAGACTAATGTGATTCGGTTGAATCCAAATTGATTTATTCCGAACCTTGGTGTGGTTTAAAATAGGACCTCTTCTGGTCGTGGTTCAATGGATCAACTTTTTGCTACAAATATTCGACCCCTTTAGGGTCGGATGCAGCACATGAATGAAATGCATTTCGTTTTAGAATGCCACTATAATTTAGACCAACGTTTTTATCACTTCAAAAAAGAAAAATCATTTTGACTAAAGATTATCCGTTGTCGAAGACTCTTGATTTACTATCGTCTCGATCGTCTCCCGTTTGCGGAGAACAGAGACCTTTCCTTCCCTACTGACCTGCACCACGTATGGCCTCAACGTGATGAACTGCATCCACTGCGACACGTTGTATGCCCCTACGTTATGTATAACTAAATGGTCGCCCCGATTTAAAAGAGGCAGACTCACAAATTCACGAATAACATCGATGTTCATACAAAGAGGTCCGTATAGCGTAACATCTTCGTAATACTTGGAAAAAGGCTGTGCAGGCGACACCTTATGATCGTACCAGAACGAGGTAAAGAGCATGTTCACACCTGCATCTATGATTGTGAATCGACGACCTGACGACGAACGCTTATTGGACAAAACAGTCGAAATCAGACAGGCTGCATCATCAATCAATGCCCTACCCGTCTCCAAAATCAAAACCGGCAAATCCGATGTTTTGAACGGAGCCTTATAGATAGCTGTCGAAATAGCCTCAGCATATTCGTCAAAACTAGGACAGACATCCGCACCTCCTAAATAAGAGGCCTTCAATGTATTTTTCGAGGCAAAACCGCCTCCCATATCCAAATATTCTATATTGACACCCAACTTCTGTTTTACATTACAAGCCAAATTGGCCATTTTCTCAGCAGCTACTGCATAAGCATGAGCCGTGAGAATAAAGGTTCCGATATGACAATGCAAGCCCTTCAGCTCAAACTTATCCATGCGGACTATTTTGCATAGAACATCCCACGCCTGACCGTTCTCGTAATTGAAACCGAAGCGATCCCAAATCTGATTGATTTCAGTATCAAGATTGACTCGCACGGCAACCTTCGGTTTAATGGATAGCTCGTCAGACAAATCGGACAAGAGATAAAGCTCGTCCATGTTATCAATATGGATGAAAGAACCGTTGGTGATGGCTTTCTTCAGATCGTCCTTCGTCTTAGCCGGGCCGTTAAAAATAATGTGGTTTCCACTCACTCCATTACGTATGGCCTTGTCGTACTCAAAGCCGGAGACCACCTCCGCCCAAGAGCCCTCTTCATGGAAAATTTTACAAATACCGTCCAAATAGTTAGTCTTGTAAGACCAAGCGAAATGAACTTTCGGATAACGGGTCGTGAACGAGCGTTTGGCACGTTGGATATTTTCACGCTGTTTGCGCTCAGAGAATACAAATAACGGCGAGCCGTACTTCTCCACCAACGCGGAGACAGGCACGCCATCCACATCAAGTACAGGCACGAGATAGGTGTCTTTGCCCGTCTTGCCCGGCATCATGGCATTGATAGGTTTTATCAATGGCCTCTCATATCTTATTTTCTTTGAAGAATCCATATTCAATTCATTTTTGTCGGTTATCCTTCTCTCCAGAAACGGAGAATGCACCAAACTCTTCCTGGTCCACAATCATGTCCCACGAACAGCGGACAAACATCTTGCCCACATCGTATTTATCAAAAGCCTTGACCTCTTTACCCAAAGCCGCATTCACCAGCAATTCCGGAATGTTCTGTCCGGCAGCCGTAGCCAAATAGACCCATGCAGGAATACGCGGATTGATCTCCAGCACATAAGCATTTCCATCGCGGCCACGCATCAACTCCAATTCAAAGCCACCTCTCCAACCGCTGGCCTCCACAAAACGGCGAGCCATATCCACCAATCGACTATCTGAAACCGTGATGCCGGCCCACGCCTTACCCTTATCGGTAATGAACTGCTTACGCATTGGAACAGCAGCTAGCAGCTTACTATCTGCCGAGCCAAATCCGATCACATTAAACTCCGAGCCCTCCACAAACTGTTGCACGATAACAGGCGTGCCCCATTGGGCAGCAATTTTGCCAAAGTTGGCCACGAACTGACCATCATCATGCACTACGTAAGCCTCGTAAAACCGACCCTTCACCACGAGCGGATAGCTCCACTCCGAACGGTCACTTTTTCCCAAGAAATCATCCATCGTATCGCAGTTGATGCTACGGGGCACCTCAAGGCCTATCCGTTTGCCAAAGTCATGCAAATTGAACTTCTGACGCGCCTCAAACTGCTCCAACGTAGGGAGAAATAGAGCGATGTGACGTTTACTCAACTCATTTTCCAACTTGATGTAGGAGAAAAGCTCCGCATCGAAATTAGGAATGATCACGTCAATATGTTCCTTGTCGTTTATGTAATCCAAACGTGAAAGCAGGGCCTCAGTACCCGCACTTGGGTAAGGCACCTGATAGCAGACATCCACCAGATCATGCATATACGCACCCGGTTCCATCAGCTCGTAGCAAAGCCCCACAATGCGGCACGAGAAGGAGGTTGCCTCCTTCAGGCTACGAACAACGGGCACACCCGGTCCGGGATTGTCCACCGCATTCAGTCCAGTAACTGCAATCGTATAATATGGTTTTACGTCACTCATCTGTCAACATTTCATATTGTTTCAGCAAACTCACGAAATCATCCAAATCGCAGGCGAAGGCGGAAGCCGTCACGTCATAACGATCGACAATAGAAGCTACAATGGTCTCCTTCGGTTTTTCCTCCTGCAACATACGAATCACCTCGACCCCTATAGGATTAAGGGAAAAACTCTCGCCTGTCTGCGGATTAAATATATATCCCGACTGACTAATCGCAATATTTGCATTTATCTTCATTTGCTATCTCTTCAATTTGATATATGAAATTAACAAACAAAAATAGAACAATCTAATTAATTCAACGAAGTGTTAGTTTTTTTATAGAAAAAGCATCATTAGATAATAAATGAAACGGTAAACCATGAGGATATTGATAAAACAATGAATCAGCAGGAATTCTTTTAATTTTAGGTCAACTAAAAACAGAAATATAAGTTCTGTCATCCATTAAAGAAAAAAGTAGTAAGTTTGCGTAAAGAATAAAGAAAAACAAAGATGAGCATGATTAAAGTTACCTTCAACGCACCTATCACACTGACATTTCTTACTTTGATGTTTGTGTTCACCATAGCCAACTATATGACAGGTGGATTAGTCAACAATATTTTCGGATGCAGCAACGAGTTGTCCTATAATCCAATGATTATTTTAGGCTATTTCACTCATATTTTCTGCCACGCCAATTTAGAGCATTTCTTCGGAAACGCAATCTTCCTACTACTACTCATGCCTCTTTTAGAAGAAAAATATGGAAAGATGACGCTAATCATAATGATTTTCTCAACAGCCTTAATAACAGGCATTCTCAACGCTCTACTACTTTCAACCGGATTGATTGGAGCCTCCGGGATTGTATTTATGTGCATCATATTATCATCGCTGACGATGTGCAAGGCAGGAGAGATTCCGATAACATTCATCCTCGTCTTCATCTGCTATGTAGGCAAAGAGGTCATAAGCGGCGTGTTAATTGACGATAATGTATCCCGTTTCGGACACATCATAGGCGGATGCTGCGGAGCTGTTTTCGGAAAATTGTTTGGAAAAGAGAAAGGATAAGGGGGAAAATGATTTATTTATATTTTTGAATTTCATTTAGCCATTTCTGCCCGTTGTAATACTTCTATGGTTTTGAAATTCTTATCATAACAAAAACAACCTAACTTAAACGGAATTAGATTTTCTCCCTTCCCTAATAGCCCTCCATATCTATACAAATGAGTTTTATCTTCTTCTTTAACCTTAAAATATTTATTAATCTCTATAAAAAGATTTTCCTCTAACATAAAAAGCCTAACATGCCAATCTTCATAACTTTCATCTTTTTTCCATTGCCATTCCAAATCATAGGCTTCTCTTATATTAGCTGGATTCAAGCGGACAATGCAACCTCATTTAAATCCAAGTTTGTCAATTGTTTAAATTTTTGTAAAGGAGTCATATACCCTAATCTTTTCCTCGGTCTCGAGTTTAAGATGTTTTG
>Ga0172378_10007097_pt1 | contig 10428 bp, 6 predicted proteins | sample GrowelOW332metaG_FD_119755 | JGI IMG/M metagenome (GOLD analysis project Ga0172378, IMG submission 119755) | Groundwater microbial communities from an aquifer near a municipal landfill in Southern Ontario, Canada - Pumphouse #3_1 metaG | ecosystem: Environmental > Aquatic > Deep subsurface >... | reverse complement strand
TTCGACAGGATGATGCCGTGGTAGACCAGCTGGAAGAGCGGCACATGGCGGTCGACGAGGGGCGTCTTCGCATAGTCGTTCGGCTCTAGCGGAAAGAAGTAGACGTACAGGCAAGCGTCGAGATTGCCCGCAAAGCCGTCAACGCGGGTGCCGGGAAATGCGCCGTTCACTTTGACCTTCACTTTACCTCTCGGCTCCGCTCATCCGCATCACGCTTGATTTTAAACCGAAGGAGCCGGAAGTTTTTCCGATCCTCAACAACAATCCATTGACCCTGCCGCGCGATCCGGCCGGGTTCGCAACCGCCGGGAACATTCGCCGTCGCAAGAAAATCGAGACCTTCCTTCGCGGGTTTTTCCGTCGTGATCCTGTCGCAAAAATTCGTTGAGACGCGTTCCCAATGTTGACGATGGACGGCATAGACAGGCGGCAGGAACGGCTTGAACCGCCATGTTCCCAATTTGCCGGCCGCGACAAGCAGGTCGTCACCGTCCGGAACCATATCGTACGGTTTCTCTGTCCAACCGCCGTTCACCCGTAAGACGTTGTCATCGGAGGATGCAAACGGACCCGTGGCGTCCTCATCCAGATACAGCCAACGAATCGTTCCGCCCATCGACATATACACGTACTTGCCGTTCACCGCGAGAGCCGTCAACGGGCGTATGCCGCCCATGCGTTTCCGGAATTCCGTCTCACCCGGTTCCTTCACGTAGAGTCCCTGGCTTGTTCCGATGTAGTCCCGATCCCCTTGTTTCGCATAGCCGCACGTGACATGTTCGTTCCCGATACGGAAGGCATTTCCCCGTGCTCCGGCGAGGTTCTCCTCCATCCTTAAGACGGCCGGCGTGCCGCAGTGATAAAGTTTGCCGCCGAACTTTCGGAAGAAGCCGAACCCGCACCGCGCCGGCCAACCGTGTCCCGTCACCTGCGTACCGTCCGCCTTAAACCGATAAATACGCAGATCGGGATAATACGACGAGGCAACGAGATCGCCGGAATCCGGCAGGAACCCGAGCCCGACGATTTCGCTCTTTTCACGTCGTTCCGGAAGAGGAAAGAGCTCGCCGCGTTCGGCACCCTTTTCGTCCAGCGCGAGAAGCGCGTCGCGTTTCTTATCGTACGTGACGTACTTGCCCTTCCCTGCGAACGGATGCGTGGGATCGTCCGGCACCACGGCGGCGATGTCGAAACGGAATTCCGGCGTTCCGATCGCGTGTTTAAACGCGAACGTCGCCGGGTCCGCCTCCCATACATCGTGATGACCGAGCGCACGAAAGGTCGTGCCGTCCCAGTCGAGAAAACGGCCTTGCATCCGCACGCCCGTCCGAACGATCTTCCCGTCCTTCAGTTCGTACAGTTTTCCGTCGTCGCCTCCGAAGAACACCCGTCCGTCCGGTCCGTCCGTCAGGAAAGACACTCCTGTGAATTCGACGGGCGCGTCCCCCTCCGCCGCGCTCTGTCCCATCACCCCGTGGAACTGAATCGATGCCGCCAATAACAAGGCAATCACTGGATCGTCCCCCAGCCGAACTTTTTCGGCGCGGCCTGTTTGAGTTCGAATCCCTTCGATTCCTTCAGGAAACGATTGCCCGGTTCACGGTCGTTAAATTGGAACGCGAAGCGAAAGGTGTCGCCCGGCTTCGGTGCGGACATGTTGAGGAACGTCCACGGAACGGACGCGCGGTACCGGAACCCCTTCGCGGACTTCTCCACCGTCAGCGGTGCTTCCTTCAAATCGATCCGGCCCGCAAGATGGGTGTCGCTCGGGAAGCGTTTCGGATCCCATGTGAGGGTGCGGTACATTTCGGGCCCGTTCGGCGTCAGCGCGAACGTGATTTCGCTTTTCGCCTCGGCCGCATTGTCCGCGAGGTCGTTCTGCGTGCGCTTTTTGAGCGCGGTTTTCGCGAGCCCCACCTGCACGCAGTCACCCTTCCAACTGTCCCAGCCCGTCCAGTCGTTCGTGGGTGTCGGGTCGGGAATGAAGATGTCGAACTTCAGGAACTGCGCGTCATGGTCAAGCGACACCGTCTTGCCTCCGTCGAACGCGAACGAAGAGGGGACGGGGAGGAAATTAAACGACTCCTTCGCCGTCGCCACCGGCCCCTTCTCAGGCACAACGCGCACCTCGACATCGAAGACCGCCGTCGGATCGGGCGTGAAACCGTCGAACGCGACTTCGACGCGTTGCGTCTGCCGCGCCGCGAGCGGAAGGTTCTTCTTCACCCGCGCATCGGGTTCGCCGGGGATCCGCGTTTCAAGCGCAACCGTCCGCGTTTCGTCCGTGCGGTTTTCGAGCGTGACGGCCACGCCGGGCCCGCCGGACGCAAACGACGGCGCGAGGCCGGTGATCCCCACGGGCGCGCGGTCCGAGGCCGACTTGTATTTCCGTTCGCCCCATTTGAGTTTCGCCTGCGCCGCCTTGCCCCAGATCGCCGGATCCGCATCCAGAATGTACTGCGGATATTCAGAGAGGACGCATTTCAGGCGGCCGCCGGACGTCTTCACCCGCGTCACATTGCCCATCACATCCGCAACGTCGATCGCGTCGCGTCCGACGGGAATCTCGACTTCCGTCCCGCGTTCGCCCCAGTCCCAAAGCGCGATCACGCAATGTGAATCAGCCTTGTTCGCGAAGGCATACCCGAGCACGGTCTCGCCCATCCATTCTATCGGGCATGTCGGACGGTGCCCCTCCGTCAGACGTCCAAACGCCGCGAGCGCGCCGAAGACGGGCCGCGGCTGCACTTCCTTCGGTCCCCACCGGTGCTCAGGATAGAGCGGGTTATAGCACACGCCATAGTCACCCTCGGCCTGATTGTTCGCATCCGCGCCGAAATCGTAACCATAGAAAGGCAGATTCCAGAGAAACCCTTCTCCGAGCAGGATGATGTTCTGGCGGAGCTGCCCCGTGAGTTTCGTCTTCTCGCCGAGCGGCGAGTTGGGCTCATTGAGACCGCTCTCCGTGCCGACCATCGGGACGTCGCCTCCCATGTACTCGCGGAGCATACGCTTGAGCGAACGGACGTTATCCACGAGTCCGTTCTCCTCCGGCGGCGCCGCAATATAGGGATGCACCGTGAAGGCGTTCATGTACTTGGCGAGTCCCAGGTCGAAGAGCAATCTTAGGAACGCGAGGTCGTTGATATTAGCCGACGTCGGCGCGCCCACGTAGGCGTCCGGATCGAGTTTGTGAATCACCTCCCAGGCGAGCTGGTGCACTTTCACAAGAGTCTCCGCGTTCGGGGTATAGAGATTCGCCTCCCATGTCGGCTCGTAGAAACGGCGCTTCTGTTTTCCGCCGCCTGCGGTGACAGCCGCCTTCACGTATTCGGTCACGTCCGCGCGGTATTTCGCCTGCACGGCTTCGTTTGTGAGGACGTTCTGCCAGAAATCTACCCCCTTGCAGAACGAGTTAAGATTCGCCACGACGAAACGGTCCTCGGACGGTTTCCGCGCGTCGCCCAGTCCGCCGCGCTGGTACATCCACGAATAATCGCCGCCGTGCAATCCCAGGAATGCGTCCCAGAGATCAATGTCCGGCATTTCGGACGGATCCGCGAGGACCGCGTACGTGAACGCGCCTTTCGGCACCGTGCCCCGTTTAGGAAGCTCAAGACCTGCGGCGACAGGTCGGACGAGATACAGGCCATACCGGTCGGACGGAAGAACGAACTCGCCGTTCCACGCCCCGTTCGTGTCCGCGACGATTTCACCCGGCACCGTCGCCACGCGGTTCGTGTAAGTGAAGTCGTAGACATCCAACCGGATCGGACGCTTCTCGCCGGAGGCAAGTTCCCTCGCCGTCAGAGTCGTCTTCACCTCATGTCCGACGATGAAGAAATTGTTGGAGGGGTTCGACGTCACGGCGGTCAACGTCGCAGTCAGAAACGAAAGTGCGAAAGAGATCATGGCGCATCGCTCCAATCAATATAAGCTTATCAGGGTGCCCGTGTCTTTGTAGATCCTTAACAGCAACGAATTTCCGTCCGCGGAAATTCTGAACTCACACCTCTCGGGCAGAGCCGCGTTCGCCGCAGCCAAAACCGCCGCAGGAACCGTCACGCCGTCGCTTGTCTCGACGAGCGTCGAGATTTTCGACCCCATTATGGCTTTGATGCGCGCTTCGAGGCCGTTCGCGATCAGCGACGAATCGGACGACATTGTGAAAACCTTCGCTTTCACGGGCACGACTCCCGCTTCGTAGCCGGACTCCGGATAGTCGAACTGCAGATAGGACGCGTACTGAACGGCAAATGTGCCGTTCGTGACGCAAAGCAGCGGCCGTTCGCCCGCGACTTTTACCCAGTTGTTCGAATATCCGTACATCTGATTGGAATTGCTCCTCGCCGTGACGGTGAAGTCCCCTTCGGTCTCTAGCGTGCCGTTCGAAATCGAGAACACGTTTCCGATCGAAAAGACGCCAACGTCTCCCTTTGAATAAAGCCGCGAACCGGACACGATCGACAGAAGGTTCGACACGCAACGGTAGTTGACGCCGGTCATGTAAAACTGATTGGTCGTGTAGAATTCGGCATGGTTCCTGAGTTCCAGCACGCAGTGGCCCAACGTGCTTTGGGAGCAGTTCAGGTACGTGGTCTTCGCGACGTTGTTCGTCCATTACGCATCGTCTCGTTCGTTCTGATTGCTTTTCTCGTATGCGAAAATGCTCGCCGTCACCGAATCGGCGTTGGTGGTCGCCTCGTACACGCTCTGCCGCCCCACGACGCGCACCAGGTTGTTGGAGGAACCCGGTCTGAAACCGATCGTCGGCACTCTTCCGCGGAAAACACCGTTTGAAACAAGAAGGATGTTTCCAAAGGAATCGTTATAGGCGTTGCCGCCGAGACAGAAACCGTTCGGAACCTCCGCCACGCCGCCGTTCGTGACGGCAAAAAAGTTGTTTCCTGTGCCGGGCTGATATCCCAGATGAACCGAATCCGCCTTGAACATGCCTCCGCCCGTGACCGATACGACGTTGTTCGAGGAATTATTGGCATCGCCTACACAGAATGTCCCGGCAAAATCCGCCACGCCGCGGTCTTCCACCCGCAGATAGGCCGCGTATCCGCCGACACCGATGTGGGCGAATTGAGCCGAAGAGAGTTTCTTGATGAGCGAATTCTCGCCGCTTACGACGTAACCGTTGTTGAAACCCGAACTCATGTCGGATCTGAACGCGTCCCCGCCCGTGCCTGTGACAATGAGTCTCGAACCGTCGAGCACCTGAATGCTGGAGTTTTTCCCATAGTTGAACTGCGCACGCGCGTTCACCGCAGTCACCACCGAACCGCCGGAGAGCTCAATCAATGCGCCGTCCCCGCCGTAGGTTCCGGCAAGGCCCCCGGAAAGTGTCATGGTCGCGCCTTGAATATAATAATTGTCGTTGTTTTTCCCCCATCCCGTGGAAACCGAAGTGCCGTTCCATTCGCCTCCCTTGATGGTCGTGATGTTGTTGCCGCTCTCGTTCTGAATGGCACCCGACAGCGTGATCTTCCTGGGACCGGGGTTCGCGCCTGTCGCTTCGTTGCGCATGTCAAGAATCACCGGATACGAGAGGTTATTCACGTTGATCTTGAAACCCGCAAAGCGGATGTCTTCGCTGGCCGTGAGCGTGGCCCCCTTGAGGGTGGCATTGAATTCGGGCCGATTGGTCGGATCGGGAATCGGGTTCAGGTTCCACGATGCGGTCGACGCGAGATCGCCCTGACTATCGGTGTTGGGAAACACGACATCCACCGCATGAACGGCAAACACTGAGACACACGTGATAAAGCATGCGATTCCCCAATAACGAGTTCTCATGGCGTTTTAACCCTTTCGCAGATGAAACAAAACAAATGTTCCGTCTATATTTTTTATATCAAATGCCACGATTGGAGAACAAGAGTACTTCGTCTCTTATGCGCAAATATTTTCGTCTTTTTAGCGCAAATTATTTGCTGCCGCTATCGATGTCGTTTTCAGCCTTTTCACACGCCATTCACGAAGAGAGAGGCCCTCGACGGCACGAAAGAGGACGCGAAGCCGGGCGGTCGATTTCCAACCGCACCGGGCGGCGATCGATTCGATCGGCACGTCTTCCAGGGCGAGGAGCTCTTTCACGCGGGAGAGGCGGACGGCGGCGATTTCGTCCTGTACGGAATGTCCGGTCAGCTCGCGGAAACGAAGTTCCGCGAGACGGCGCGAACAGTCGAGTTCGGCAAAGACGTCTTTCGGCCGGAGGCCGGAACAGGCTTTCACGCGGATGAGTTCGAGCGCTTGGGAGACAGCGGCATTCGCGCGGGGAAGACGGCGGGTGGACTGTCGGTGGACGACGCCGTTCGCCGGGAAAAACCGTTGTACGCCGGCGGCGGCATGGGAGTCGCCGGCGAGCCGTTCGCCGAGAAGCGCCGCGCAGAGATAACCGGCTTCCTCGAAATTGGGACGGATACTCGAAAGCGTGGGAACGGCGTTTTCACAGGCGAATTTGTCGTTGTCAACGCCGAGAACGGAGATCTCTTCCGGCACTGTGATCCCCGCGAACCGGCAGACATTCAACGCCTCTTCGCCCAGAAGATCGTTTGCGGCGAAAAGTCCGCAGGGTTTCGGCAGCGCTTTCAACCATGTTGCAAACCGATCGCCGTCTCCCTTCTCGCTTGACTGGATCCCGGATTCGAAAAAACGGCGCGTAAACATCTGCGGCTTATATCCGTTCAGCGCCAGCGCCCTGATGTATCCGCGACCGCGTTCCTCGCTCCAGAACAGCCGCGTAAATCCGAAAAACGCAAAGGACGTCAAACCGATAGAAAGGAACTCTTTTGCGGCGACGCGTCCAAGCGACGCGGAATCGTGGTTCAAACGAAGGGAATTTTTCTTCAGTTTTTTCGGATCGCAGATGAGAAAGACGACGGGGATTTTTCCGAACACGTCGGGACGGAACGCGTCCTTCTCGTCCATACCGCCTTCAACGATGACCCCGTCCGGCTGCCAGAATTCGAGAAGTTCGCGGATCGACTTGCGGTTGGGTTCGTGCTCAATCACCTGTACTTTCCAACCGTTCGGACGCTTATAGCGGTAAACACCTGAAAGGGTGTCCCGCCACGACGACCGCACGGACGTATGGAAAACAAGCACGTTCGTCTCTTTGTTCGTTTTCATTCCGCCTTTCCGGACACGCTCCGCGCACCCGCCTGAAGTCCGACCAGCATCCAAACCGCACTTGCGAACCCGATCAACTGGATCTGCAGAGGGAGCGGGAAGGCATACACCGCCATCATCACCGGAATCCAGACGATCCAGTTCGCCGTCAACATCGGCAGACACACATCTTGGACAAACCGTCTTTTCTCTTCATGTTTCGGTGTGCCGAATCGAAAATCCCGCGCGGCCCAAGGGAAAAAAACCGCGTTGGCCGGCGTACACAGGAAGACGTTCCACACGAGCTGATCGACGGCGGTCTTCCGCAGAAGCGTCACGGCATCCGTCCCGTTTCCGAACCAACAGGCCTGAAGCGTGAAAAAGCCGTCACACAGGATTCCCCAGAGACCGCCCCAGACCGAATATGCGAACACCGTAACGTACGGGTGCCGCGGGCGGATCGCCTTCACCGTCACCAAGAATACGCCCGGCAGGATTCCGCAGAAGAACACACGGTTCAGAAACGCAGCCCGCCATCCGCTTTCCGTCTGCCATCTTTTCAGCGGTTCGAACGCCGCCGCCACACCGGGAACAAAGTAGTACGCCAGCACCGACGCCGACGCCAGCGCCCACAGCACGACCATCGGTACGGCATTTGCCTTCACCGACGCCCACCCGATCCGCCACGGGCTCCGTTCTGTCCGCTTCATTTCCAATGGGAAACAGTATACTACACTCCTTGTTTCCCTGCACGCGCTTCCCGCCCGTTCCCCCCGCCTTCAAAGCCCCTGAAGGACCGGCTTTAAATGACCTGTCTCTTATTTTCAGTTGTTTTTTGGGACAGTCATTCGAACTCGCCGTTTGCATTCACTTTGCTTTAGGCATGTCCTTCGTTAATCGAATACTGTCGACATGGATCGCGCCGTCCTGTCCGGCAAGATCAAGACGGAGCTGGCTAATTGTGCCCTTGTAATGGCGGTTTGCCGTCAGATCGATGACATAATCGTTGAAACTTGTGTCGTTGCGTGACAGATCGAAAGAATAGCCGGCGTCTTTGCCGAAACGGGTAACGTGCTCATTCAGGAAGTAAAATCTTCCGCAGTCGGCATCCGACCGGTTTTCGAGCCGGAGGATCGCGTAACGGTAGTCCGAGGATTTGAGACTGAGCCCCGAAATGCTCATGGTCGCAGGACTTCTGTCCGGCGACATTCTGAGCACGCCGTCTTTGACAATAGTCTTCCTGCTCGAACTTCCGATGCTCCAGCCGTCGAGATAACCGTCGACGTCGAACTCCCATTTGCCCGGCTCCGGAGTTTCCCTGCGCGCGAGCTGCCGCCCCGTTTCACTCGTCAGCTCGAACCGCTGTTCCTCGCTGTTCCAGACGACATCAAAACCGATCGCTTCGAAAAACGCCTTGATCGGAACGAAGAAGTTGCCGTCGGCATAGAACGGGGCGGTCTTGAATTCGCGCGTCATGCCGTTTACCGTGTATTCTTTCTGTCCGTCAAAGAGATCCAAGGAATATTTTTTGTAATCGAGATGGAGTCGTCCTTCTCTCCGGTGCCAGACGATGTTCGCTCTTTCGGTTGCGTAAAAATACTTGTAGATCGACATGCAGCTTGTGCCGTCGATGGTCCGGATCGGGGTGTTGTTGTCATACTCGCGACCATCGATGACGACCGCGACATCCTTTTTCTCGGTTCCCAGAATGTCGATACGGGAAACGCGGAATTCGCCGAATGTGTTGTCGTCGGGATCGATCCGCATCCGTGTGATCTTGCCCTTGAGCTTATTCTTCGCCGCTGGCAACAGGGTCAGGTTTTGCACGCCAAGCCCGACAAGAGATCCCGCAAAGCGTTTGTTGTTCTTGCCCATTACGGGATCGTCCGTCGTCTGGTAATACACCGTGAAGGTGGTGCCGTTCGCCTGTCCGGCCCCCACGTTGATTTGCCGGACTTGGGCCGCGTCGATATCCAGATTGTTGATATAGATGCTCGGATCGTTTTTGACGGCATCCGCCGCAAGCATCCCGTTTTCGCTGCGCATGTTTTTTACGCCGTTCCCGATTTCAAGGCGCGCGAAATCGTCGGTTTTTGAGAAATCGATCTTCGCGAGCGGCACGAGCGTTTCGCCGGCACTTGCCGTGACCTGGTCGGGCATCAGTTTGAGCGTCTGGCGGCCCTCCGGGTACAACACTCCCATTCTTGCCAAGGACCGCGCATCGGGAAACTGTTCATCATCAAGCGTGCCCGCCTTGGTGAAGTTTTTGCGTACCGCGTTCATATACGAAAAGCCGTGCAGCGTCGACGGCGCGTAGAAATGGCCTTCTCCCCATTCGTTCCAGCACGTCAGCGTAATGATGTTTGCAGCCGGGTTGCCCATGGAAAGCCATTTTGCCCGGTTTTGCGCGAGATAAGAAAAGATGTCGTCGATCTCTTCGGGCGTCATGAAGCCGACGGAATTGATGCGCCATGGGGTTGTGTTGTAACCCTGACAAACCGATGGGATAAACTTCCGGAAGTCTCCCGTCTCCATCATGGCGGTTATTCCTTTTTTGACGGCTTCTCCATCGTCCGCCGCCGAACCCCAGCCGTACCGGTACTTGCAAATCCCGAGTTCCTTTGCCTGATCCGGCGGCATGGCCTCGTTCGCGACGACCATCGCTCCGTCAAAACCCAACGTTTTGGCCGCATCGTCCATGAGCCCGATGGCGTTTTTGAAGGCCTCCGCCCCGCCGAGACATTGGGCGATCTTGTCTGTCCCGTACGTGTAGATCAGAATTTTGCCGCTGATCTTCATATAGTTCGGGTTCTTGAAATAGTACTCGATCCAGAACGGAAGAATATTCGCCTTGAAATCGTCCAGCCCCCCGATGGTTTCCGGTTTTGCGCTTGACCACATGATGCAGAAAGCCATTTTATATTCCGCGGTCAGAAGTCCGTCAATCAGCGCATGCCCCCTGATGGGTTTCTTGATCGGCTCGGGTTTGCTTGTGGTGACACCGCAGAACGGGAGAATCTGGTAGGTGACGCCATGTTCCACGAGCCACTTGGTTTCCCAGTCGGCCGTTTCGGCGCACCCTTCCGTGTAATAACCCAGATAGGGAATCCGCTCTTCATATGGCGACATCCGGTCCCAGCCGAAATGGCCGCCTTCGCGCCACATCGAATACATGATCATCCCGATTTCAACGCCGTCCGCAGGCGTCACGGTCCTGGGTTTCGATGGGTAGCCCTGCATGAGCGGCAGACTCTCGTAAACCGAAACATCGTCCAGCCATAAGACCGCGCCTTCGTTCGTACCCGATGA
>Ga0172378_10007095_pt1 | contig 10432 bp, 8 predicted proteins | sample GrowelOW332metaG_FD_119755 | JGI IMG/M metagenome (GOLD analysis project Ga0172378, IMG submission 119755) | Groundwater microbial communities from an aquifer near a municipal landfill in Southern Ontario, Canada - Pumphouse #3_1 metaG | ecosystem: Environmental > Aquatic > Deep subsurface >... | reverse complement strand
TAAGCCTGATCTGGTTTTAGTTCATGGAGATACTACAACATCATACTCTTCTGCTCTTGCTGCTTTTTACGAAAAAGTTCCCATTGGTCATGTTGAAGCCGGCCTTAGAACTCACAATATAAAGAGTCCATGGCCCGAAGAAATGAATAGACAGATGATAAGTAAAATTGCAACATATCATTTTGCCCCTACCCTTCTAAATAAAAAAAATCTTATGGACGAAGGGATCAGAGAAAGCAATATTTTTGTAACAGGTAATACCGTAATTGATGCCCTTCATCTTTCTATAATTTTAGTAGAAAAAAATCAGGAATTGAAAAATTCCATTTTATTAGAACTATCACAAGAAAAAATAACTAACGAACTTATTGAGAAATGGGATAATAAAGAAAGACGAATGATTCTTATGACAAAACACCGAAGAGAAAATCTTGGTGAAAGTTTCATAACTTTTTGTCTTGCCATTAAAAATCTTGCAAAAAAATACAAAGATGTTGATTTTGTATATCCTGTTCATCTTAATCCCAGTATTCAGAAAACTATTTACGGAGAACTCAGTAATATTGAAAATGTATATCTCACAAAGCCTCTTGATTATCTTCCGTTTCTCTTTCTTATGAAAAAATCACTATTTTTAATTTCAGATTCAGGCGGCATACAAGAAGAAGCTCCAGGATTTGGAAAACCCGTTCTTCTATTACGCAATACTACAGAAAGACCCGAAGCAATGGATGCCGGTATTGTAAAACTTATTGGAACAGATTACAATAAAACAATAACAGAGACTTCCTTGCTACTGGACAATGAATTAGAATATAAAAGAAGATCTTCTGTTGCCAATCCCTATGGAGACGGAACAACTTCTAAAAAGATAGTTAAAATCATTTCAGAACTAAATATCGGGGAATAACCAAAGAATACGTTTTCTGATATTAAGATTATTCATAAAATGAAAATTAGTGAAAGCAGCAAAAGAATTCTTCCATAAAATTAAAAATAAATATTCTAAAAAATTCTCATCAGTCACAAAGGATATTCTAAAGGGATCATTCTGGATCTTTTCGGGAACTGCATGTTCAAAAGTATTAGTTCTTATTTCCACTATCATAGTTGCTCATATACTATCGCAGGATGAATACGGACAATTAGGAATTATACGCACAACTATTCTCTTATTTGTTTCTCTATCAAGCTTTGGAATAGGAACAACAGCCACTAAATACATTGCACAATATAAAAAAACAGATGTCGTACAAACATTAAAAATGTATCTGATATCCAATATTTTTGCAATAAGTGTCGCTATTATAATTTCTTTCTTAATTTTTATTTTCGCTCCTCTCATTGCCACCAAATCATTAAATGCTCCCAATCTTACAAATGATATAAGAGTAGGATCCATAATTCTATTCTTTAGTCTGATAAACGGGGCACAGTCCGCAACTTTAGCCGGATTCGAAGATTTTAAAAGTCTGGCTAAAAGCAATATAATATCCGGAGCATCACAGATTATCCTACTAAGCATTGGGGCCGCATTTTTTAAAGTAACAGGTGCAATTATCGGATTCGGATTATCATACGGAATCTCTATGTTTTTTAATATGTGTTTTATTTCAAAACATATAAAAAGTTTAAATAGCAGTCTTTATAATACATTTAAAATTCTGAAATTATCTGATTTTAAGGTAATATATCAATTCAGCCTGCCTATTGCAATGACATCATGGATAAGTTTGCCTGCCTATTGGTGGGTAAAAACTATATTGGTAAAACAAGGCGGATTTCAGTCTATGGCAATATACGATGTTGCTGACCAGTGGCGATCTCAGGTTTTATTTATACCCGGAGTTTTAGCTCAGGTAATTCTGCCAATTTTTTCCAGAGCTGTTTCGTTAAAAGACAATAATACGCTCATGAGTGCTTTAAAAACAAATTTGAAAATAAACATATCCATAAGTTTTATAGTAACTTTACTACTGGTTATTCTATCTCCATATATTCTTATGATGTATGGTCCGGAGTATAAAAACACTTTACCTATAATTTTGCTTGCTTTTGCTGCATGTTTTAGTTCAGTTTCCAATATTTGTGGTGCATTTGTATTCTCATATAATAAAACGTGGGAAGTTTTAGGATACAATGGTATATGGGCAATAACTCTTATCGCTTTCTCTTATTATTTTATGAATATAGGAATGAAAGAGAATGGTCTGGCATTATCATATCTAATTGCCCAGATATGTCTTACTCTGCTAATGATAAGGAAAACACAATCATTAATTAAGAATAACGCAACAAGTCCAATGCACTAATAAATTACAACAAATAAGAAGCATTCAATGAAAAAGAAAATTCTATTTATAATTCCGTCTCTTAACGGTGGTGGTGCAGAGAAAGTTCTCATTGATATACTTAGGACTTTTGATTATAATAAATTTGCTGTTGATTTATTTGTTATTCATCATACAGGTACCCATCTAAATGAAATACCTGAACCGGTTAATAAAATTTATTCGTTTTTTTATAAATGGAATCTATTTTACCGAACAATATATAAAGCATTACGTACCGTAAACCTTTTCGATAAATATCGGAAAATAAAAACTAACAGACTTTTAAAAAACTGTACATATGATACCATAATTTCATTTACTGAAGAAGAAGCAATTAAATTTCATTCCTTTATCATAAATAAAGGTATAAAAAACATATCCTGGGTTCATGCAGATTTCATAACAAATCATACTTTCTCTTTATATTTTAAAAGCAAACAAGACGAGCTTCTTGTCTATAAAAAGATGGATGAGATTATTTTTGTTTCAAATAATGTACTTAATAACTTCAATAAATATTATAATATTGAAAACCCCACAATAAAAGAAAAGGTAATAAACAATTATCTTGATCCCGAAAATATTAAAAATCTTTCCACAGCTTTTTTAGTTCCTCATAATTGCATGACAATATGCACAGTAGGCAGATTGCAACCCGTTAAAGGATACGACAGATTATTACGTGTGGGCAAAATGTTAAAAGATAAAGGTTATAACTTTTTAATAAGAATCGTTGGCTGCGGATATATGGAAGAAGAACTTAAAAAACTTGCCTCATCTCTTAATATCTCTGATATTATTGAATTTACAGGATATAAAACCAATCCATATCCATACATAAAAAATTCAGATATTTTTATATGCACTTCGCTATCCGAATCTTTTAATATGGCAATGTTTGAAGCTATGTGCCTGGGTATTCCCGTTTTATCTACAAGAACTGCCAGCGAATTAGTATCAGATAATATAATAATTACCAAGCATAATGATATATCCATTTGTAAAGGATTACAATTATTACTCGACAGTGAAGAAAAAAGAATTGAATATTCTAAAAAAAGTTTGAATGAAGCCGGAAAATACAAATTATCAAAAATCATGAATGATATATATTCCGTTATTTCATAAAATGTAAAAGTGGCAGATAAACATAAACTTTTTAAGCAAATAAAATAGAATAACAGAGTTCACATATCCTATAGACTAAATATTTTTTTAAATTTACGTAATGAAAAGACGTTTATTATTTATAAATGGCGGACAATTCGGATATCATACCGATGCATATATGCATTGTAATTATCTTAAGGATAAATATGACATATCTTTTTTATGTTACGACACAGGCAAAAAAAAGATATCTATGGATGGCATAAAAATCACATATGTGCCATACAACGGTTCCCGTATTAAGCGCGGGATTCGATTTCTAATTTATTCTGTTTTAAAGATGATTTTTTTTAAGGGGCTTATTTTTGTCATCTATTTCCCCGGTGCCATATATCTTAAAAAGGTTTTGCCATGGAAAAAAATGATACTGGACATAAGATCTCTCGGAATATCTCCTGATTCTGTATATAATACTAAATTCGATTCTGAATTAAAAAACACAGCCCTTTTATATGATCATATTACCATAATTTCTGAAGGAATACGTGATAAGATAAGTTTACCATTAAATAAAACAACTATACTCCCACTTGGTGCCAATCCTGTTTCTAAAAAGAAAAAACAATTTAAATCCCTAAATCTTTTTTATGTAGGAACATTAAGTAACCGTGATATAGAAAAAACTATTTATGGGCTGGATAAATTTATAAGACAAAATAATGATGTGGAAATTACTTATGATATAGTTGGCGATGGATATAATAATGAAACAGATAAATTACTGAAACTTTGCAAAAAGTTAAACCTTAAAAATATCGTTAAAATACATGGAATAATACCCAACACCGAACTTAAACCTTTTTTTGATAAATGTAATATAGGAGTATCTTTCGTTCCTGTTCAGGACAGATACGAATTTCAACCTGTAACAAAAACTTTTGAATATGTTATGTCAGGGCTTTATACAATAGCAACCTGTACATACGAAAATAAAAAGGTGATTAATGATGTAAATGGGATTTTAATAAAAGATAGTGATGATGATTTTTGCCGTGCATTAGAATTTATCATGAAAAACAGAGAAAGGATATCTGCATTAGATATTTCTGAAACTTTAGTTAAATACCAATGGTCAGAAATTGTTAATAACACATTATATCCTCTCTTAACAAAATTAGAGAAAAAATGGTTTTAACCAGTATTCTTGTATATGGATCTTTAACTGCCATTATGTTTTATACCGGGAAATATGCCGGAGAAAGACAGGCTGAAAGAAAAAGACAGGGATTGGACACTCCTTTTTTCGTCCCGGAGATTATCTTGTTATTATTATCCTTTGCCTTTATCTGTGGTGCAAGATGGCAGGTAGGTCAGGATCATTTATCCTATCTAAAAGATTACCTGTACATGCAAAAAACAGGATACTTTTTCTCCACTAAAGATCTTGAATCAGGATTTACTTTTATCGCTAAAGTTTTTGCAATACTTCATATTCATTTCTTCTTTTATTTCGCTTTTTGGGCTTTTGTAGAATTATTTTTAGTCTTATACCTGTTTAAAGATAAGCGATATCTTTATCCTTATTTCTCCATAATTATAGTCCTTGGAACAATATTTTTAATTTGGAATAATGGTATGAGGCAGGCTATAGCCTCCTGTATATTCATCTATTCATATAAATACATAGAGAAAAGACAACTTATCAAATTTCTTATAACAATATTTATAGCCTCATTAATACATCATTCTGCTGTTCTTTGCATTATTTTTTATTTTATTTTAAACAGAGATCTCCCATTTAATAGATATTGGTATTTATTAATTTTAATATTAGGAGTTATTATAGGCAGAACAAACATATGGCTGGAATTTTCTCAGAATATTGATAAATTTTTTACAGCTGTAGGATACGAAGAATATGCAGGAACAACAACTGAGGTAGTCAGGTCAAGAGGCCTTGGAGGAAGATCTTTAATAATTTTAGCAACATGTGCTTTAAATCTCTGGTTCCTTCCGGAAATACAGAGATATTTTAATCATGAAAAGCGAATAAAAATATATTTTATAATGTACTTTTTAGGCGTAACAGGATTTTTTATTCTGGTTAACTCTTATGTTCTTTCCAGAATTACCTATTACTTTTTAATATTTCAGATTCCTTCTCTTTCGTATTTATTTCTCTATGCCAGGGATAATAAAAAAAATATATATTATGGATTAATATTTTTATTTATATTTTATTCACTGGCCAGTTATATAATAGATTCAAGCCTTCTTTGGGATTGCACTAACTATAAATTTTTCTGGAATTATTATAATGTTATGCCTTTATGAAAATTTTAATAAATATTCCTTCATTAAAATTTATGGGAGGTGTTGCCAGCCATTATATAGGACTGAAACCATATTGGAATGAAAATATAATATATAACACAGTAGGTAAAAGAGGTAAAAAAGATTCTAATGGTAAATACTATCTACCATGGGATATTATAAAATTCATTTCAAAAATTATCTTTTATCATCCTGATGCTATAATGCTAAATCCTTCGTTTAGGAAAACATCAATAATCAGAGATATGATATTCCTTTTCATATCCTCAACTATGAAACAAAAGACATTCCTTTTTTTTCATGGATGGGATAATAATTATGCTAAACAGCCGGATAAAAAAAGACTTATAAAAACACTTAATCGGGCAGAAGGAATATTTGTTCTTGCCGGTGAATTCAAAGAGCAATTACTAAAAATGGGAATAAAAGTCCCAATATTTCCGGCAACTACCATTGTAAATGACAAATTAACAAAAGACTTTAAAATAGAGAAAAGGAATGGCCAAATAAATACATTATTATTTCTTTCCAGGATTGAAATAGAAAAAGGCATAATAATAGCACTTGACACATTTAAAATATTAAAACAAAAATACCCATCACTGAAATTTAAAATCACAGGAAAAGGAAAAACTTTATCTAAAAGCAAAGAATACGTTAAAAATAACAATATTAAAGATGTTGAATTTACAGGTGAACTTTTAGGTGAGGATTTAATCAAGGCATTCAGAAGTGGGAATATATATATATTCCCTTCTTATGCAGAAGGAATGCCTACATCTGTATTAGAAGCTATGGCATTTGGTTTACCTGTGATAACACGAAGGGTTGGGGGATTATCCGATTTCTTTGAAAATGATAAAATGGGATATATAACAGAGAGTTTCAATCCAAAAGATTTTGCACTGGAAATAGAAAAATTAATAAAATCTCCCGAGAAATGCGAAGAAATATCCAGATATAATTATCAATATGCACAAAAACATTTTATGGCATCAAAAGTCGCAAAATATATTGAAACAACAATTAAAACGAATTAAAAAATACTATTATGGACTTGATTAACAAATCCTTTAATTCACTAAAAAATTATTGCGAAACTCAAAATTTTAAAGGATGGGATCCATATGACGGTCTTAATTCCAAAGTATTTAATGCTATTCCTTTCATAAAAAAACTTCCTCTGGCAAGAGAATGCTGGATTCAGTTTTTTAAACGAAGCCCTATAAATTTAAGAAAATTATTTCTGATACCTAAAGGATATAATCCTAAAGCTATTGCATTGTTCCTAACAGGATATTGCAATCTTTATAATATTGCATCATCAGGAAACAACAATTTTGGAACAAAAGAAGATAATATTTTAAAAATTAATGAATTAGCAAACTTATTAATAAGTATAAAATCTAATGGATATTCCGGTGCATGCTGGGGTTATAATTTCAACTGGCAAGCAAGAGGGGATTTATTCTTTCCTGCAGGAACTCCTAATATAGTTGTAACTTCTTTCGCTGTATCAGCTCTTTTTAAAGCTTATGAGATTACAAAAAATAAAACATACAAAGATATTGCTATCTCTTCTGCTAATTTTATTCTTAATGATTTAAATCGCTCTTATAAAAAAGATAAGTCTTTTCTGTTTTCCTATTCTACATTGCACGGCAATAATACAGTATATAATGCTTCTTTAATGGGGAGCAAAACCCTGGCAAATATTTTCTATTATACAAAAGATGAAAATTTACTAAAGGTTGCCAGAGATTCTATAAGAGCATGTTGTTCTGCTCAAAAAGAAGATGGCTCGTGGGTATATGGAGAACTTAAAATTCAAAGCTGGATAGATAGTTTTCACACAGGATATAATCTGGAAGCAATATATGAATATCAACGGTATTCAGGAGATAGTTCTTTTTCACCTAATATCGATAAAGGATTCATTTTCTATATAAGCTCTTTCTTTAAAGAAGATGGAATGCCAAAATATTATAATAATAAAACATATCCTATTGATATTCATTCTCCGTCTCAGTTAATAGTTACTCTTTGCCGTTTGAACAGAATTAAAGAGAATAAAGAACTTGCAAAAAAAGTTATTTTGTGGACTATCAAAAATATGCAATCTAAAAAAGGTTCTTTTTATTACCAATTAAAAAAATATTCTAAATCTAAAATTTCATATATGAGATGGAATAATGCCTTTATGTTCTATGCATTTTCTTATTATTTAAAAAATCAAAAACAAAAATGAGAGAATATGAGAAGCTAAAAATAATGATTGAAGGCCTAAAAAAATGGCTATCAAATAATAACTATAATTATTTTCAGTGTAATGATGTTCCGCCTTCTTTGTTTACTAAAAATCATACAATTAATGTTTTTTTAAGAACATTTTTCAGAATGTGTCCAGTAAACTTTCGTTCCGAAAAAGATATTCCATTAACTCCCCAGGGCATTGTATCTCTACTTAAAGCTTATATAAAAATTGATGACCAAAATATTATAAATCTCTTATTCTCACGTGCTCTGAAACTAAGGTCACAAAAAAGTAAAAATTTCTCACTAAAACAAGGTACAAGAATAGCTATAAACATGTACGAAAATAGTGAAGAAGACCCTACCCCACTAAATACCGTATGGTTTGGAGAATCTTTACTTGAAGATTCTAAAGACAGAATAAATCCTAAGCAAAAAGAAAATATACTAAAATCAATTTCCAATTATCTAACAGACGAATTAGGCTATAAAGATTATGGTACCAAAGGAATATACTTTTACTATGGATACAACTTTAAAAAAGAAATTATTAATGCAAGTGCACAAATCAGTTCTTTTTTAATAAAGACAGGTCATCGTTATAATTGCCAAAAGTATATAGAATTAGGGAAAAGAGGTATTTTATATGTTGTAAACAGCCAGAATGATGATGGAAGCTGGTTTTATGCATCAAAACCGGAAAGATCAACTATTGATAATTTCCATCAGGGTTATATCCTTAAAGCATTATTAAGTTGTCAGTCTCGTTTATCCTTTGACATTTCAAAATCAATTAATAAAAGCCTTAATTATTATAAAACAAAATTATTCTACAATAAGAAAGATGAAATTATTCCTATTCGTTATGATAAAAGATACACACCACTAAACACATGGTTTTTTCAAAAAGCAGATGCACGGGACATTTCTACAGCTTTAGAAATATTTTCATTATATTACATAGACAAAGAAAATATTAAGAGACTAATTAATTACACTTATAATAATTTATTTGATAAAAGAAAAAATACAATAGCTTGTGAAAAAGGTTTATTCTGGACAAATAAAATTCCGTATTTAGAATTTGAAGGATGGATGCTATATTCCTTTATTTTAGTTAAAAACACCTTTTATTCAAATTATTAAATGAGAATCTATATATTATATTATAATTTTAAAACATTAGGAGGAGCTCAGCTATGCTCTATTGATCTTGCTATGCGATTGCTTAATAAAAATGATAAAATAATAGCATTAACTACTACACCTCTAAATAAAATTCATAGCGATTATAATAAATATAATATAACTTTTAAAAGATTTTCGTTTTGGAATCTGTTAAAAATAAAAAAGGAGGATCTCGTTTTTTGTAATGATCGTAAATCAACTTCACTTTTTGTAGCATTTTTATTTTTTACCTTCAGAAAAAGAAAATCTGTTTATATTGCCAGAAATACTTATGATAAAAGAAAATTATTATCTTTTTTTCCAAAAACAATAGTTGCGATTTCTTCAGGAGTAAAAGATAATCTTATTTCTTATTTTCATGTTAATCCTCAAAGGATTACAATAATCAATGACAGTTGCACAGATTATTATAATAAATATAAAAGAGAAAGAGAAAAAGATAATTATATAAAGATTTTGTTCCCTGCCAATATCACTAAAGTAAAACGTCAGGTTGAAGTTGTAAATGCTTTAAAATTTAAAATCAACAAAAACATCAAAATTGATTTTGCCGGAGATGGTCCTCTAAAAAAAGAACTAATAAAAGTTATTGGTGATTCTGACCAATTTAAGTTTTTGGGATATATAAATGTTTTTAAAGCATTACCGGACTACGACTATGTATGTATATTTTCTTTAAATGAAGGATTGGGAGTCTCTTTAATAGAGGGCTGTATGTTTTACAAACCACTTTTAACAAATAATTTAAAATCGGTACTGGAAGTAAACAAACCGGGAGTTAATGGATTTATGGCACATAATCTAAAAGAGCTCCCTGATGTAATAAACAAATTGCCTGATAATAACACTGATGAATATAAAAGATTAGCCAACAATGCCAGACAAATCTATCAAAAGAAATTCACACCTGATATTATGATAAAAAAATATAGAAATTTGATTAATAACCTATAAAAATTATTAATCTGATATTATAAAGAAACTAATTTAATTTTAATTCTGAAAATCCTTTGAATCTTTGATTTATACGACCTTTTTTCTCTTTTAGGTGGACCAGTTTTAAATTCCGATAATGAACCAGTTCCTTTTTGTTATATACAGACATAAGATATTTAATAATTTTTTTGCTGAAGATAAGCAATATATTGGGGCAATTGCGCAGTTAATGCATAGGACAAGTTAACTAATCTAAACGATTTACCTCCTGGTGTGGT
>Ga0172378_10007093_pt1 | contig 10434 bp, 9 predicted proteins | sample GrowelOW332metaG_FD_119755 | JGI IMG/M metagenome (GOLD analysis project Ga0172378, IMG submission 119755) | Groundwater microbial communities from an aquifer near a municipal landfill in Southern Ontario, Canada - Pumphouse #3_1 metaG | ecosystem: Environmental > Aquatic > Deep subsurface >... | reverse complement strand
TTCAGGCCGTCAATACGAATTGTCTCGTTTGGTACATTCAAGCTATCAAAAAACTTCTGAGTAGCGAATGCCTGGAGTTGACTTCCGTAGTTGTGTTGGAAATAACAAGTAATAAGTGCTATTTTCTTCTCCATACCATTAGTAATTGAATTTTCCTCGTTTTAAAAAATACTGTTTAGTACGGGCAATCAATTCAAGCATGAAATACATCTTCATACGTATGAATGCCAATATTATCTTTCGGAACTTATCCATTCCCTTTGTGGATGCCTTGGCTACAGAATCCTTGAATATCTTGTTGTCATTGATGACAGATGAATATTTACGAATCTTAGTCAGTATTCCATCATGATTGTTGGGATGGAAATAAGTCCCCATGGCAATAGCTATAAGAACATAAACCACACGCTGATAGAAGGCTGCACAGAACCTATCAGGAGTCACATAGTTTTGAATGTCTTTCCATATCACATCATAACAATCGATGAGATACTTTGTGTTTTTTTCGTCAACTTTCTTGGAGATGCTATTAGGGTTATATCGGTAATGGTTATAGTATTTATGGACGAAGAGTGCTTCTTTTGCATAGTAGAAGGCGCGTAGTGAAAACTCAATACCTTCAGAGCCTTGTTTCAACCGCTTATCGTGAAAGATGCCATTTTTCTTCGCGTAGGAAGAACGAATTAATTTGGAATAGGCAGTTGCTATACCAGACTTATATATTAATGTATTAAGAGCCAACTCCTGGCACTCTGTATTTTTATAAAGATGCTCATCATCCTTACATGACCATTCCCACTTTCCTTTTATCGACTGAGACCCAAGCTCTTGAACACAATTCCAAAATACTATGTCCACATTAGGATATTTCCTAATAGCCTCAATCAACTTCTCACAGGTATCTGTATCTATCCAGTCATCACCATCAAGATACATCTGCCACTCACCATTTGCCACGTCATATCCAGCATTACGTGCAGAAACCAATCCTCCGTTTTGCTTGTGGATAACCTTTATTCTGCTATCTTTAGCAGCATATTCATCGCAGATTCTACCACTGTTATCTGGCGAACCATCATCAACAAGAAATATTTCTAAATTGGTATAAGTCTGATAAATTACACTATCAATACATTTCTTGATATATTTTTCAGTATCGTATATGGGGACAATTACAGATATTAAAGGTAAAATCATGTTTTATTTATTTTGTTATAGATTTTATTGTACCATATTTGAATAAATTATGAAATCGAAGAAGTATTTTCCAATTTTTCAAGCCTAACTTATGCCAAAATTTATTTTCAACACGATAATACCATGGCATCCATGAAGCCGCAAAATGGTGAATCGCAAAAGTATTTTCCGATATAATCAGTTTCCCCGTAAGGTAATTTTTTGGGCTAAAATACTCTGGCATAAAGACCGGTATATTATTCCCTTTTATACTTTTAGCTTCTTCTAAACAAGAAACTGTTATAATATTAAATCCAGCTTTCTTTATGCAATCAGCAACAATTGCAGGAAGAACATTCATATTATATGAACCATCAGAATTTACAAAATGTCTGTCATCATAATATTTTAAACACTCACCAATCCAAGACTCGTTCTTCGCGACTCCAAATGCAGCAACTTCTAGGCTGTGTATTGGGTTATAATTCTCATAACTAAGCATCGTATTTAATTGTAGGAATTCATCAAATGGTTTAAGTACCTCAACATCCATATCAAGATAAATTCCGCCATAATTATAAAGAGCGTACAGACGTATATAATCAGCCGCAAAAGCATATTTCTTATTGTTGAAAGCTTCACTAACCCAAATTGATTTATCTTTAGGAAATCTATTAAAATCCCATTTAATAAATACATAATCAGGAAGTTGTTTCTTCCATGAATTCATATAATTCTGCAAATCTACAGGAATGGGATCACTGCTCAACCAGCAATAATGTATAATTTTTGGTATCATTATAATTCATATTAGGACTACAAATAACTTATTTCTTTGAAATGAATGTAGTCACAAGTTTAAAAATCGTTTTAATTTTATGTCCTAACCCTATACGTTTTATATACAATCTACACTTTAAAAGTATTCTTAAAAGGTCAGACTTGCGATATTCAGAAAGTTCTTCCATATAAATATAGTACTTTCCATATTCATGTTTTTGTATAGCACACTGTTCATACTTATACTGATTTTTATAGTTTGTACTAGCCCCGTCCATTTTAAAGAGTGCAACATCCAAGTCAACGTATTTAGCTTTTTCACCACCCAAGCCAACAACTTTCATAAAAAATTGCCAATCAGAAGCAAGTCTATATTTTGTATCATAAAGACCATATTTATCAAACATACTTTTACGAATAAAAGCGGTTTGGTGGTTAATACCATCAAGAAAGAAATCTATAGCATCTATTTTCATTTTTTTTATACCAGAATCTTTAATTTTATAGTGTTCATAGCATTTTATAACATTTCCATATACAACCATATAATCATCAGATAAATTGTGCGCCATTTTTTCAATTGTATCACTAGATGAAAAGGTATCACCGGCATTCATAAAATTAATCCACATGCCCGTAGATTTTCTTATACCTTTATTCATAGCATCATATATACCACTATCAGGTTCTGATGACCAGAACGAGATGTTATCATTATATTTTTTTATAATATTCGGTGTTTCATCTGTGCTTGCTCCATCTATTATGATGTATTCTATATTAGGATACGTTTGCTCTAGAACAGACATAATTGTCTTTTCTAACACATTAACAGCATTATAGCATACAGTAACTATTGTTATTTTTTGCATATTTGAATTCATTCCCAAAAAAATGTATAAGGATATATTCCGTTATTATCGTACGTGGTCATTCTTGAATAATTTTTAAAAGATAAAATAACAAAAACAATTAACATTAATATAGTAAAAAACTGCCAAATCGTTTTTCTTTTTTTTATGAAATTCATGGGGACATATGTAATACCAATCATTGTTAAAGGATAAACAACGCGCATAATTACCGAAAGAGAGCTTCCTAAATTAAAAAGGATACATCCTAGGATTAAATATTTTAAACGCACTTCTTTCATTTCTTTTTCTTCACAACAAAGCACATAACTTATAACAAATAATGTAACAGGTGCCAAGTAAAAGAAAGAAGTATTAGTTGCAAATGCATCTTTACCATAATCAAAATATCGATCACTATATCCCCATATAGATGTTACAAAATTTAAGGTTTGAAATATGGAATAAGCATAATCTGAGATAATCAATCCCAATACTATTGAAGCTACTAACATTAAAATGACAATATTACGCTTAAAGGAGACGACATTACATAACAACATAAATGGAAGTACTAAGATTGCAGCCTGATGGAATAACATAGCTATTAATATAAGAGTTATTGTTACTATAATCTTTTTCCTCTTAGGAACATTACTCATGTAATAAACAATAAAAGCTAATAAGATAAATCCCAAACTTAAATTTTGCCTCATTGAAGCCATTGCTAAATATAAGATACCATATGTGTTCACAATAACAAGTAATAATGGTATCATACGGACTTTACTTCCTATGTTTACCAAGTAAAGGAAAGGACCAATAGTTAATATTGTTGTAAACATTAACCACACCCAGTAATCAGTACTTATTAACCTGATAAATCTTGCAAAATATACTATTCCTATTTCTATATCTGGGTTAGGGTTTTCGTAAGTACCATAACCATTTGACACACCTTCAAAAAATGCCACATATCCTATTGTATCAGGCCCAACATTTACAGAGCGTAACCCTATAAACAATATGAGTATAATAGCACCAATAAAGAACAAATATTTACTGGTTTTTGTATTCTTTAGACCAAGTTCGATGAACAAAAGGAATAGGAATAATATACTAATATATGTATATATGCACATAACAACTAATTATTTTCCTCAACAATTTGATATAAATATAATATACAAACAGGGTAATTAAAAATCATGAAAAATAATATTATATATTGATAGAAGGTTTTTTACTGTATTATCATTATTTTGTCTAACTGTAGCTATTTTTAATGCTCGCAAGGAAAAGCTTTTTGATATATTTTCATCCGTTATTGACATGATTCTATAAGCCATTTCATAAGGTTCGTTTGGTGCAACAAGAATACCACTATCATCTCTAAGCATAGTTGGATTTCCTCCAACATACTGTGCAATTGTTGGAACTCCTAGCATCATAGCCTCAGCAATTGCGTTACTGCTATTTTCGACATAGGAAGAATGTACATATACATCACTTTTTAAAAGACTATCGCAAATAGTTTTGGCGTCAACTTTTCCTTGTAAAAAAACATTTACTGTTTCTGGTTTAATATCTATTTTTTTAGATATATATAAAACTTTTTTGCTATTTGAATTTATACCATAAATATTCCACACAAAATCTATACCATTCTTTTTTAATATTTTCGCAGTTTTCAGAATAACATCCACACCTTTGTACCAATCATCACTGATATTTGTTTGAATATTCAAGACTCCATTATAATGATAATGCCACTGTTTTTCTGAGAAATCAGCACGCATAATTTCTTCACAATGATAATATTTTGATTTTGGTGAGAGAATCTTAGAAGCAACTTTATCCCAATCTGTCCTTCCAATCCAATTTTTTACATAAGGAGCTACTTTTAACTCACGTTCAGCCCTGTTACAAAATGTCTTATATTCAAAATATAATCCTCTATTAATAATATTATTAAACCAAGATTCACATTTTCTTATATCATCATATGAAAAACCTGGAGGGCAGTAGGTATTAATATAAAGACTAGTTAGACCTTGTATATGTACCACGTAAGGTGTTTTTAAATACGGAATAACAGCAGAGTGAATAAATTCCAATCCCCAAATATGTATAACATCTGGTTTAAACTTTTTGATACTTTTCTGTATTTGTTCTATTACATAATGTTCATCATTTATATTATTGTCTTTTAAGTGATATAAAAATTTCTGGAAAATATTATGTCCAGTATTAAAAATATATGGCATATATGTTATCTTCCCTTCATGAATAATTTCGTAATCATTTTCATGCGGAAAGCATATACCTAGTTCCATATCTGATTGTTTTAAAATTAGGTTCTGCAATGCTCCAATCCAGCCTCCAGTTCCTTTTATTATATTTTGTTTATAGTTGCCACCATTTTGGGCTATCCAAAGTATTTTCATTTAATATAGTATTCTATTTTCTGAAGATACAACCACACGGTTAGGTTCAATTGTCTTTGTTATCACACAATTTTGACCTATTATAACATTGTCGCCAATATGAACATCGCCAATAATCTTTGCCCCACTGCCAATAAAAACATTATTTCCGATAATAGGACAAGGCTCATTTAAGTTTTTCCACCCAATAAGAACACCAGGATATAATGTAACATTCTCTCCTATTTGAACATTTTGATTAATTATTATAGGTCCCCAATGCCAAATTGTTAGGCCTTTGCCACACACGTTGGGCGGAATCTGAAAACCGGTTTTATAGCCGATTCTGCGAAGCTTTCTTAACCAGTACAAACGCATAAACTTATGTCTCCACAACCCTTTAGTGTTCAAGCACCATTCTACATGACGTAAAGCCACAATGTATTCCCAAATATATTTTTGATCTGATGCAGGGGTGCAACATAAATTATTCTTCAGCCTTCTTGCCCCCCCCATTGTTTGACTATGGAAGTTAGCTGAATCAGCTGAAAGATATTGATTGAGTTTTTCTCGAGAAGTTATCATATTCTATGGATTATTCTATAGGTATGCCCTTTTTATATATGTAACAAATAGTCATGAACTTTTTGCCCTATAACAGGCCATGAATACTTGCTTTCTACATATTCTGTCAGATCAGTGTTATAACTATCGTTAATCATCATTTGCTCTAACTTATTAAGAATATCTTCCTCTTTGAGCGGAACAATATCAACATATTCTGACGGAATATAGCTATTATCAGCACTATTAGAGGCAATTAAGATATTGCATCCCGATGCAGCAGCTTCCAACAAAGAATTATTAGCTGTATATCGTATGAGAGGAAGGAATAACACTGTTGACTTTTGATATAAATGTCTGAGCTGTTCATCAGATATTCCTGTCATACATTGTATGCGCTCATCTTTATGGATCACTTTTGTGCTCTCTTTACTTGCGACAATCGCAATCTTCCAATCTGGATGCTTCTGTAAAAATGCATAATATACCTTGTCAGCTAATTTATAGTCACGGAGCCAATTTCCAACCGTCAGTAGAAGCTTCTGTTTTTTGCATTCTATATTAGGTTTATAGAAATCACAGAAAACACCATGGGGAATAAAGACAACATTATCTTTAGCGGTTACGCCTTTAAATAAAGGTATCTCTTTTTCACCTACCAATATTATGTCATCCATCTGTCTTATATTCCTTCTCCATCGTTTACTATCATACCACTTAAAAGGCTGATGTAATGTACATACGATTTTTGTACCTTTTCTGGTAAGCCATCTCATCCAAGGTGTATAATTTGCTTCACCATATATCACATGAAATATGCAATTATATCTGTATGATAGTATAACCATCTTAAGCAAGAAGTCGGGAAAAGCAGCAAAGCCTGTTATACGGCTTTCAAGTTTATTCCATATCTTAGCAAAGATATTCTTTGATGGATGACTCCATCGTTCAAAGAAGTTTTGTGTGTCTATAATGTAATCATACTTTCCATACTTAGAAATATGCTGATACCCTGCGTGTAATCCCTTATGATGAGGAAAAGCAAATCCTATATATACTATTTTTTTCATTTAAGAATACAATGTTTAATTAGAAAAGAAAATTTTCTAAGAATTTTACAAATACATTTTTTAAAAAGAAGCTTTTCTTTCAAAGATAAACCTATAAAATAAGTAGAGCACAATACAGACATATAACACACAAAACACGTTAAAATAAAAGAAAACATACCACTTGGGAAAAGATAACTAACCAGAATAGAAGGTATCAAGGAAATTAATGTCACTAAAATTGTTCTTAATATAACATTCTTTAAAAATAAGTTTATAGGAAGTCCTATAGCCTTATTAACTAAAAAGACACTAACAATCTGAACAATAAGGAGATGGACAAAATAGACAACGAAAACACTTTCCGATGGGAAGCCTAATTTTAAACCAATATATGCGACTGGTAGAATTAATAACATAATGGAACCTACTATCACCTGATATGTTCTAATTTTTCCAGTAGCCTCCATTGCAGTGAATAAACAATTTCCATATGTATCTAATATAACAATTGCAAGTATAAATCTTATAAAATTGCCTGTATGAGCTGGTACTTGGGTAAGCCACATTGACAAAATTGTATTGACTTTAAATATTATTGGTAAAGAAAGAAATAACATTAGATAAAATGAAAATTTTGTTCCTGCATATATTAGATTATAAACTCGATCTAAGTCACCAGAAGCATAGCTTTTGATTATTTGTGGATTAATCGCAACCTGAAAATTTCGACAAAAACCTTGTATGGCATTTTGAACTTGTGTGGTAATTCCTTTTGCCGCATTGACAACTGGACCAAAAAACATATTAAGCAAAAGATTTAAACCTGTATTATAACAAGTAAATGCAACTGCCGAAAAACTAGACCAGCCAGCAAAGCAAAAAATATGATATGCCATTTTTTTTTCAAAACAAAAATTATAAGTACATTCTTTAAAATGCTTTTTACAATAAAATCCATATAAAATTCTTAGTGACAGTGCAAGAAATAACAATAAAGCCGCAAAAACTATTAATTTATCAAAAGGAGATATAAATAAAAAAAAACAAATAATGAGTTTTGAAACGACTTCAAATATACTAATATAAGCAAATGCAGACATGTTTTCATGAGCAATAATAGCTGAATTATAAGGAACACTTATCATATTCACAACGAAAGCCATTACTGAAAACTGAAATACCCAGTTTGCAGCATATAATCGAGATGTTGGAATAACCAACTTATTATGCATAAACCATAATCCAACAGGTTCCATAATAATAACGATGCATATAGCTAATAATATATGAATAGAAACCGTGGTTGAAAAAACTTTGGATAAAGTATCTTTATTACCCTTTCCTAGCTCATAACTTAAAAAACGACTACATGCAGTTGCTAAGGAACCAGAAAATATAGAAAACATAGCAACGACACCTCCTACTACATTATATATACCAAAATCAGAAATTCCAAGTGATTGCAAATTTATACGACTTGTATACAAACTAACAATCATGATAAATAACATTCTAAAATACAATAATAATGTATTTTTTGCAATTCTTTTATTATTTTCCTTTTCTTTCTTCACATTTTTACAATATTACTAGTTAATAAATTACAAATAAAAATAGTATAAATAATTTGCTTACTAATATTATAGGATCACATTCCTAATAACGTTTTAAGTTCTCCTTCTTTGTATAGTGCGTATACAGTTGTAGCTAAGAAACCTATGAGTAAAAATACTAGTACAATACGTGTGCCATGCGGACCAGCCTTCTTTATTGGAACCGTAGCACTCTGCAAAGTAGTAAACACAGGAGTTACTGCCTGAACCTTAGCATAAGCAGCCTGAAGGCTAGCAGCTAGAGCATTGTAGTTATTGAATTGGAGCTGCATATCATTTTCAAGATCTTCTTGTTTACTGCGTACGCTCTCTAGAATTAGCTCTTGATTAGCATCACTGAAAGCTCCATAGAGTTGACGTACTTTTTCATAACGCCGTTTGGCTTCTATACAAAGTTTTTTGGTGTTTTCTAAGTCATTACGAGCCTTGCTTGTACGATACTTCGTGATAAATGTTTGAAGACGTGCCTGAACAGAGTCTGCCATCGTAGCAGCAATCAAAGGGTCTTGATCGGTTACATCTATCGTTATAACTCCAGTTTTATTATCTACATCACAAACAACATTAGTATTGATAACTTTAGCAATATCCGTCTGCTTTTTTGTCAACATAAATGGATTTACCTTTTCATGACGGATAGTATCCTTTGCACTAAAGAGTTTTGACCACCACGGAGTTTTCTGATAATATAGCAGATAATCATAGTATGTCATGACTCTACTGCTATCCATGCGATGAACCTTTACGCTGAAAAGGCTAGTTTTAAAATCAACAGAATTCATCAAATCAGGATATAGGGTTGGTGTGATGGCATCGCCATCAGGCTTATTACCTCCACCTACTTTATATCCCATTGAAGAAGCCAATGCACTTAGTGAACCAGCACTAGAAGTACCTCCACCAAGTTCTGGGGCTAAACTTACCTGACATGTATAATACTTAGGTAAAGACTTGGCATAGATTGCTCCAATTATCAATGACAAAGGAACTATAAATATATAAAGCAACTTGTGTTTCCAAAGTGCAACGAATATTGCCTTGAAATCGATTGAAGGCTCTTCTTCATTTTCAATTGAGACTTTCGTATCAGGAGTCTCATTTATATTAGTTGACTGTGTATCTTTTGATTCAAAATCCATTGTATGTAGAATTTATAAAATGGTTTTACTTACGAGTTTATTTCACAAGATTGCTTATCGTGGCTATCATTGTTGCCAATGAAGCTATGCTTGTTCCTATACCAAGAATATTACCGATGCCGTTGCCCTTTGACTTAGGCTTACTAGGAACAATAATCTCACATCCTGGTTCAACCTTGCCATGACCAACCTCGCAGACTGTTCCATTCTGATAGACAATAAACGCCTTGCTCTTCTTAGCACGAATACCAAAGCCACCAGCCTGATTGATATAATATTTATATCTCTTGTCTTTAGCATAGGCAATGGTATTTGGGAACATCACATCGCCGCTCACCTTGACAGTTCCATTGTATTCAGGAACAACAAGTTTGTCACCCTCACGAAGCACAATATCATCATTGCTTCCAGGATTTGCTATTGCTTTATCAAGATGAATACCTACATAATAAGTCTCGCCAAGATCCAATTTGGCGGTCTTTATAGAATCTTCATTCTGCATATTGGCAATGCGCAATACATTCTGCATGCGGGCACGCTCATCATCATTCATCAGGCGTTCTATACGAGCGCCACGAACATAAGCATCATGAGTAGTACCTCCAGCGGCTTTGACAAGTTCGCTAAGTCGCATGTTCTTACTATTCAGCGTATATGAACCCGCGAAGAGCACTTCACCATCAATGCGCACATTACGCTGAATCTGGAATCCAGGGCTGCGACGTACATAGACCTCATCATAAGGTTCTAGTTTAAATTCTTTCTGACCATCAATGACAAATCCATCTTTCAAAGTGAAACTAAATGTCTTGGCAATCTCTCTTGATGACTCT
>Ga0172378_10007091_pt1 | contig 10434 bp, 4 predicted proteins | sample GrowelOW332metaG_FD_119755 | JGI IMG/M metagenome (GOLD analysis project Ga0172378, IMG submission 119755) | Groundwater microbial communities from an aquifer near a municipal landfill in Southern Ontario, Canada - Pumphouse #3_1 metaG | ecosystem: Environmental > Aquatic > Deep subsurface >... | reverse complement strand
GTATTGACGGCCGCCAAGAGCGAGCCAGAACTGACATCCTTGTCCGGCGCAATATTCAGCTCCACCGCACTCATCAGGTTGAACCGCATCAGATAATTGGGACCCTCTACCGGTTTTATCTCCACCAACGAGCTAATGGGCACCATCGCCCCTTGACGGTTAGGCACATATACCGTCTGAAGATTATCTATATTGGAGCGGAACTCGGGCAAAGCCTGCACTATCACGTTATATGCCTTCCCGTACTCATTGAACTGGTTGATGTATAGGCTACCGAAAAGAGCCTGCATGGTCATGTACAGTTCATCATAGCTTACGCCCAACTTATTTATCTTCGCACTATCCAATTCCAAAAGATATTGAGGATTGTTCATGTTGAACGTCGTATATATGCTCGACGCCTTATTGGTCTTCGCCAACGAAGAGACAAAGGCTTTCGTCTCCTCATCCAACTTTCCATAATCGGACGAGCTTTGTGCCTGCACAAACATCATCACGCCCCCACTGGAACCCATTCCCATGATGGCCGGCGGATTGATTGCCATACAGATGGCGTCCTTCACTACGCCCAATTCGCCCTGCGTCTCGCGCACTATCGTAAAGACGCTGTTCTTCTCCGACTTTCGTTCCGACCAAGGCTTAAGCTTCACGAACAAGGAGGCGGCATTCGGGCTCTGGATGTTATCCATCATGGAGAACCCTGTAATAGACAGCACCTTCTCCACATTGGTATTTGTGCGGACAATGGAGTCTACCCTCGCCACTATCTGAGAGGTCCGATCCATCGCCGTACCCTGCGGCGCCTGCACACTTACGATAAAATAACCTTGGTCCTCATTCGGAATAAATCCGGTAGGGACAACCCGCATCAGCCAAATGGCCAGGATGGTGGTTGCCAAGATGAAAATCCAAAGACGGTACTTCCTCTTATTAAAAACCTCTACTATATGGATAAACAACTTATGCCACTTCTCATATCCGACATTAAAAAGATGGAAGAACTTGCCGGCCTCTCCCGTATTCAACTTACTAGGGCGAAGCATCAACGCACACAAAGAGGGCGACAAAGACAAAGATACCAACAGGGAGAGTGCCAACGAAGCCGAGAGCACCACGGCAAACTGGCTATAAAGGGCACCTGCCGTCCCTCCAATCGTTGCCACCGGGATATAGACCGCCACCAGCACGAAAGTGATGACAGGCAACACACCTGTCAGCTGTTTCATGGCTGCCTTCGTAGCCTCCTCCGGCGACATTTTGAAGTCGTCGATATGTTGCTGCACGGCATCGATCACCACTATCGTATCGTCCACTACCAACCCAATAGCCAACACTAACGAAAGCAAGGTTATGAGATTGATAGAGAAACCCAACAGGTCGAAAAACAAGAAAGCCCCAATCAGCGAGATAGGCACCGCCAACGCCGGAATGACGGAGGCACGAACCCTCTGCACAAAGAGATAGACGACGATGAACACCAGCACGAACGTAAGAAGCAGCGTATATATCACCTCCTCGATGGAGATGCTGATAAACTTCGTCGTATCCAACGACACTCCATATTCTATTCCTTCCGGAAAGAGTTTGGATGCATCAGACATCGCCTCGTCACAGGCTTTTCGCACGGAGATGGCATTGGAGCCAGGCGACTGCATCACCGCAATCACGGGCGCATTCTCTCCATTTATCTTTGTAGACGAGCTATATGTTCGCATTCCCAACTCCGAACGTCCTATATCCTTAATCGTAATCAAAGAGCCGTCATCGTTCGATTTCACAACAATATTGTCAAACTGATCCTTATCGACCAACCTTCCATTAAAACGCAAAACGATGGAGAGCTCCTGCCCCGGAACCGACGGAGACATGCCTATCTGTCCCGCCGCCGCATTCTGGTTTTGTGCCGCTATAGCCGACTGCACATCGGACATACTGATGCCATATCCGGCCATTGCCACCGGATTGAGCCAGATGCGCATGGCATACTGGTCGCCACCGAACACAATCACATTTCCCACCCCGTTTACCCTCTGTAAGATTGGCACAATATTCAGATTGGCATAATTGGCCAGAAACTGGTTGGCAAACCTGCTACTATCCGACTTCAGTGTGTACATCAACAAAAAACCGGTAGACTGCTTCCGCACCGTAACACCTTGGTCGGTGACCGTGGAGGGCAACAATGCCATGGCAGACTGTATCTTGTTCTGCACATTTACCTGCGCCATGCTCGGATCCGTCCCCACACGAAAGAAGACATTGATGGAGACCGACCCGTCATTTCCACAAGTAGATTGCAGATAGAGCATATCTTCCACACCATTAACAGCCTCCTCCAAAGGTATGGCAACGGACTTCTGCGCCACATCGGCATCAGCACCCGGATATTGGGCCGAAATGTTCACAATGGGCGGCGTTATGTTAGGATATTGGGCAATAGGAAGATTCTCTATGGAGAGATAGCCCATCAGCACAATGAGAATAGCTATCACAGAACACAGGATGGGCCTCGTTATCAATTTTTGAATCATCTTCTTCTTTGTTTTTAGTTAAGTAGACTTTCGCACAAAAAACTATTTCAATATGGGATTGACCTTCATGCCGGGCTGTACCATCTGAAAGCCCTCCGTCAGGATGACATCTCCAGGATTCAATCCTGCAAGTATCTGGATATTATTTCCGATAACGCTCCCTGTTGTGACAACTGTCTGCGACACCTTGTTCTGTCCATCCAATTTATATACGAAATATTTGTTTTGCACCTGTGTCAGGACAGACTGAGGGACTACAACTCCCTTGCGATTTTCACTAATGACGAGCCTTACTGTAACATAATTGCCGGGTCGGAGAAGATTGTCGGGATTGGGAACCGTAGCGCGAAAATCAAGAGTCCCCGTTTCCGGATCGACAGTAGGACTTATATAATCCAAAAACCCTTGATGGGAATAAGGTTTCTGGCCGGGCAATATCAACGTAACCTTAGGCGGATTCTTTGTATCCATCAGATCACGACGCATGACCGAATCCGAAATGATGGCCAAGTACTTATTTTCATTCATTTCAAAATCCACAAAAATAGGATCGACAGAGGTCATCGTAGCCAAAGTTCCGCTACTTGGAGAGACTAGGTTGCCAACCGAATAACTACCTTTTGATATCATACCCGTAAAAGGAGCCGCGATTTCCGTATAGGAGTAGTTCAGCTGCGCCACCTTATAGTTGGCTTGGGCCTGGTCTACCGCCGCCCTGGCCTCCTTCTCTGCTGCCACGGCCGAGTCGTAAGTAGCTTTGCTCACTGCCTTCGAATTGATCAACGACTCCATACGTCGGAGATTGTCACGTGCCTGCACATAAGAGGCCTGGTTACTCTCCAACTGCGCCTTGGCGGCAAGCAGTTCATTCTCATACTGGGTTCTCTGTATCCGGTAAAGCACCGTACCCTTCGGAATTACCGCACCATCCTTGAAATAATGTCCTTCCAATACGCCTTCTATGCGGGTCACTATATTAACACTTGTCATAGCTCCCGCCTGCCCCACCATATCCACATACGTAGGCACGGTAGACTCAGACACCTTCATGGCTACGAAGGAAGGCACTTGGCCAGAAGGTTCCTGCTTATGACGGCAGCTCCACACCGAAAGCAGAAGGACAAGCAGCATTGCACTCAACACTCGTAACATTTGTAGATTCCTTTTCATTAGTAAATATTTTAGAAGTCCGGTTAAGATTTTTCATCATTATAAAAACAAACAAACAGAGAAAAGGTTGAACGAGAGATGGCGATGAATTGTCTCGAGAGATGTCCGGACGAGCAATTAAGTATCGAAAAAAACAACTTGGCACATTTTCGGCACGACGGATACCAAGTAATCGCAGAAAACCACTTGTGACGATTTTGACAAAAGGCCGTAGGCATTGTCCTCTTGCATGGGAAAACAAGCAAATGCACCGGATATGAATTGTTCTGTTCTTCTGACGGACGAGCACTTTTTGCCCGGTTTTAAGGAGACACGGCAGGATCCGTCGCCAAAACCTTTTTTATTTCCTCGTACTTCGGGCAAAAAAGTTTCTTCACGCTGCGGCACACACCTCCCCTCCTACACGGAGTATCCGTATGCCGACGGCGAGTCTAGGTTTCACGACCTATACATTTGTCCCTACAGATTGTACTGCTGTCAATGCGAGGATTGGAAAGCACAGACACAAGATGATTTGAATTTTACCAAGTTATTTTTCACAGTAGACCTATCTGTGGATCCATTCATGGCAGTATTTTTTACCGGATCCGTTTCAAGAGCCAAGCCATGTTGTCCCCTAGATTTCTCATATTGGAGATACCTTCTTCGTCTGTCAGGACATCGCCCACACCCTTACCATAAACCATGTTCCAATAGGTAGAACCAGCCACGACAACCTCTTTATTGAGCAGAAAATGGTTCATCGTATCTACGGCAGTCAGTCCGCCGCCACGCCTCACGGCCGCCACCGACGCACCTACCTTCCGTTTCAACATTCCCGGATTAGTGGCAACGACCACCCCAGCCCTCTCCAAGAAAGCCTTCATCCGAGCAGAGACATCGGCCGAATAGACGGGAGATCCTAATAGGACACCATCGGCCTTGGCCATCTTCTCGAAACACTCCGAGAAATAATCGTCTTTAAAAACACAATTTCCACAACCCTTACAGGCGAAACACCCTCGACAGGGAGTCATCTCCCTGGCAGCCAACTGCAGAAGTTCCGTCTGTATGCCCTGCGCCTCCAAACGTTCAAACACGACATTCATTATCAACGCCGTATTGCCGTTAAGCCTAGCGCTTCCATTTATCCCCAATACCAACATAACTTTCTCCTTTTCTAAAAAACCGTTCTGATTCTTCCACACATTTCACCGAACCATAAAATCCGGACAAACGTAGTTCCATGTCCACCAAATTTATGAGCCACCTTCTTTTTGCGAACGGACAAAAGAAGATCACCAATAGACCACAGGACAAGGGTAACGCTCATGCTTCTGATAGATATAGATGAAATTTATTTCATGAGACCACGAGCCATTTTTCTTTGATGATGTAAAAAGATCATACACATAATAGACCTGCAGTCCCTTGAAATGTCCACCTAACATAAACGCCAACACATTGATGCCATCCAGATCATTTTTATCAGACACGCCCAATATCAACGGATCCCAAGCCACGCCGACACCAACATTGGCCATTTTAAAATCAGACTGTTGCTGATAAGCTCCGTTCACAAACATATAGTTCTGAGACAGATCCTTTCTTCCGAACAGCCCATTCTGATACTGCAAATCCTGAATGAAATTAATATGTCCGACAAATTTACGCTTTAAAATATTATCGTCCAACTCAACAAAACCATTATTAGGTTCTGCAATATGATAAACAGCACCGCCCACCGTCAGCAAGTTCTGAATCACGAAGGAAGCTCCGAAAGAAAAATCGAAACAAGTACGCGAATCACTATCAAACTGTTCCAATGTTTCCAAGGTAGGCTTCCTTGTATTCTGGTCATATTGGTCACCATACTTCACCTTATCCCATCCCAACTGATTGATAAACATGGACGCCTGCAGACCAAGACGAATGAAATAAAACTCCTTCAACCTTAACGTATGTCCATAAACCAAAGAGACCTCATTTGTACTGTACACCCCATTAGCCATATTATCATAGGCATAAGCCACTCCCACCGAACACATCTGCTTATAGAAATTTTGATCGAAAGAGGCCCTGAACGTATGATAATTGTTACCCAACGCCATCCATTGCTGACGATAATTAACGCCGAAGCGCATGGCGTTGGCGTTTCCTGCCAACGATGGATTCAGGCTAAAAGGCGTCAAATTATGGTTGACAAACGAGTAATCCTGAGCTCCAGCCATCCAAAAGGATGCCACAAATAACAGCAACGCTACAACTTTCTTCATGCTACAATATCTTTCCGTTTTTATAATCAATAACACAACTCTCACTATCTAATGATAGAGACGAAACCTCGTCTTTCACCATCCTTGTTTGCTCCCATAAAATTGCTTTTGAAGGTCACATGCCAACCATACACGCCCCAAGGGCAAGGCTCTCCGTTTATAGTTCCATCCCACTCGTCATTGATACTATTCCCGGTGAAGACTATTTCACCCAAGCGATTATAGATAATGAAATGAAAACTGTCCATATACTCACCTCCGTAGAATTTGAACGTATCGTTGAGTTCGTCGCCATTAGGAGTAAAGGCCTCAGGCCCCCAGAAATCAAGCCACGTATAGACAGCCGAGCGACCGGTATACTCACAGCCGTATTTATCCACAGCCTTCACATTCACGACAAAAGAATCGGCCAAAGTAGGATTATAATAGTGGGACGCATTCAAACCTACCACTTCGGAAGTACCGTCACCGGGTTCCCAATACCACTTGCTCTCCTTCGGTGACACACCGGAGAAGCGAACATTAGAACTACCCGACTCTATGAACGAAGGCGTAACGGAGAAGTCAATAGACTGCCGAGGCAACAAATCGGCCTCCTTCCATGCCCTTCCCACACAGCCGAACACATCCCGACCCTCCACGTACAAAGTAGTAGGTTCCTCTATGACAGCCAAAAGATCTGCCGTGTAACCATTCTGAGCGACACTTACATTATATGGCTCACTAGTCCATTTGTAGAAGGAGGCTCCCTTGGCCGACAGGCGAACCGTATCCGGAAAATTAAGGCATCCGGTCTGTAGACCTTTCTCTATGTTGATTTGCGGAGCAGGACGCACCATAACGATACGGCTTTTGCTGGAAGTACACCCATACTCGTTCGTTCCATAAACGGTATACTCGGAAGTAGATCCTATCTTATACTTGATGGATGAGGTCAAATCTCCCGTATTCCATTTATAAGTATCGGCACCGGATGCGTAGATGGAGAAGGTATCGCCAAGGCAAACGGCAGTATCGCCCGTGATATGGAGAGTTGGAGGCGTCATGACCAAAATTTGGATATCAATGACAGACTGGCAATTACCGACATCGCTACCCGTCATTCTAATGAGCGTGTTATTATTTGGCGATATATTTATCGAAGCTCCGGAACTATGTGTCGTCCCATCATCCCATGAATACATCAAGGCTCCCTTTCCTACAATGGTGGTAGACTCACCCTGACAAAGGGAAGTTTTGCCCTCATAAGAGAGCGTAGGCGGATCTATCAGAGACACGTCATGCAACGCTTCATTCTTACATCCGAACTGATTCTCCGCCAAAACTTTAAACGTCGTGTTTCCCAATATTTTGGGAGTAATGACAGCTCCGATACTTCCGTTGCTCCACATAAAGTTATTTGTACCGCCATTAGCATCATAAGCCTCGATCGTCACCATCGACTCCATGCAGGCATGCGTATCACCCTTTATGTAGACCATAGGTCTCGGATTCACTTTTACAGGAACACTGATCATAGCCTCACAACCGGCATCAGAATAGCCATATAACGTATAGCTGGTAGAAATTGCAGGAATAAAGCGGATGGTGTCCGTAGTTTCACCTCCACCCCACTGATAACGGGAAGCTCCGTGTGCCACCAAGTACGCCGCACTATCCGGACAGACACCCGTCATGCCACTTCCTGACGCCCAAAGAGACGGCACAGGCAACACCCGTACTGGTATCAACATCGAAGAAGAACATCCATTGATGGATCCCTTTACGGTCAACTCCCTATCCGAATCCAACATCGACGAATAGACCGACGACGACGAACCATCCTGCCACTCGTATGTATTAGCTCCAGAAACGGCAATGTTGAGTATGACACCCCTACAGACCGAAGTTTCACCAACATAAGAGAGGGACGGAAGACTCTTTTTCTTTATCGTCCAAGAAGCCGTTCCTTCGCACTGATTTACATCCACTCCCCTAACCGTCAGATCCACATCCTCGGTAACTGGCAATGAAAGAGTAGCTCCGTAACCATTATTGCTCCAAAAATATTCTTCAGCTCCTGATGCTTGAATTTTAGCGACCGCACCGTCACAGACACTATTATCACCCGTAATAGAAACAACGGGCGGCTGATTGACAGTGACCACTACAGAACCTGTACCAACACAACCACCTACGCTGGTTGTTCCAACGATTGAATATTCAGAAGTGGTGATTGGCATATCCGAGATGGAGGTTGCCACACTTCCCGTATTCCAAACGTAAGAATCGGCGCCTTTGGCCGTCAATATAACAGTATCGCCCTTACACAACACAGGAGAAGAGGCCTCAATCCAAACATACGGGACATCCAGTAGTTTGACGTTTACTTCCGTCCTGCCCACACAACCGTTGGAAGTTCCTTCCACCCAATAGACAGTATCCTGAGTCGGAGTCCGTGTTATGGTAGTCTGCCCTTCCGTACCATCATACCACTTGACATTAGAACCTGCACCCGTAACGGTAAGCTGTACGCTCTTTCCCTCACAGATGGTAGTATTTCCTGCGATCGCCAACTGCGGCAATGGCTTCACCTTAACTGTTATATTCCGAGGCAAGGAATGGCACTCCTTAGAGTCCACGCCATAAAGTTCATAAGTAGTAGTTTGGTTCGGCATCACCTCCCTGGTCTTCCCCTCATAAATATCGTTCCAGATATAGGTCACATCGCCGATAGACGAAACCACATCGGCGGTCAGTTGCGTAGACTCACCTTCACATATCACATTGTTGCCGGAAACGGAAATGACAGGCAACGGATAGACCTTCACCATCACACTCTTGGTAGAACTGCAACCATTGCGGTAAGTACCCGTCACACGGTACTCCGTACTGTCATGCAAAGGACGGACCCTCATTACGTCCGTCTTGTCGCCAGTATTCCAACTGAATGTCAGATTGTCACCGGAAGTGAATGCCCTCGCAGTCAACTCAACCGTATCATTCAGACACACCTCCCTGTCGCCCAACACGATGAACTCCGCATTCGGCTTCACGGACACCCAATAGGAAGCGGAATAAGAGCAGAAATACTCATCCTCGACCTCCACCGTAAACTCCTGAGAAGACTCCATCTTATGACGTATTGTTTGGGTAGTCTCTCCCGTATTCCATTTAAACGAGCTTCCCACGGAAGCCTCCAACGCCGTGATTTCGATTTCTTCGCCAATACAGACAGAATCGATGGCACTAACCTTCAAGTTAGGGAAATAACGCACGGCGATTTTTTTTGAAAACGTTTTTGAACACCCCAGCTCCGTATATACCGTCAGAGCGACATCATAATCGCCGGAAACGGCATACTGATGCTCCGGATTTTCAAGAGAAGAGATTGCCCCGTCTCCAAAATCCCAACTATAACCTACAATTTTATCGCCATCTATCGTCGTTTTATTCGTGAATTTCACTTTTCCAGCGCAATCATTCTCATTATCAAATTTAATATCGACACCAACCTCATCCAATTTCGCAGTCAATGTAACCGGAGCACAATCGTCCAACTGGCTATATAGCTTACAGGAATAAGTAACGCCACCGCTTATCATCTCCACAGGAATGAGGGCCAGAGAGGGATCCTGAGAATCCACCTTCACCGCATAACCGTCCGATCTGCTCCATTCGTATTTCAAAAATCCTTCAGGAGCCTTAATCTCGGCAGCCTCCAATCCGCAGTTTTTGACGGCCAATTCCAACTTGCTCGTTTCCGCCCAGAAATAGCCATAGGCACGATGCGAACCAGGACCCACCTTTCCATTAACCTCCCTCAGGCAGTCATGTACTACAATAGTGATGGTAACCTCTTTCCCTATATGTTTGGACAAATCATATCCACCCTTGGTCCATCGACGGAAAGCATACTCCTGAATTTTACCAGCTTCTGCAGATCCCTTACATACGGTATTTGCCTGCGCATTGACCAGATCCAAAGCATAAGAATTGTTAGCATCCGCACTTACTGTAAACTCTCCGCAAGGCAGTTTCGTGTCCAGTCCAGTAACAGGATCATGCAGATCGACAGAAAGGTTAAACGAAGGCAGCTGTTCACCAATATGTTCAGAAGTAGAGTGAGAAACCAACTCTGGACAATGCAGAACCGCAGCAAACCGATAGGAGAAAAGCGTCGTGTTTTCCGTAACCGTAAATTTGTAGGTCAACTTCTCTGCCATGGCGGATGAGGTACTTCCCGTACTACCCGACTTGCACTCCGCCACACGGGTGGAGCCAATCCGCACCGGAGTTATTCCATCCGGATTGGTCGGAAAATCCCAACAGCTTATAATGGGATCTTGACTGGAGGCGAATCCATTCACAATCTGAATCTGCTGCGTATTCGTAACTTGATTCCAATCGTCATATTTATAGACACCTTCGGCATCATCATAATAGATGCCACCTATGTATTGATTCCAATATTGAAGATTTCCATTCTCCAAACTTAG
>Ga0172378_10007090_pt1 | contig 10435 bp, 7 predicted proteins | sample GrowelOW332metaG_FD_119755 | JGI IMG/M metagenome (GOLD analysis project Ga0172378, IMG submission 119755) | Groundwater microbial communities from an aquifer near a municipal landfill in Southern Ontario, Canada - Pumphouse #3_1 metaG | ecosystem: Environmental > Aquatic > Deep subsurface >... | reverse complement strand
ATCGAGAATTTCATTGCAGGGAATGAAACGGATTGGAAAGATAAAGTATTCCAAACAGGCTTACAACAAGATTATACGGTAAGTTTATCGAATCGTACAGATAATATGTCTTATTATTGGTCTTTAGGCTATACCAACCGTGAAGGTGTTGTTGTAGGAGATGCGTATGAAACGTATCGTTCTCGTTTAAATTTGGAATCTAAAGTCACAAGTTTCTTAAAAGTAGGTTTGAACACAAGTTTTGCTTCACGTGATGATGGTGCTCTTTCTTGTGATTGGAATCAAATGTATAGGGTTAATCCTTATGCTTCTGATAATCGGAGTGATCCAACAAGTATTTATCGACGGTATCCGAGTGGTAATGTGTCATCTGTGAATCCGTTTTATGATAATGATTATCGAATGCGAGAAGATAAAACAAATACCTTGAATGCTAGTATTTATGCCGTTTTAAGTTTACCTTTTGGTATTGAATACCAAGTAAATTTTACCCCTCATTATACATGGCGTCAATATTTAAATCATCAATCTTCTAAGAATGATGAGTGGGCTAGTAAAGGGGGTGAATCTTGGCGAAGAAATTATAAAACCTATAATTGGCAGCTTGATAATGTCTTCCGTTGAAAAAAAACATTTAAGAAAATCCATCAAGTAGAAGCGACTTTCTTAATTAACTCAGAGAAAAATCAATATTGGTATACAGAAGCACATGCTACTGTTTTCTCTCCATCCGATGCATTAGGTTATCATAATATTGGTGCAGGTACGGTTCCTACCGTTTCTAGTAATGATACCTATAGTACAGGAGATGCTTTGATGGGTCGATTATTCTATTCTTATAATAATAAATATATGATTACGGCCTCTGCTCGTCGTGATGGTTATTCTGCTTTTGGTCAGAAGAATCCACGGGCAACGTTCCCTTCTGTTGCTCTAGGTTGGACTTTTACACAAGAAAAATTTATGGAACCTACACAAAGTTGGTTAGATTATGGTAAAGTTCGTTTATCTTGGGGTCAGAATGGTAACCGTGATATAGGTATTTATGATGCCTTGTCCAATTTGAATTCAGGTTTCTATCCTTATGTAAATCAGAGTGGTAGTATTTACGTGGCTTCTCAGTTGTATGTAAATCGTATGGCTAATGAGAATTTGAAATGGGAGCGTACCGCTTCTACCAACCTTGGTATAGACTATTCATTTCTTAATAATCGGATTAGTGGTTCCATTGATGGTTATATTTCTACCACCAATGATTTGTTAGTCGATCGTGCTTTACCTGATGTTACAGGTTTTAACAATGTAGCAGCTAATTTGGGTAAATTACGAAATAAAGGGTTAGAATTTAGTGTAAACTTTAAGGCCATTGACAAAGACAATTTCAAATGGAACACCAATGCTAACTTCTCTATGAACCGTCGTGAGATTGTTGCCCTATATGGAGATATGGAAGATGTGCTTGATGCAGAAGGAAATCCTACAGGAGAGCAGAGAGAAGTAGATGATCCTGATAATGGTTGGTTTATAGGTCAAGATCCTGATCGTATTTGGTCTTATGAAGGCGATGGCGTATGGCAGATGGAAGAAGCTGCAGAAGCTGAAAAATATGGAAATAGACCGGGTGATTTTAAATATATTGATCAAAATGGAGATGGAGTAATGACGGATGCTGACAGAACGTTCCAAGGTTATACAACGCCACGTTTCCGTTGGATGTGGCGAAATGAATTCACCTTCCATAAAGATTTCACATTCTCTTGTATGATGTATTCTAATATAGGACAATATCGTAATTATGGTATTGCAACGAACTCGTATACTTTCCCTGATCGTTCTTCCGCTTACGATATACCTCGTTGGACACCAGCTAATCCTATCAATGATTATGCACGTGTAGAATCAAAAAACATTGGTACACATTATATAAATAGTTCATTTATCCGTTTGGACAATGTAGCTTTTTCATACAATCTACCTAAATCTTTATTATCCAAGTTTAAAGTACAAAACATGCGTCTTTCCTTAAGTGTTCGTAATGTAGCTGTTTTTTCTCCTAAGTGGGATTTCTTTGATCCTGAATCTACAAGTTATTGGGGGGGTATTTCTCCTCGTACGTTTAATGTGGGAGTTAACTTTACTTTGTAATTTAAAAAACTAAAAATATGAAATTAAATAAATTATATATAGTTAGTGCATCAATGGCTGCTCTTACCTTTATGGGTAGTTGTAGTGATAGCTGGTTAGAACCGAAGCCTTTGTCTTTTTATACGCCAGAAAATACGTATATTGACGAAGCGGGTCTGGATGCCGCATTGACGGCCTGTGAACGGAATATGCGTGGTGAATATTATGGTGATGGTTGTCCTATCTTAACAGAAATAATTCAATCTGAAGAAGCCGTAGAAGGTACGACTGATAAATCAGGTCCTCAAATGGATATGGATATTTCGCTTCTACCTAATGCTTCGTTAAATAGCGTAAATTCAACTCGTACGGGTTGGTATTGGATGGAAGGTTATAAAGGGATTAAGTATGCTAATGTAATTATTTCACGCATTGATCAAGCAACATTAGCTAATGACGAAGAAAAAAATGCGATTTTAGGAGCGGCTTATTTTCAACGAGCTTATCGCTATTATAAATTAACGCATCAATATGGCAATGTTCCTTATCTTGGCCGTGAATTAGCAGAACCAAAAACGGATTTTTATACCAATGATCGTTTTGAAATTTTGGAACGAATGAAAACAGATCTAGAGTTTGCTTATCAATGGGTTCCCGAGAATGTAGATCGTGGTAAAACCTCCAAAGCAGCTTGTGGCATGTTATTAGCTAAAGTTTGTATGGCTTTATATGATGGTCAAAATTCTTATCTTGACCGTGCGATTGAAGTATGTAAGGAGATTGTAGCTAAGCACCCTTTGATGACACAACGTTTCACTAGCAATAAGGATGTACCTCATACAAATTTAATGTTTGATTTGCATAGTGTAGAAGCAAAATTGGATTTAAGTAATACGGAAGGTTTAATGTATGTTGAATCTTATCCTGATGTAGATGGATCTACTACTATGTCTATTATGCGTCAAGCGGTACCTTTTTGGAATAGTGGCGCAGTGAAGACGCCTGATGGAGATACAGGTACTTCTGTTAAATTGGATCCTTCTGATCCTGATAGTTTGGATATGAACAAAATCTATGGTCGTGGTATAGGTCGTTTACGTCCTACCAACTATTTTCAATATGATATTTGGACGAATAAAGAAAAGAATGATTTACGAGGTGTATATAATCGAGATAGTTGGAAGAGACCCGAAGATTTGTATTACAATAACCCTTCTTTGAAAGAAAAAGGAAGTTCTTGGTATGGTAAACATTTGATTAAGCCGACAGCGATGTCACTTGAAGATACCATTCGTTGTTGGTATCAATGGCCTCAGTATAAAACTTTTGTTCCAGATCCCCGAAGTGGTAATAACTGGAGTGGGGGTGAAAGTCCTTGGTATATTTATCGTTCAGCTGAAGCTTATTTGATGATGGCTGAGTGTTATTATTGGAAAGATGATTTAGCGAATGCGGCACTTATGATGAATGTAGTCCGTGAACGTGCAGGAGCTGATCCTTTGACAGCGGCTGATATCAATATTGGTGAAATTTTAAATGAACGTGCTCGTGAGTTGTATTATGAAGAAAATCGTCACGTTGAGGAAGTACGTATATCCTATATGTATGCACGTTCAGGAAAGCCTTGTGAAGTCTTTGGAGGGCGTACCTATAGCTTAGATCAATTAAGTGGTCCTGGTGGAACCAATTCTAATGTTAAAAAAGAAGGTTATAACTTCTGGTGGGATTGGGTAAATAAGAATTCTAATTTTTATAATAAAGATGTTGTTACCAAATGGGCAACGTATAAAATTAGTGTTCATCATATCCTATGGCCTATTCCTTCTAATGCTATAACTGCTAATACAATGGGACATATCAATCAAAACATTGGTTATCCAGGTGCAGAAACGAATATCCCCGTAAAATCAATAAGTGAGACTGAACCTGTGGCTGAAAATTAACCTTTAGTGAATATGATAAGATGTCGGTAAGATGATTTTTAATTCATCTTACCGACTTTTTTTTCTAGAGTAAGGCTTAACCAGATTATAAATCAAGTGTGTTCATGTTTGCAAATAAGAATGTATAGTTTGCAAATATCGTACAGATAAGTGATTGTAAATAGTTTTATCTTTGCCTTATAGAATTATAATTTAATAGTAAATGAAATGAGCACAACAAGACGTGATTTTTTAAAGAAATCAATTACAGCTTCTGTAGGACTTTTTATAGCTCCTACCATTGTTCCTTCTTCCGTATTTGGGAAGAACGCCCCTTCCAATTGTATCAATATCGGTGCGATAGGTAATGGTCGTATCAGTCGGAGTCATGATATGCCTAATGTATTAAGCCATGATGATGTACGTATAACTTCCGTATGTGACTTAGATGCCAATCGAGTGCGTAAAGCAAAAACATTAGTAGAAGATTATTATAGCAAAAAAACAGGTAAATCTTATTCGGGTGTACGCATGTATGAGAATTATCTTGACCTTTTAGAAAATAAAGATATAGATGCCGTATTAGTGAGTACACCCGATCATCAGCATGCACCAGTAGTCGTGAATGCAGCACGAGCAGGAAAACACATTTATTGCCAAAAACCTGCTTCATTAACGATAGCCGAAGGACGTCAGATGAGTGATGCCGTCAATGCCACTGGGGTGAAGTTTCAGATTGGTAGTCAGCAGCGTTCAATGACGCAATTTAGACGGGCCTGTGAATTAGTACGCAATGGGAGAATTGGAACGATAAAAGAAATAGAATGTCGTTTACCTGGAGATCCTCCTGGCGGAAAAACAGAACCTATGCCAGTTCCTGCAGGATTGAATTATAACGCTTGGTTAGGGACTACACCTTATGTTTATTATACCTTAGACCGTGTACATCCAGTAGATGACTTTAGTCGTCCGGGTTGGTTACGATGCGAACAATTTGGTGCCGGTATGATAACGGGTTGGGGTGCCCATCATTTTGATATAGCGCATTGGGGTATGGGAATGGAATATTCAGGTCCTGTAGAAATATCAGGTAGAGCCACTTTTGCTACAGGAGGTTTATGGAATGTACATACCTCCGATTTCGAGACAGAACTATTGTATCCTAATGATGTGATTGTCAGAGGAATGACACAAAGTGCCGAAAAACCAAATGGTGTCCTTTTCAAAGGAACCGAAGGTTGGATTTTTGTTAGTAGAGGAGCCTATAAAGCATCGGCCAATGATCCTGATGTAGGTGAACCCACGAAAGCTTTACAAGCATCAGATCCAGAAATTCTAAAATCTAAAATTGGACCCGATGAAATTCATTTGTACAAGAGTTCAGAACATCATGCTAACTGGTTAGATTGTATTCGTACAGGAAGACAGACCATAGCACCCGCTGAAGTGGCTCATCGTTCTTGTTCAGCTTGTTTGTTGCAACATATTGCCATGAAGTTACAACGAAAATTATATTGGGATCCTACGTTGGAACATTTCAAAGATGATGATGAAGCAAATAGTATGTTATCCAGACAACAACGAGTACCTTATGGTATAAAATAATAATGTTATGACTAGTTATAAAAGTTTAGTGCTTATTTTTTGCTTAGCGACCTTTATGGTCGCTAATGCAAAAAATTTGAAATTGATAGTGAAAGCAGGGGGCTATGATCGTACAGACTGTGCACTTAGTTTAGATTTGTCTGATTATCAACCCCTTAATCCTAAAGCCTTTGTCTTATATGAAGTAGAGAAGGGTCAGCAAAAGAAAGTGGCGAGTCAGTTTTTACCGACGGCTAATGGCTTTAGTCTTGCTTGGATCTTAGAAGGAACACTTCCTGCGGGGACAGAACGTCAGTATCTTTTAAAAGAAGAGAAAAATACAACGTCTTCTATCGCTATGGCTGTCGAAGACAATCAAAAAGCGTTGGTCATAAAGAAAAAAGGGAACCCCGTTCTTTCGTACAATTATGTTCTTTCAACTTTACCCAAAGGAGTTGATCCTATTTATAGAAGAAGTGGTTATATCCATCCCGTTTATTCGCCTAAAGGGAATATATTGACGAATATAAATCCCAAAGATCATCGACATCACTATGGTTTATGGAATCCATGGACACATCTAGTCTATGACGGCAAATTATATGATTTGTGGAATCTTGTTAAAGGACAAGGGACCGTACGATCTGAAAACAATGAAAACATCTATCAAGGAAACGTATTGGCTGGTTTTAAAGCTCATCTAGGACATTATATCTTTAATCCAAAAGCAGAGAAAAAAATCATGGATGAGTGGTGGACCGTAAAAACATGGAATGTACCCGAAGGAAATTTATGGGATTTTGAATCCGATTTATTACCCTCCACGCCATTGCCTGTTCTTATCAAACAATATCGGTATGCCGGTTTTGGCCTTCGAGCTACAGCCGATTGGAAAAAAGATAATTGTGAAATGATGACTTCCGAAGGCTATGAACGATCACAAATAGATGGTACACGAGGCCGTTGGATTTATCTTACGGGAAGCTGTAAAGGTGGACGTTCAGGTTTGCTTTTCTTAGGAAGTCCTGATAATTTTAATGCCCCCCAACCTTTACGTATTTGGAAAAAAGAGATGAATGGTGGACGTGGAGATGCGTTTATCAATTTTGCTCCAACCAAAGACCGAGATTGGAAGTTAGACTTCACGAAGAAACAGACTTTACGTTATCGCATTTTTGTATATGATGGAGAGATGACGCCCAAACGAGCAGAAGCTTATTGGTGTGATTACGCTTATCCTCCTACTATTATAATAGAAAAGTAATAAATAAAAAATATAAAGAATAGAATGAAAATTAAAAATTTTATAAGTGTGTTTATGTTGGCTGCGTTTTTTATGCCTTCCATGATCTTAAAAACGCAAGCACAAGAAAAAGCGAAAGTATCAGCTACTAAAGTGGGCAAGCATATAGACGTAGTGATAGACGGTAAATTTTTCACAAGTTATCGTTTCGAAGATGATGAAAAATATCCCTTTTTCTTTCCCGTTAATGGTCTGTCACAAGCAAGTGTAACCTCTATGCGGAATGGGGTTTACCCACATCACACCTCTTTGTGGTTAGCCTGTGATAAAGTAAATGGAGGTAATTATTGGCAAGAAGGATTAGACCGTGGTCGTATTATTTCAACCGGTGCACAACTCGAAAAAGCAAATGGAGAAAGTGTAATCATTAAAGATCAATGTATATGGAAACGTCCAGGAGCACCAGCGCCTATTGTAGACACGAGATTGATTACAATTTCTTGTCCTAACAAAGAATATTATCAAATAGATTTTGATATTGAGATGAAGATGCTGATTGATGTAACGATTCTTCGCACGAATCATTCGTTATTTAGTGCTCGTATAGATCCAGACTTAACCGTAAAAAGAGGGGGTCATATGGTCAATGCAAATGGTGATCAAACAGAGGTCGGTACCTTTGGTGTAAATTCTCCTTGGATTGATTGTTATGGAGAAAGAAATAACGTTGCGGCTAAAATTAGTGATAGTAGCAAAAATCATAAACATAACTTGGGCAATGACGTTCCAGCGATAACAACTGAAGGTATAGCTATTCTACAACATCCAAGTAATAGCGGCTTTCCTTCTAAATGGTTCACCCGTGATTACGGATTTATGTCTCCAACGCCCATGTTTTGGCCCGCTAAAGGTAATAAAACCACTTTTAAAAAAGACCAAGTGCTTAAATTACGCTATCGTGTCATTATACATAAAGGAGATACCAAACAAGCAAAAATAGCTCAATTATTTGAGCAATATAAAAATCAATAAAATGGAATTAGATTTAAAAGGCAAAGTCGCTGTAGTAACTGGTGGCGGAGGTGTCTTAGGTGGTAGTATAGCTAAGAGTTTAGTTGAAAATGGCGTCAAAGTAGCCGTATTAGATATACGTCAAGAGCAATTAGATAAGCGTATTGCTGAATTAGGATCTAAAGGAACCGTAAAAGGTTTCATCTGTAATGTCTTAGATAAGGCAAGTCTGGAGCAAGCACGTGAAGCCGTTTTAGCTGAATGGGGAAGTATAGATCTGCTAATTAATGCAGCCGGAGGAAATCTTCCTGGTGCTACGCTCAGACTCGACCAAACAATCTTCGATATGAAATTTGAAGATTTTAATCGGGTTACAGATTTGAATATGAATGGAACGGTTTATCCGTGCATTGTCTTTGGCAAGGCCATGGCAGACCAAGGTTCAGGCAGCATCATCAATATAGCCTCTATGGCTTGTTATTCAGCGATTACGCGTGTACCAGGTTATTCAGTAGCGAAGAGTGGTGTAAGTATTTTCACCCAATGGTTGGCGGCTGAAATGGCGTTAAAGTTTAGCGAGAAAATACGTGTCAATGCGTTAGCTCCAGGCTTTTTTATTGGCGATCAAAATCGTGCTGTATTGATTAATCCCGATGGTTCACTGAGTGACCGTAGTAAACGAGTAATTGCTCGAACCCCTATGAAACGTTTTGGTGATATTACCGAATTAAATGGTATTGTTCAGTTTTTATGCTCTGAGCAGGCTAGTTTTATTACTGGAACGGTTATCCCCGTAGATGGTGGATTCAGCTCTTTTAGTGGTGTGTAAAAGATGGCATTAGAAAAAACATGGAGATGGTTTGGCAAGGGGGATAAAGTGACCCTTGCCGAACTTCGACAGATCGGTGTAGAAGGTATTGTCACTTCACTTCATCAATTAAAGCCTGGAGAGGTATGGCCTGAGGCAGAAATTCGTAACGTAAAAGACGAAATAGAAAGCTATGGTATGCACTGGAGTGTAGTAGAAAGTTTACCCGTAAGTGAAGGCATTAAGATTTGTTCAGCCGATTGGCCTTGTCTGATTGAGAACTATAAACAATCTCTTATCAATTTAGGCCGATGTGGAATAGATACGGTTTGTTATAATTTTATGCCTGTCCTTGATTGGGCTCGTACAGATTTGCATTATCTAAATGCGCAAGGTTGTGAATCGATGCTTTTCGATTATCCTACTTTTGCAGCCTTTGATGCTTACATCCTAAAGCGTCCTAACGCATTGGCCGATTATCCAGTAGAAGTACAAGCAAAAGCAAAACTAATTTACGAACGGATGTCTGTCGAAGAGCGAGAAGCATTAGCTCATACAATTATTATTGTAACGCAAGCTTTTATCAGCGGCGTAATGGGAGGAGAAGAAGGACAGGATTATAAAAAGCGCTTTTTAGCGTATCTCGGAACCTATAAAGACATAGATGCTGCTACCTTAAGACAACATCTACTCCGATTCCTTAATGCGGTCATACCCACAGCAGAAGAAGCAGGAATTAATCTTTGTATACATGCCGATGATCCTTCTTTCCCTTTGTTAGGCCTTCCTCGTATAGCCAGTACGCAAGCCGATTTTGAATGGATATTTAAACAAAACACCTCTTTAGCCAATGGTCTTACTTTTTGTACCGGCTCGTTATCTTCAAATGAACAAAATGATCTTTTAAAAATGGCAAAAGCTTTTGCCAATCGTATACATTTTGTACATTTGCGCAATACGAAGCAGTTAGGAGGTAAAAGTTTCTTTGAATCAGGACAGTTAGAGGGTAGTGTAGATATTTATGCGGTGCTTAAATGTTTGCTTGAAGAACAAAAAAGAAGGCGTGAAAGTGGTCGTAAAGATGATCGTATGCCTTTTCGCCCTGATCATGGTTTACGTATGCTTGATGATTATCAACGTAAAGCGAATCCTGGTTATCCTTTAATTGGCCGATTAAAAGGGTTGGCTGAAATAGAGGGTATGCAGACCGCTATAGAACGGACATTAAATGAATCTAAATAATAAACGATGAAGTATAAAGGAATAAGTTATTTTATAATGGCTAGTATGGTTAGCTTTTCTTGTGTTACAAAGCCTGCCCAAGAAAATTCAAGCACACAAAAATTTACGGGAGCCTCAGGAGAAGTAAAGTTAATCACGTTAGATCCAGGTCATTTTCATGCAGCCTTAGTGCAGAAATCAGCCTATGATCAAGTCTCAAATGACGTTTATGTTTATGCGCCTAAAGGACAAGAACTCGCCGCCCATTTAAATTTGATAAAAGGATTTAATACCCGTAATACAACACCCACCGAGTGGAATGAACATATCTATACCGGTCCAGACTTTCTTCAAAAGATGATCACAGAGAAGAAGGGGAATGTGATGGTAACTGCGGGAAATAATCGCAAAAAAACGGAATATATCAAAGAAACCCTCGAAGCTGGAATAAATGTTTTGGCAGACAAACCAATGGTGATCAACACCGAAAACTTTGAGATGCTAAAGGAATGTTTTCGTATT
>Ga0172378_10007088_pt1 | contig 10438 bp, 8 predicted proteins | sample GrowelOW332metaG_FD_119755 | JGI IMG/M metagenome (GOLD analysis project Ga0172378, IMG submission 119755) | Groundwater microbial communities from an aquifer near a municipal landfill in Southern Ontario, Canada - Pumphouse #3_1 metaG | ecosystem: Environmental > Aquatic > Deep subsurface >... | reverse complement strand
AGAACTTTAGAAAGTGCCAAATCATCCATATTCTTTTAGCGATAATCATTGGCTTCTCTATTAGTGTAGTTGTTTCCTTAATTACTAATCTCATTGTTTATGGTCCATTCTATGTTCAACTTTCTAAAGGGGCCATCTACTTCTTTGATGGCGTTGATCATGTAGTTTCTACAGAAACCAAACTTTTTATTGGAACAGGGATTGTTGAAGTTAGTTTACGGTATGGTTCGATTGCTGCTTCTCTTTTAGCGGTTTCGGGACTTTCCCTTCTATTTATTAGCCCTAAAGAACATAAAATTACCTTTTCCATCATTGCTGCCGGAGCCTTTATTGGCGTTCTTTTCTTAATCCTTCTTCCTTTCTTCTACGCCTTTGTCATTATGATTCCAACAATCATTATCGCTTTTATTCTTCGTTTCTTCCGTCCTTCCTTAAAAGCTAGTCGTAACGAAAAGATTGTGGGAGTAACTCTTCTTTCGCTCATTGCTCTTTTTGTCCTATTGCTCTTCATTAATGCTTTAGCGGAACCGGCCTTTATTAAGTCAAATTCTTTCCTAAAGATGATATTTGAAAACTCCATCACTCTTCCGATTATGGAAAGTATTTCAGCTGTCTTTCATGGCAGTTCTTCAACTGGTGGTCTTTCAATTAAGAACATTCTTTTTGGGGCTTATAGCAGCGGCTACACAAACTATGGTGGCGTTACAAAAAGTGTCCTTTCGATTCAAAATCATTCCTTTGAATTTGTCGTCCTACTTGAAGGCGGTATTATTGCCTTCCTTGGTCTTTGTGTCTTAATTGTTTTTGCTTTCATTTCCATTAGAAGATGGATTCTCAAAGATGAGAAACTTGATGCTGGAAAGGTTGGCTTAGCACTGATCCTTCTAGCCATCTTTACGTTTAATTCTCTTCTTAATGACGTGGCTCCTTTTGTCTACAACAGGGTCTATCAATCTCCACTTCGTAACTCCTTCTCTATCCTTCTAATGATGTTCATTTTAGGTCTTTCTTGTGAACCTGATTTCTTAAAGAGTAAGCCCCTTGTCAAAGAGGCAAAACCAACGCAAGTTGAGGCTGTTAAGGAGGAAAACGTATGAAAAAGACTATAAAAATCCTCGCTCTTCCTATTACCTTATTAACCTTAGTTTCTTGCCATACCGCTTCTCCTCTTTATGAAAGTGGTGCCTTTATGCACTCGAAGTTTGAAGAGAATTATGTTCTTTTAGATGAGGTTAAAGATAAGGAAGGCGTCGCTCTCCAATCAGTGGAATTAGCTACTGGTGGTTATAGCAACGGACGTCTAGAACAGAATTGGTCTATTGAAGGGAATACTTTAATCGGGGCTAGGGAAATGTTTCCGGAGGCTTTTGTTTATGATAATAACGGAGTGAAAACTAATTACCCGATTATTTCTCCTGATCTCAATGACTGGAATCCGATGATGAGTTTATCTCAACTTCAAGACTTCGAAGCCCATCCTGAGAAGTTTTGGGGACGAGCCAAATGCTTAGCAACGATTGATGATTCCTTTAAAACAAAAGGAGTTATTTCGAAAGCCTACAATGGACAGATGGCCTGTGATGGATTAGGACAAAGAGCCTTTATTCAAATGTACAAGCAAGGTATCAAAACCCTTTTTCCTAAGAAAACTAAAGAGGCTGATGTCTTCCTTCTTTCAATCCGCGGGGGAACTGATGGCAACGGGACGGACGGAATCGCTCATATCGATATCAACGTTAATTTGTACTATAAGAATGCTGAAGTTTACGACTTTAAAACCGTTACTCTTAAGGATGTCACATTAAAGGTTGATCAAGGCGGTGATGGCCTTAGTTTTGTTGGTTTCTCGATCAAGTCAGCGTTAGGAGAAGAAGCGTCTAAAAACATAGCAGGTTTTGGTCTTTCTTTTGCTAACTTAGATTATCAAAGTACTCAAGGAAGTTTCTCCGATGAGGCTGATATAACTAAAGATTTCCACTTTGGCTACATTATGAATGAGACAATGCTTCTTGATTCGACCTGGACTCAATGATTATTAGTAAACTTTGAAATGTCGAGCCATTCTCCCATTTCAAAGTCACAGTTATCATCATCTAAAGTTAATGTTCCTTTAGCCGGTGTGAATGTCATTTCACCGAAATACAGTTTTCCATCGATATCATAAAGATCCACTCGAACAAAAGGAAACGGAGCGGCTAAAGTTTCAGCTATCTTAATCATCTTTTCGAATTCTTTTGGTTTATTTAGAGGGGTATCGCTCTTAATCCAACCATTAAATTGGCTGCCATCAAAAGGGGACCAGTCAGCGTAATAATTAGTGTATCGGATGTCTTTGCCTCGTCCCGTAACGACATAAAGGGAACGAGCCTTTCCATTAAAAACATGAATCTTATACTCCACGGGAAGTGAAGAAGAATCACCTAAATACTTTTCAATAATGATCTGAGGCTTAATGGAAGAATAGTGTCTTTCTACCGTCTTTTTCCCATAATCTAAGGATAGCCATTTAGTAAACTTTGCTCGACTTTCTTCAATATTAAGTTTGCTCTTATCAAGAACAATTTGGTTCCAACCAGAAGCATGTGTACACTTCATAACAAAAGAAGGGGGTAACTTCGAAAAGTCGATATCTTCAAAGGAATCATAAATGCCTAAACAGGAAACAAGGGTATCCTCATATCCTTTTTCTTTAACATACTCGCGAACTGTAGCTCTTCCTGCTGCCTTAATAACTAATGGATCTTTAGGGTAAACAAAAAGACGTAAGAATTGAAGTTTCTCGGTGTATCTTTTAGGGTTTTTTAGGTTGAGGCGGTGGTGTGTTATGTAACGATATTCTCCCCGAACGTAAAGAGTAGGAGATAAAGCTTTAATTACTGGACGAAGAGGTGAAAGGATACTTCTTTTCAGCTTATTTTCATGAAGTCGTTTAGCTAGCATGCGCCTAGTATAAACCAAGTAGCGAAAAATTGAATTGCTTGTGAGATAATCACTACATGCGGATTTTGGTTGTTAGCCAGTATTATTTCCCAGAAAACGTTGTTATTTCTTCAATTGCTCGTGAACTTGTCCAAAGAGGCCATAAAGTCAGTGTCATTACAGGCCAACCTAATTATGGTTTTGGAAAGATCCTTGAAGGTTATGAAAATCTTAAAGTTGAGGATATCGATGGAGTAACAGTTTATCGAATGCCGCTTTCTCCTCGAGGGAAAAGCAAGTTTTCGTTAATTAAGAATTACCTTTCCTTTTATCGTTCAAGTACTCGTTTCATCAAACACTTTAAGGAAGAATTTGATCTAGTGTATTCCATGTCTCTTTCACCTTTAATTTCTGTCAGTGCAGCGAATATTTATGCTAAAAAGCATCATGTTCCACACTATCTTCATGTTTTAGATTTATGGCCCGAATCTCCTGTTGCTACCGGGGCTATTAGGAAATGTTCTTTAGCCTATTTTGGCCTCTACCATTGGAGTCGCTCAATCTATAAGAAGGCTAATAAGATTCTTATTTCTTCCCCTTCTTTTGAAAACTATTTTCATGATGTATTAAAGATGAGCAATGCTTCAATTGAATTTGTTCCTCAGCCAGCTTTAATAGGAAAAGATGCTGATCCTTTCCTTTATTCCGAAGGCTTTAATCTCGTTTATGTTGGTAATGTTGGCTCCCTTCAATTAATAGAAAATGTTGTGAAGGCGATTGGATTGTTGCCGAGTACTGAAGGATTCTATTTCCATATGATTGGAGATGGTTCTCGGATTCAAGAAGTTCTTAAGTTAGTTAATGATTTAGATTTAGATGAGGTCGTCTTTTACCATGGCAGAAAAGACAACTCTGAAGTCTCACGTTATCAACTTGGGGCGGACGCTCTTCTCGTTTCCTTAAAACAAGAAAGCAGTCCGGTCAGTAAAACTATTCCTAATAAGTTAATTAGTAGCCTTTATTTTGCTAAGCCGATTCTTGGTTGTATAAAAGGCGATGGCCGAACGATTTTAGAGGCCGCTAAAGGCAGTGTTCTTTGTAACGATGACACTCCTAAAGAGATTGCTGAAGGTCTTTCTAAACTTCTAAAATTAAGTAAAGAAAAACGAAAAGTCATGGGACAAAATAACGCTAAATACTATGAGGACAACTTCGACTTTAGCAAAGTTATTGATCACTTAGAACAAGTTTTTATCTCTGTTAAGAAAGACTGAATCTTATCCGCTAAATGACTTTGTCCGTATAAGGATAAAGCCTTTTCTTTTGCTTTATTTTCTTTTAGGTTGATAAGTTTCCCTTGGTCATCACAATGAGCAGAAAAGAAAGAATCTAGACCATCTTTTTCGCCGGGCAAAATCCATTCAACATCGTTTGGAAATAGTTCCTTTAATCTAGTAGAAACAAGGCTAACAATAGGCTTCCCGGAAGCGAGGTATTCTATCATTTTTGAAGGGATGCAAAGAGGGTCTAATTCTTTATCGTAGGGTCGAGGATTGATTAATAAGCAAGCCTGATTAGTTAACTTTGTGTACTCACTTTGGCTTATCTTTCCTAAGAAAATAAGTCGACTATCCTTACTTGCTAAGGATTCAATTTCTTCTTTTAACGGACCATGTCCAGCAATGACTAATGGAGTTTTTAGTTCACTCCTGAGATAAGCTTCGATTAATGTTTTGACCCCATATCGTTCATAAAGAGCTCCGCCAAAAAAGATAAAATCTCCGCAAGAAGAAGGGATGGGTTTTGCAATGTTTTCGCGAATTAATCCTTCAAAAACTAAGCATTTGGCTCTATTTTTGGTAATAACATTGTTGAGATTTGAAGCAACAGAAAGTGTAGCTTCAGCTTTCTTCGAAAGGGATAAAACTTTTTGTTTATAGAGGTGAGGAACTCCTGTTAAGTTTCTTGGATCATCGGTCAGGATGGCGACTCTTGGGCAAGAAAATTTGTCGCGGCAAATTTTGGAACAACCCGCTAAAGAAACATTAAGAGAATCATAAATTATGAGGTCAGGTTGAGGAAGGTGGAGGGCCTTAATTTGTCGCCACAAAATGAAGGACCTAAAAGGCTTAAACAACAAACTTTTCGGATAATTGAGGTAATGAAAAGTATTTTGTTTAAGAGTATCCCTCTTCGCTCCTTTGGGGAGCAAAGAAGCGATAGAGAGATCGTTTTGAATTGAAAGTGTTTCGATAAGCTTAAGATGGAAAGCTTGAGCAGCCGGATTCATAAGAAATCCCGCTGCTTCTAAAGCACTTTGCACGGCATCTTCACGGGCGGTGGTTAAAACCAAGATTTTCATTTTTTGAGGTAATCCTTAAAGAAAGAAAGATGGTAAGCAGCCATCGCTTCAATTGTTTCATCTTTAGAAGAGGCTAAAGCCTTTTCTTTCATCTCTTGATTGACTAGTCCTAAGGCTTTGATGAAGGATTTTTCATCTCCGTCTTTAATAATAAATCCGTTGCTTTCGTTACTAATTAGGGCGATGGAAGCATTGCTATGTGAAGAAGCAATAACTGGGGTTCCTTGGGAGAGAGATTCATTAACGACGTGGCCATAAATATCTTCTTTAGTTAGGAAGATTGAAGCATCTGCCATCGAAAGAAAACGAAGAGTTTCTTTATGAGGTTTATAGGCTTCTATCTTGACATTGTTAAGGCCTAAAGAAGCTATTCTCTTTTCTAGTTTCTTCTTTAAAGGACCGGATCCTAAAAGAAGAAGGTTGTTAGAAGATGGGACGTCTTTCCAATAATCTAAAAGAAGGAATAAGTTCTTTCTTTTAATAAATTGACCGGCACAAATAAAGACTTTTGGGGTCGGAAAACCGTATTTCTTCCAAAAGTACGTTCTTCTTTCTATAGAGATTGCTTTTTTTAATCTTTCGGATTCGAAAACTGTGGAATAAGGATAGATAACTATTTTGTCTTTATCCGCCCCGTAATATGTTAAGTATTTCTCTGAATTAGTATCAGGGCATAAGTAAGCATCCGCCCCTTTAATAAAAGAATGCTTAATTAGTTTTTTAATATGAGACTCATGTTTGGGAATAATCCCTCCGTTAATCGCAAAGACGTAAGGAATCTTTCTTCGTTGCAAAAACGATATCGCAAACATTTCACTTAAAGTGCTATATCCGTTCATGACAACGATATCGTAAACTTCATGTTTGAGGTGCTTAACGATTTCTCTTGTCCAACCATTGGAGGCTCCTAATGGTAAGGCATCGAGGAGAACCATATGAAAACTTGAGGGCTTTTCATAGTAGAAAAGCTTGTTCCTATCACTTTCATTTCCTCTTTCAAAAAGGACGGTTAATTCGCAATGTTTTCCCAGCTCGTTAAAGAAATCTACTTTGTAAGGAGCTGGATGGTTGAAGACCCACAGAATTCTCATCTCTATGAGTATATCCTTTTTTGCCCTTTTTCGTGTAGGCCGTCTATACTTTCTTTATGATTTTTGAGTGGAATGCCTTATTCAGTAAAGTAAAAGATAAAGAATATTCAAAGACTCTTCATGATTTTCTTGAAGAAGAGTATTGCGAAGCGACGATTTATCCTCCTAGGGATATGATCTATCAGGCTTTTAAACTCACCTCCCCTAAGAAACTAAAGGTTGTGATTATTGGGCAAGATCCCTACCACAATCCCGCTCAGGCTATGGGGCTAGCTTTTAGTGTTCCCCGAGGTGTTGATGTTCCACCTTCTTTAAGAAACGTCTATAAAGAAATCGAAAGTGATTTAGAGATTGAGATGGATTTTGATGATGGAGATCTCACTCCTTGGGCTGAGCAAGGAGTTCTTTTGCTCAATGCTTATTTGACTGTTCGCAGCGGAAAGCCTCTCAGTCACGCTCGCGAAGAATACATTCTCTTTTTAAAAGACGCTCTTAAATATATTGATTCTCTAAATCAACCTGTGGTCTTCATGCTTTGGGGCAGCTTTGCTAAAAAGTTTGCTCCATTCATAACTAATAAGAATCGATTAATCCTTGAGTCTAACCATCCTTCTCCTTTATCAGCGAATAGAGGGGGTTGGTTTGATAAACATCAATTCTCTCAATGTAACGATTTTCTCATTGGCAATAACGTTCCTCCTATTGACTGGAAGATTTAGAAAGGTAGACTAGTTACGTCCGGAGCCCGCCCTAGCGAGCTGAGAGGAATCCAAATGGGGATTCGACGGTACCTGATCCAGGTAATGCTGGCGGAGGTGAGAAAAATGTATTTTTCCTCCGTGGGTTGTTCAAGGAGGATTTTTTAATGGAAGAACAAACTCATGTCGATCCGAAAGTCGAAAAAGAGAGTGCCGATTCGACAAAAAACGACTGGCTTTCCAAGACTATTTCTTATGTAAGTAAGAATGTTTGGATCCTATCTCTCGTCGTTGCTGTTGTCGCTCTTATTAGTCTCTTTGGTCCTTTGTTTTCTAGCAAAACAGTTACTTATGTTAATGATGGCTTTGAAGCTGGAAAACGTGTCAGCATCACTATTATTGATATGTTTGCTGGCAGAGCTACCGCTCCAATCACCTTATGGGGGTCTTTGGTCTTAATCGTTATTGCGAGTGCTATGTTGTTCTTAAGAAAGAAAGCGAATGGCTTCTTAAGTGCTTCGATGCTTTGCTACTTTGTAGCGGGTTGCTTATTATTCGCAAGCGGTTCTTCATTCGACTTTGTTACTCTTTCTAAGCTCGGAGTTGATGACTATGTTTGGTATGTTAAAGATTTTTCTTCTGTAGCATCTACTAAACTCCAAGTCGGTATCATTCTCCCTGCCGTCCTTTGCTTTGCTTGTGGGTTCCTAGCCTTCTCTTCTTCAATTGAGAAAGACACTATTTCTGTCGGAGAAATGGCGGAAATTGGAATTCTTGTTGCTCTCGCGGTTGCGTTAAACTTTGGACCAAAATGGCAAATCGGTGCCGATGGTGGCTCCATCAACTTTGCCATGTTCCCTCTCTTCTTAATTGCTTTAAGGAAAGGCCCAGCCAAAGGCTTCTTAGCCGGTGGTATCGTTTATGGACTTATTACTTGTTTCACTGATGGATATGGTCTCTACCTTTATCCATTCGATTACCTGGTTGGTTTTGGTTCCATCGCTATCGTTGGTTTCTTCCGTTCCTTCATCCTTGGAAATGGTGTTAAAGCCTACAATATTAAGGCTTTAGGTTTCATTGTCTTAGGCTGCACTTTAGCAACTATCATGAGATTCTTTGGTTCATTCACTAGTTCGATTGTTAACTATGGTTATTCCTTTGTTGGATCTTGGGGATACAACATTGCCTATACCACAATTACTGGGGCGATTGCTTGTGTTTTACTTTTAGCCTTACACGGACCACTGGTAAGAATTAACAAGTCTTTCCCTGACCGAAGCCTAAAAGCTGAATAGAATAATTACTTAATTCTTTAGCCGCCTTCGGGCGGCTTTTCATTTTTAGTGAAACATCCTAGTGAAAAATAATGTGGTCTTTCCATTATCAATTCTATTTTTTGAGGGCTCGCGCGTGATATAGTACTTTGTAATCAGAGGTAATAAGATGAAAGAAAAAGAAGAAAAGACCGTCGATGTCGAAATCGAGAGCGATTTTGCCGATGAAGCAATAAAAGAAAAAGTTGAAGAAGTTCTTCCTGAGGAGCAGATAGTAGAAGCGGCTCCAGTTGAAGAAAAAAAAGAAGCGCCAAAACCAAAAGTTGAACGACCAAAGTCTTTTGTTTACGATGACCCAAGACTTCAAGGAATTGAAAGCGCTCGTTTAGCTTTTAAGAAAGCATATAAGAAATCTAACAACATTAAGTGGATTGTTACAGGCATTGTTCTTGTTGCCATTATTCTAGGTTGGCTTTTACCAAGCACCCTCATTAAAGACGAGAACATGAAGAATGTCCCTCTTTATATCACTTTAGGAATTGTTGCTGCCTCGGTTGTCGCTCTTGGTATTTATAGTTACTTAAGCCGTAAAAAACTTGATGTCAAAATTAAGGATTATTTCCATCGTTACTACGACTTATCTAATGATTATGTTTTTGATGGCCTCGCGATTACTGATCTCTCTGGGAATATTGATTCCAAAATTACTCCAGCCGAGTTCGCTGAGTGTGGTTTATACAAAGACATTTATAAAGTTGGTAGCCGTGCTTCCCTAACCTTTAAGTGCAACGGAAGAAAATGCGCTATTGTTGACGTTGCCGGACAAGTAAAAGATAAGAAGGCTCTAAGAACCGTCTTTGTCGGTAAATACTTCAGGTCTTCTAATACCTATAAAGGAACTGCTGCTTATGTCTATCTAAAAGGCAACTCAAGAGCTCTTCCTCCAACTGCTTTAGATGATCTTCCAATCGTTTCTGAAACTGAAAAGATGATTGTCCGCGGAGAAGTCGGGGCTAAGAAAGCTCTTACTAAAAAAGTTAAAGACGCGATTGCTAAGTTCCAGACTAATGATCTTTTAGTGGACGTTGCTATCACAATTGAAGAAGGAAAAACCTTTGTTGCTTTGGGTTATGAAGATACTTTAATGGTTCTTCCTATGGAGAATGCTTTTGACCCTAAACCAACGATGGACTTCCGTAAAGACCTTCGAAAGGTCATTGCTTTAGTTGATGTTATTGGCGTTACTGGTGCGAAAAAAGATGATGATTCTATTGAGGAGGAAGATATTCCTGCTTTAGAAGAGATTAAGGAAGTTAAAGCTGAGGTTTTAGACACTGTTGAGGATGTAACAATCCCTCAAGACGAGGCTGAAATTAAGTAATTTTAAGGGGCACACGCCCCTTTTATTTTATGGACTTTGGAACATTTATTAATAATTGTTGCGCTCACCCTTGGAGCTTTGTCGCTCTTATTTTGGCACTAGGAGTTACTTTTATTAACGGATGGACTGATGCTCCTAACGCGATTGCAACAGCAGTAGGAACGCGGGCGATGACTCCGAAACAAGGTGTTATTCTTGCTACGATTTGTAATTTATTAGGTGTTCTCTTTATTGGGTTTTGTTCGTCCTTTATTGGGATTGGCGATGTTGCTCAAACAGTCGCTTCGCTAGTGTCTTATAACTTAGCGGATACTGGAATGATTGAAGATGCTTTAATTGCCGTTAGCTTCGCTCTAGTTTCTATTATTGTTTGGAGTACTGGATCAACGCTTTTTGGATTGCCTAGTAGTGAGTCTAATGAATTAGTTGGCGGCATCATCGGTGGGGGGATGGCGTTAAGTGCTTTACGGGGTTCAAACTGGTTTGCTGGTGTTAAGTGGGCGGGGTTCGGTCAAGTAATGATTGGATTCTTTGTCTCCTTATTTGTCGGTTTCGTTTTAGGATGGGCTTTAGTTAAGTTAATAGAATTTGTTTGTCGAAATATGAGAAGAGGACCCACGACTCGTTTCTTCTCAAGGGGAGAAGTGGTCGCTAGTGGTTTCACTGCTTTTATTCATGGGGTCCAAGATGGAGTGAAGTTTATTGGTGTTATT
>Ga0172378_10007087_pt1 | contig 10439 bp, 9 predicted proteins | sample GrowelOW332metaG_FD_119755 | JGI IMG/M metagenome (GOLD analysis project Ga0172378, IMG submission 119755) | Groundwater microbial communities from an aquifer near a municipal landfill in Southern Ontario, Canada - Pumphouse #3_1 metaG | ecosystem: Environmental > Aquatic > Deep subsurface >... | reverse complement strand
GCTTGCTATAAACAAAAAATTCACTTTGCCGAATGACGCCATGCGGCCCGCCTAATCGATGCAGATAATCAAAAATGCGCACAATGTGTTCGGGTTTATACGGGGGTCTGGCTTGCTGTCCATCACGAAACGTCGTATCCGTAATCCAGATATCTTTCGGAAAACAGGCCGGTACCTCAATTCCGTCAAAAAGAATTTTAGGCACCTCCGTGTAAGGAAACTGTTCCCGAAGTAAATTGGCCTCCTTATTATCGTCGAGTGGAAAAGAACGGGACTTGCTTTTCAAGACGGTAAATTTTTTGTTCATAATACACCTGTAGTTTGAAAAGGTAAAAAAAATGAGTAAGATGTCTTAAATTAATAGATGCAAGACAAAAATACAATTAATGAGAACACGAATTTGACATAAAACCCGTTTTTTTGTCAAAAACGTGTCCGGCATAAAAAAAGTTACGTTGGAATATAAATATAAGTCCACAAATACAAGGCAAATTTTTTTGCCGCAACCGTCTAAAATAGTCTTGAAGGGAATGGTTTGAAAACCATGTTACCATTTTCCGGAGGCTCCCCCGCCGCCGAAACCGCCGCCGCCGCCGCCAAAGCTTCCGCCGCTGAAACCGCCGCCGCCGCCTAAACCTCTTCCGCCGCCGAAAAAGCCGCCGCCGCCGAAGCCGGATCCCCCTCCCCGGCCTTGAGCGAAGAAGGCGACAAAAAGAATCAGTGAAACTACGCCAAAGAAGAAGAAATAGAAGAGCAGATCCATTTTTCTCAATTTGTGGTCAATTTCCGGTTGTGCTTCGGACGGCACTGGCGGTTCACTGGTTGCAGGGATCGCTGTCCCGGTGATCAGGGACTGGACCTTTTGAATGGCGAACAGGGCGCCGCCGGCAAAATCCTGTCGGCGGAAATAATCTCCCATGCCGCGGATAATATCACCGGCTCGGGCATCGTTGATGTCGCCTTCCCAGCCATACCCGATTTCCATGCGAATATCGTGCTCTTTCAGGGAAAACAGCAAAATAGCGCCATTGTCTTTGCCTTGCTGTCCGAGCTGCCATTTTTCCGCCAGTCGGATGCTGAATTCCTCCAGTGCCCAGCCACGCAATTCTGGCAAGGTCAGTACAGCCATCTGCCCACCAGTCTTTTCTTCCAGCGTCCGGATTGCCTGTTCCAGCCGGGCAAGATCTCCCGGAGTAAAAACAGCAGCCTGATCGACAATCCGGCCAGTGAGTTCCGGAAGACGGGTTTGCTCATTCCCAGCCCGTTTTTGATCTTTCGAGCAGGTTCCCAGGTTTAACAGCAAGACGGTCGTCAACAAAATGAAAAACAGCAGGCTGACGTTCAGAATTCGGGTTGCGTTTTTTTTCGCCATGATGAGATCAGTTCAGTTTCGAGAATCCGAGGGGCGTTACAAAAGTCTGTAAATTAGAAATGGACTGCGGGTACTGTTTCGACGGCGGCGCGTCCCGCTGGGGGTTCAAAATATTGTGCAGCAGAAAGTCCCATGCCAGAAGCAAAAAGAGAGCCCGGAAAAACCCGGATTGCGGTATTGAAATCTCGGACAGCCTGATTGTAGCGACCACGAGCAACTCCGATCCGATTCTCTGTGCCCGCCAGTTCGTCCTGCAATCGCAGAAAAGTGCTGTCGGCCTTTAATTGTGGATAGTTTTCTGCGATGGCCAGCAAACGGCCAAGAGCGGAGGTGACGGCACCTTCTGCCGCCGCTTTGCCTTCGGGTCCGCTGGCTCCCAGTAATCGACTGCGGGCATCCGCAACTTCTGTGAAGATTTCATTTTCATGAGCCGCATAACCTTTGACCGTATTGACCAGGTTCGGGATCAAATCCGCCCGTCGCTGCAACTGGGTGTCAATTTGACTCCACTGCTCCCGCACAAACTCCTCTTTCATGATCAAATTGTTGCGGCAAGAGATGACCCAGCCCACCACCAATAATAGAAAGACCACAATGCCTGCAGCAACCAGCAAAATTGTTTTCTTCATCGTTCAAAACTCCTTCTGTACTACTGTTAACTTTCGATTTAGGATGGTATTTTGTTGCCCAAAAAAACATATCACGATGGCGAAGATTATAAAACTCCAGAAACCATATTTCTTACCATATTGCGAAAAATGGTTTTTACAATTGTACGATGGCAACCACAAGGAGCTACTATCAGGAAATTCAGCATATGGAGGTCAATAATATTGGCATTCTGCCACTCAAATAAGCTGGCGTGCCCGGCGGGATTCGAACCCACGACCTTCTGCTCCGGAGGCAGACGCTCTATCCAGCTGAGCTACGGGCACCGCATACTTTTATAAGATAATCCCTCAAGGGGAAATAACAAGGTGTTTTCGCAAAAAGAATCGATTGCCACCAGGCATCGTATCCGCACCAATTCCGAAACCGGCACTCACCAAAACCGGGTGCCTCGGAGATGCACTACAGAGAAAACGCGACGGCACATGTGCCGTTCCCGCCGGGAGCGGGAGCGGATCCGGAGCTGGAAGCTCCGGCCACATTGCAGGCTAAACTACAAACATACACGTACCCAATGCGTTGCATAAGTTGCTACAGAGTTTCTTCCACAAAACTCGAAAATCTTCCGCGTAGTGGCTTGGTTCAACAAGAAACTGGCGGATAGTAGTCTAAACAAGGAAACTGAGAAAAGTAGCTGATTCCTTTTTTCATTGTTGTTTTCCTTTTTCCCCCAGGATTGAATTTAAGCAGTACGGCTATATATTGTTGTATAGAATTCTTTGCTGTGTTTCAGGATAAATTTCCGCTTGGCATGGTTTCTTACCAGTCTGACTGCTAAAAAATTGCAAGTTGGCGGGCGATGTTTTTTTTGGGAGGGGGGGAACAGACAACCCCAGATAAGGGGTGTTCTGCGGATGAACGATGATAGCATGAGGGAAAATATCAGCAATACGAATCGTTTGCCGGATTGCCTTGACCAATGGCCGCCTTTCGCAGAAATCCGGAAAACTGGACGGATTCTGCGAAAAGCGACATCCTGGGGAAATTCTGACACCTACATCCTGCAAACCAAAAATAACACCGAATACCTGCTTAAAACATTCTCCAGAAAACCCCTGCTAATAAGAAAAATTTTGGGACGTATCAGTATTCGGCATGAATACAATTTGCTCAAGCACCTCGAAAAGCATGGTTTTCGTTATGCTCCCAAAGCTTATAGAATGCCCAATGAAGACAGCCTGGTGATGGAATTCATTGTGGAGGGAATACAGCTGCAAAAAAAAGAAAAATATGCTGCTGCAACTCATCCTGCTCCTGCTTTTTTTCAACAACTGATTTCCCTGATGCGGGAATTGCATGCTATGGGGATCTGCCATGGTGATTTTCGGAGGGCAAATATTCTCCGCTTGCCAGATGAAAGCCCAGTCTTGATCGATTGGGCCACGGCTATGATCAAGAGTCCGAATGAAAAAAAGATTTCACTGTTCCGTCCGCTATTCAATGCTATGCGCCGATCCGACCTCTATTCGTTGGCTTCCATCACCGAATCTTATTATCCGGATTTGCTGGATGCAGAGCTCCGCCAATATCTCATTGATCAGCCTTGGTATCTCCGCCTGGGACGTTTTCTGCGTCAGAAAGTCTATCGACAGTTTTTAAAACCACTGGCTGGGAAAAAAAATCATCCAAAGGAAGACTGATTTTTTGCCATTGGATTGGCGATTGCAGGCGGCATATTTTATCTTCAGAAAACGGGACCTCCAGCTCGCTGCAGTGAGTTTCTTATTTTAAATTCAAACTGGCACTCTTGAAATCACCCTGCTGCAGTTGTTTGAGCTTATTGACGGAACAGGTCCAGAAGTTTTTACTGAAATCGTCCGTAAAGGCGGCCATATGGGAAGTGATCAACACATTCGTCATCTTCCTTAATGGGCTATCCGCTGGCAAAGGCTCGATTTCTGTGACATCCAGCGCAGCCCCGGCAATCTCGCCATTTTTCAGAGCCTCAATCAAGGCCACTTCTTTGATCACGGCTCCTCTGGAGGTATTGACCAGAAGAGCATGCTTCTTCATCTGCTGAAATTGCGTCTCTGAAAGCAGATGATGGGTCTCTTTGCTTAGGGGACAATGCAGAGAGATGAAATCTGCTTTTTGCAAGAGTTCTTCCAGAGGGATGGAAGCCGCAGAAAAGGGATCATAATGCAGCGTTTTCAGACGGAACCCTGCCAGCATGGTTTCAACATGACGGGCAATCCGCCCGTATCCAATGAATCCTAAAGTGCGTCCGCTCAGATGATACGAAGGACCCTCTGCTGCCGCCAGCCAACCCCCAGATGTTATGGCGCGATCATGAAGATGGATCTTTTTTGCTAGAGCCAGCAACAGAGCGACCGCATGTTCTGCAACAGCTTCTGCAATTGATTCGGGGGTATTGCAGATGGCAATGTTTAATTCTGTGGCGCGTTGCCAGGGCAGGGCATCTACCCCGCTGCCACTGCGGAAAATAGCCCGGCAGCGAGGTAGATCATTAAGCACTTCTGCCGTGAGTGCTTCGCAGGCGCCGAACATCCAGAGGATGTCGGCATCCGCCCCGATAGCGATTAATTCTTCCTTGGTCGAGCAGTTGCGACAGACCAATTCCATGCCGCCGGCACGAATGGCATCCAAATAGGGTTGCGGGACGTGACCTGGTTCATCTGTACTTATCAGAGCCGTTTTCATTTCGCTTTCTCCAGAATCTGTTGATAATTGCTGATCATGCCACCGCAGTCCGAGGTGATCGCAATCCAGTTGAGTCCGCGTTGTTTCCATATCTCATAAGGACCCGAAGCGGTGCCGAGCAGTAAACCCGCCTGCCGGGTTTTGCTACAAATTTCTTCAATGACCTGAACGACTTCCGGATCGTTCGTCTGAGCAAGCTTGCCCATCGACCCTGAAAGATCGCAGGGGCCGATGCAAATACTGTCAATGCCAGGCACTTTCAGAATCGCATCCAAGTTTTTTACAGCATCAATATGCTCAATCTGGATGATTACCATAGGCTCTGTCTCGGAAATTTGTACATACTCCGCAAATGGCATTTTCCCAAAACGGGTGGCTCTGCGTACGCCGCAGCCGCGTTTACCGCGGAGAGGGTATTTGCAGGCGGCGACTGCTTCTCTGGCTTCTTCTGCGCTGTTGACCATCGGGATGATTACGCCTGCCGGAGCCAAGTCCAGCACAGGTTTCAGAATTGCCAAATCATTCCAGGCGACTCGTACTAGGGGAGCACAATCCGTTCCGCGTATTGCCATGACATGGCCAAGAATGCTTTCCAGAGAAAATGGGGCGTGTTCCGCATCGATCCAGGTAAAATCCATGCCGCAGTCTCCCGCCAGCTCACTGACGACCGGATCCGACAAGGTTATGACAGTGCCAACACACATCCGACCCGCTGTCATCTTTGCTTTGAACTTTTCCAGATTGTTGATTTCCATTGCTTGTTCCCATACTTTTAGAATTGAATGCCCACTGCTATAGGTGAAATACAGCAAAATGCTAATATAATTCTGCTACGGATTTTTTTTGTCGGACAGACAAAATCGTCGCGTATGACATTGGATTACAAAATGAATCAGGAAACAGGCCATGTTGGAGCATCCGGCGTTTGTTGTTCCAACTTAGGCTGCAATCGCCCCCGCGGGCTTTAGCTCGCTTTCCTCGCTCCCGACCCCGGATGTTTTCTCCCGATCCTGCATAAATTCCAAATTTTTACGAACCAATAAGTGATCAGAAAAAAGGGTCGTAAGAGAAGGACGATTCGCTGATTATTTATTGGATTTTTATGAAAATATACTCATATCTATTGCATAATGAATATGTTGTGATATATTACTTGCAGTTCCAAAGATTATAAGTCAAATTTTTAGAGGTGCAATATGTCTGCCAAGGATTCCGTTCTATCGGTGGATAGTGGGCTTCGGATATTGCGTGCGATACGTCGGATCATCCGTGCTGTCGACTTGCATTCGAAAGAGTTATATACTCGTTTTCAGATAACGACTCCGCAGATGGTTTGTCTGCTGACGGTTTCTGTGAACAAGGGAATTACCTTGTCGAAGTTGGCATCGGAAGTGAGTTTATGTGCCAGTACGGTTACCGGGATCGTGGATCGCTTGGAGGTTCGTGGGCTGTTGCGTCGTCGTCGCACGACGAGTGATCGTCGCAAAATCACCCTGGAGATCACGGTTGCCGGCAAACGTTTGATCGTGGCGGCACCGCCTTTGCTACAAGACAAGTTTTCCAGCCGACTGAGTGTATTGCCGGAATTGGAACAAGTGACCATTGCTCTGTCTCTGGAACGCATTGTCGATATGATGGGAGCTGGCGATCTGAGTACCTCACCGCATTTGATGATCCATCATGAATCCGTACCGACGATCCCGTCGGAGAATCAAAATCAAGAAAAAGTGAAAACATGACAAATTTAAACGAGGGGCCAAGTTTGGCCAATAAGATGTCAAAGCAAGTTGACAAATCAAAATGGCGGGACTGGAAATGGCAGATGCGTCATTGCGTCAGAGATCTGGATGCTTTTGAAAAATTTCTGGGTATTCATTTGGATGAAGAAGAGCGAAAGGCTTTTACTGAGACGGTATCGCGCTTTCCGATGTCGATTACCCCATATTATTTATCCCTGATTGATGTCAAAAATCTGGAATATGATCCGATTTTTATGCAGAGTTTCCCTTCTCGAAAGGAACTCGATATTCATGCTTCAGACATGTGTGACCCTTTGCACGAAGATGCGGACAGTCCTGCTCCCTGTATTACGCACCGCTATCCGGATCGCGTTTTGTTTCTGGTCAGCAATACCTGTTCGATGTATTGCCGGCACTGCACGCGAAAGCGTCGGGTAGGCGATCAAGACAGTATCCCGGATCGTGAAACGATTTTGCAGGGCATTGAGTATATCAAGGCGACGCCGCAGATTCGTGATGTTCTACTCAGTGGTGGGGATCCCTTTCTGCTTAGTGATGAGTATCTTGACTGGATTCTTACCGAATTAGGGAAGATTCCGCATGTTGAAGTGATTCGAATCGGTACGCGCACGCCGGTGGTGTTGCCGTATCGCATAACGGATGAGCTTGTGGCAATGTTGAAAAAGCACCATCCCTTGTGGATCAATACCCATTTTAATCATCCGCGGGAATTGACCAGTACTTCCCGCCGGGCTCTGGCTAAACTCGCAGACGCTGGCATTCCGCTGGGCAATCAATCCGTCTTGTTGGCCGGGGTTAATGACTGCCCCCGCATTATGCGGGTTTTGGTTCATAAGCTGGTTGCTAACCGCGTGCGTCCCTATTATCTGTATCAATGTGACCTCTCGGAAGGCCTGAGCCATTTTCGTACACCGGTCGGTAAAGGGATCGAAATTATGGAAAGCCTGATTGGGCATACCAGCGGTTTCTGTGTGCCGACTTATGTGATTGATGCTCCCGGCGGCGGCGGCAAAATTCCAGTCATGCCCAATTATCTGATCAGCTGGTCTACCAATAAAGTCGTCTTACGCAATTATGAAGGGGTTATCACGACCTATCGCGAACCGGATTCCTATGAACAGACAGTTTGCGACCGTAATTGTGAAGCTTGTAATCTGCAGCTTGACTTGAATGACGCTCAAGAAAGCGAACTCTTGGGGATCGAAATGTTATTGTCGGATGACGAAGATGCCATCTCCCTGATTCCACAGGGAAATGAACGCTACAATCGTAGAACTGGCGAAGAGCAATCGCCGGACGCTTGTAAATAATAATATGGAGTTTTGTTATGGCAACAATTGATGTAATTATTTTTGTTCTTTATCTGCTGACCGTCTTTGGGATAGGAGTCTATCACTTCTTCCACAACAAAAATATGGAAGATTATTATGTCGGCAATCGCTCGATTAAGGCGCCCTATGTCGGCTTGTCCATCGTGGCAACCGATGTCGGCGGCGGTTTTTCAATCGGCCTTGGCGGCGTCGGCTTCTTGATGGGATTGTCCGGTAGCTGGCTTTTGTTTACCGGGCTGATCGGTGCCTGGTTGAGCGCTGTGCTGATTATCCCACGCATCAAAGCGATTGATGCCAGCAATGGTATGCTGACCTATCCGGATTTCCTAAGACACCGTTATAATCACAAAGTTGCATTGGTTGCAGCCGTGATCTCGGGCATCGGATACCTCGGATTTACCGCCGCACAGATGCTCGCCGGAGCCAAATTGGCTTCGGCTACGATTCTGCAAAGCAACCCCTTTGGCATGGATCCCATGCTCTTTGCCCTTCTGGTTATTGCAGTCATCACCATCGGTTATACGGTTATTGGCGGTCTGAAAGCGGTGATTTATACTGATGCGATTCAGTGGTGTGTTCTGCTTGGCGGGCTGCTTTTCGTCATGATCCCGGTCACTGTCTATAAGCTTGGTGGCTTTGCTGAAATTAAGAGTGTGCTGCCGCCGGAATTCTTGTCTCTGACGAATATTAAAGCGGTAACCTTTTTTAATTGGATGATTACTATCATTCCCATCTGGCTGGTGGCCATGACCCTGTATCAAAGGATGTATGCCTGTGCCAACGTAAAGGAAGCAAAAAAAGCCTGGTATATTGCCGGTATCTTTGAGTATCCCATCATGGCTTTTACCGGTGTTTTTTTGGGAATGTGCGCCCGTGTCGCCTTCCCGGAACTTCCAGATGCACAAGCTGAAATGGGACTGCCGATGCTGATCCGTGATATGCTCCCGATTGGTGTGACCAGTATCGTTCTTGCCGCGTACTTTTCTGCCATCATGTCAACCGCAGACAGTTGCCTGATGGCTTCCTCCGGAAATCTGGTCACTGATGTAATCGAACGCTATATCTGGAAAAAACCGGGGATGCGGTCTTCCGTACGGCTTTCAATGATTGCTACACTGGTCATCGGCATTTTGGCGGTCTTTCTGGCGGCTTGGTTTACGACCGTTCTCGACGCCATTCTGTATGCCTATGGCTTTATGGTATCCGGACTTTTTATTCCAACACTAGGTGCGTATTTCTGGCGCCGGGGGTCTAGCACTGGGGCTTTAACCGGCATGCTGGCCGGAGGTATCGTGAATCTGTTCTTGGTCTCAAAACTCATTACCCTGCCGGAATTTCTCAGCAAACTAGAATTTGACAACAGTCTTTATGGCATCCTGCTCTCAGGTATCTGCTACGTCGCCTTTTCTCTCCTCTTCCCGGATGCGAAAACGATGCCGGAAGCGCAGGCTATTAAGGAGGAAAACTCAGTATGACAACGAATATTACAACTGAACCGATCGATAAAGTAGCAAACTTGGCCGGAGCAACCATTCAGCATGGCCCATGCAACCGCAGGGTATACCTGATGAAGTTAGGCAAAGCCAAGCCGCAGATTGTGCTGCCGCAAGTATTGGAACTTTGTCGTAAACACAGATACAGCAAGGTCTTTGCTAAAGTCCCGGCACGACACGAGAAAACGTTCCATGACATGGGGTTTGAAACGGAAGCGCGAGTACCTCGTTTTTTCAAAAATCAGGAAGACGCCGCATTTCTCGGGCTCTATCTGGATGTAAAACGTAGGGAGCCGAAAAAACCGCAGGAGATACAGAAGATCCGGCGTTTGAGTCGGAGCATGTCGAAAAAAGCGCCTGCTGTCCCCCCGGAAGATCTGCTCATCCGCCGCTGTCAGCCGCAGGATATTCCTGCTATGGCGAGCATATACAGCCGTGTTTTCGAAAGCTATCCCTTCCCAATCTCCGAACCGGACTTTTTGCAAGAAACGATGGCTTCCAATGTCATCTATTTCGGAGTCTGGAAAAATGATAAACTCGTCGCAGTGTCTTCCGCTGAAACCGATCGTGAAGAGCAGAATGCCGAAATGACGGATTTTGCCACCCTCCCGGAAAGCCGGGGTGGCGGTTTCGCACGGATCCTCCTGACACGCATGGAAAGTGCCATGCGCAAAGAGGGCATTACGACCACCTATACGATTGCCAGAGCCATCTCCCCTGCTATGAATATTACCTTCGCAAAACAGGGTTATGAATTCGCTGGCTGTCTCGTCAACAATACCAATATCTGCGGTACGATCGAAAGCATGAATATCTGGTATCGTAACTTGTAAGTAAATCCTCCGGGGACGCATGCTTGTAGTACAAGCATGCGTCCCCGTTCCTATTTACAATTTACCCGTCCCCACACTTTGCATATGATAGTGCTGAAATTTACTTGAAAATTATTCGTCACAAGCTATTTTTTCCTCGTTCTCCAGATATCAAGAACATCCCCCCATCAAACGCGCGGAGAAGCGCAGAAAAATAGGGGTATTCACCTGAATTTGTGGGTACAAACGAATAAAAATGATACAGGGAGCTCTGCTCCCCGTACCCCTCGGGATTTTCCAAAGGCATTGGCATCTCCCAGGCATTACGCCTGATTAAAGAG
>Ga0172378_10007085_pt1 | contig 10443 bp, 10 predicted proteins | sample GrowelOW332metaG_FD_119755 | JGI IMG/M metagenome (GOLD analysis project Ga0172378, IMG submission 119755) | Groundwater microbial communities from an aquifer near a municipal landfill in Southern Ontario, Canada - Pumphouse #3_1 metaG | ecosystem: Environmental > Aquatic > Deep subsurface >... | reverse complement strand
TTCTTCCATTATAGGACCAACAATATCCACTTTATGATTAAAATTATAGTCTAAATATACATTGCCAAGACTGTTCAAAACTCCAAATTTAGGCTCTTTCGCACCATAAACAATTTTTTGAATTCTGGTTTGTAATATTAAACCCGCACACATTAGACAAGGCTCTAAGGTAACATATAACGTCGCATCCTCTAAAATTTTGTTTTTTAATTTTTTTGAAGCTTTAACAATTACATTAATCTCTGCATGCCCTAAAGGGTTGTTACTTTTTTCTCTTTTATTATAAGCTTTTGCTATTACTTTATCATCAAGAACTAGTATTGCACCAACAGGAACTTCTCTTTTTTTATATGCTTTTTTTGCCTCTGCAAAAGCAAGTTCCATATATTCCAAATCAGACATTTATCTTGGAACCTTATGACAATGTCTACACCTAGCCTCATACTGCTCACTTGCACCAATTTGAATTGTTGGATCAGAATATTTAGCTGGTTTACCGTCAATTAATCTTTGAGTTCTTGTTGCTGGAGCACCACAAACTTGACATATTGCCTGCAATTTAGTCACATATTCACTTCTTGCTAAAATAATTGGCATAGGACCAAATGGTTCACCTCTAAAGTTTGTATCTAACCCCGCTACAATAACTCTGATTCCCATATCAGCAAGTTTTTCACACACTTCTATAATATCATCATTAAAAAACTGCGCCTCATCAATTGCAACCGCATAAGGTTTTTCTAAATTTACCGCTTCTAATATTTCACTAGAATTAGTTACACTATAGCTCTTTGTTCGCTTATTATTGTGAGACACAACATCACTTTCACTATACCTATTATCAATAGAAGGTTTAAAAACTAAAATCGTTTTTTTAGCGTACTCTAACCTCTTAATCCTTCTTAATAATTCCTCAGTTTTCCCCGCAAACATACATCCTGTTATAACTTCAATCCATCCTTCGTGTGTTTGAAATTCCATATGAATCACTTCCTTTATAGATATTATTACTATAATATTATAACATATTATAATACATTACCAAAGTCCATTTATAAATTTTTTAAACTAATAAAAGTTGACATCTAAATACAATTATAGTATAATACATAAGTAATAAACTTACTATGGTTTACAAATTAATCATGGCGGAAGGAGAAAACAATGAAAAAAGATATTCATCCAAAGTACTTTAAAACAACTGTTACATGTACTACTTGTGGAAATACATTCGAAACTGGCTCTGTATTAAAAGATATTAGAGTTGACTCATGTTCAAAATGTCATCCATTTTATACTGGAGAACAAAAATTCACTCAAGCTGCAGGCAGAGTTGAAAAATTTAGAAAACGTTTAGAGAAAAAAGAAAAATAGACCATTAATAGGTCTATTTTTTATATTATTATTTATTAAAAAAGCAGATTTTTATCTGCTCTTTTTAATTTTAGAAACTAACCTTTGGTGCCTCTCTTTGAGATTCCTCAACAACTTCAAAAAACTCTGCCTTTTCAAATTTAAACCATCCTGCAATTATATTTGAAGGAAACAATTCAACTTTATTATTATATTTTAAAACTGAATCGTTATAAAATTGACGAGTATAGGCTATTTTATCTTCAGTATCACTCAACTCAGACATCAACATTTTAAAATTATCATTGGCTTGCAAATCGGGATATCTTTCTTGAACCATTAACAACCTACTTAATGCTCCCGATAATTCTTTTTCAGCATTTGCTAAAGTTTGAGGATTGTTTGCTTGCGCATATAAATTTCTTGCTTTAGCAAATTCTCCAAATATTTCCGCTTCATGCTTAACATAACCTTTAACAGTTTCTAAAAGATTAGGAATTAAATCAAAACGTCTTTTTAGGTGAACATCAATTTGGCTCCAACCATTTCTAACTCTATTTCTATTAATAACCAAACTATTATATTGAGAAATAAGAAACGAAATAAATATAATCACAACAAGTAATACAGCACCAATTGCAATCCATCCCCCAACAGGCATTAAAAATAACATTATTTCCTCCTTTTATTATCTACTAAAACCGCCGCCACCGCCGCCGCCAAAAGAACTACCACCACTAAAACCACCACCACTACCAAAACCACTAGATTTTGATTGATTATGTCTTATAACAGTTTGCTTAATAGTACTTTGGGTAGTAGTCATAGTTCTATTCAAACTAAACATCATAAACCCAATATGAAACTTCGGATAAGAATATATCAAATATGTAGAATTGTTTTCATTAATTATTTGAGGCAATTTTACTTCCAATTGCTTCATTACTAAATCAGCAATTTTAAATGAAGTTGCAAAAACTAAATATTTTTCCCAAACAATAATTCCTGGCATCGGATAATCTTTAAATGAACCAAAATCAACTAAGAATCTTTTAAATGCATTCCATTTAACAAACTCTTCATTTCCATTAACACTTCTTTTCTTTATGCTGCTTACATAAATAATGTAAATTACACTTATTATTATCAAAAATATTATTGGTAAAGAAATTGCTATATTATAAATGTTATTAAGTATAACAGTAATAAATATTGCCATTAAAGGTATTAAAACATACTTATATATTTTTATTTTATCTTTCGTCCTGTTTTCAAAGAAATCCAGATCTTCGCAACTTTTCTTAACTAAATTTTTAAATTTAATTACATCTTTATTAAATATCTCTGCATTAGTATAATTACTACCATATTGCTCAATAGTTTTATTTAAAACACTTGTACCATCACCTATTTTAGAAATAAACCAATAGATTAAATGAGCTTCATGTGGCAATAGATCTTCCAATGATTTATCTTTATTTAAAACTAGCTTAAAACTAGCTTCTTCATCGGTAATAAACTCATCTATTAAAACAATTTTCAAATATTTTCTTCTTATTAAGTCTAACAAAGTAGCTGTAATATCTTCATTATTTGTTTTTTCAAAATAAAATAAATAACTCATTTGTGCAGGAGTCAAATCAGATGGTGGAGCATACAGATATTTTTCATTAAATAATGCTTCATATTCTTTATCATACTTTTTAAAAATATAAAGAATTAATAAGCTCATTATTATAACAATTCCAATACTACTATATAAGATTATATTAGCAACTTTAATTCTCAAATTTGTTTCTTCAGCAAGATTATTTTCGTAATCAACAATAATATTCTTATTAATTAAATCTGTCTCTAAAACCTTATTGTAATCCATAATACTATTAAATAATGAATTGTCTGTTAGTAATCTCACTTCAATTCTTTCAGAATCATCAACTCTAATATCTTCCATTTCAAATTTTATAGTTTTATTATCAACAATATTAATATTGCCCCTTGACAATCCATGACCCCATGCTAATAGATTCTCTTTATCCAAATCATTATTAGGAAGATTAATTGTAATTGTTGATTTTTGTATTTTAGCTTCAGCATAATCTACAAAACGCCAATTTAATTCTGAAACATCACTATATTGAGTGATAGCACCAATAATTGTATATTTATACTCAATAATATATCTGCCTTTTAGTCCACCATTATCACTCATATCAACAAATAATACTTCTTCATTAGTATGATAAATTTGTTTTAACGGTTCTCCAAGTTCATCAATATCATCATTAAAAGAATATCCAACTCTACCAGTTACATCCAAATGATCTTCATTATAAACTTTAACTGAGTAACTACCATCAATCGTATTAAAATCAGCTATATTATCTGGTTCTTGATATAAAGGATTATTAGAATTATATTTGCCATATTTAATATTTCGAAAACGAACATTATAGTCACCAAAATATTTCATATCCCATCTTTCAACAACTTCCATATCGCCTTTATCAGTTAAGGTAACATCAGCATTAAACTCATAAATTCGTATATCACCATCAAGTAAAAAAGAAAAACCGAATACAAGTAAAACAAATCCTATTATATATAACAATAAAATTATTTTTTTATTATTCTTCATTTTACCCCCTATTTAATACTTCCAAATTTGACCATCCGGTTCTTTCTTAAAAAATAATCTTTCTTTAGAAATTGGATGAATTAACGTTAACTCATAACTCCATAATCCAATTTCATTATTATAATTAGTTCCCCGATAATCATATTTAAAATCATTTAACAAAGGTAACCCTCTACTAGAAAATTGAATTCTTATTTGATTATATCTTCCAGTAATCAATTCAACTTCAACAACCGTATAAATAATATTATCTAGATAAAAATTTCTTATCACATTATAATTCAATACAGATTCAACGCCAAAATCAGAAATAACAGCTTTTTTATTTTCTTTATTAATTTTATCAATAAAAGTACCACTACCTTGAAGATATCCTTTTACAATAGCAAGATATTTTTTACCCATTTCTTTTTTTCTAATTGAATCGGACAGTCTAGATGCACCTTTACTAGTCTTAGCAAAAACCATAACACCGCCAACTCTTCTATCCAATCTATGAACAAGTCCCAAAAATACAGCACCTGGCTTATTATACTTTTCTTTTAAATATGCTTTCACAATGGAAAGCATATCTAAATCGCCAGTAGAATCTTCTTGGCTTAATATATCTCTATATTTTGTTACAACAATAATATGATTATCTTCGTACAAAACATCAAGTTGTTTTACATAATACGCAATATTCATTTAATCGAACAACCCTTCTGATTAAAATTTTTATATGCATTTATTTATTATATTTTTTATATAATTTTTTAGGAATAAAATAACTACCAATAAAGTTTTTTAATTCCATCCGCTTTTCATAGTCAACTAAATCCTTTACAATAATTAATGCTCCATTTTCAGAAATATATAAATACCAATAATTTCTAAGTTCATAGACATATAAAATATCTGACCATTTATAATTAACTAAATAATCATCATGTGTATAGTATTCTATTTTATCATCGTAAATTTTTAAACTATAATTTCGATCAATAAAACTTTGATTCTTAAGTGTTTTTTTGATTATATGATTAATTTGAATAGGTCTAATTCCAAATATTATAAATGCTGATGCTAAAACTAAAGAAGCAAAAATAGTATTTTGCCTAGTTATAAACAAAACTATACTTAAAATTATACATAATAAAGAAAAACTATAGTAAAAAAACTTTGATTTATTTTTATAAAATAAATGAAATTTAAAAAAATCTTTAGCTCTACTTTCCGTAAATGAAGCTTTGTAATTAACCTTCATCTTTATTTATTTTCCTTCTTCGGTTTCTTCCTCTTGTACTATAGTTTCAATTTTTTCATCTTCGATTTTCAAATCATCTGATTTAATTTTAAATTCTTCATCAATAACTGCCGTTTCTATTGCATCATCTTTATGAACATATGTAACAGGAATTTTTGAAATTGATTTTTCAACAACCACAAATTTAATTGCTTTTTTCTTTTGACCTGATGCAACCAAATCTTCAGATTCTTTTACTTTTCTATCTAAAATTGATTTCAAAACTTCAAGTGTTCCAACTTCCATTAATGCAGGATTTTTATCAATAATAATAGGAATTCTATTTCTATTTGTAAAAATATAGAAAAATTCATTTATTTCATGAATTGATTCAACTTCATTCCACTTGTAACTAACTGGATGTATTAAATCTTCCGGTCTAGTAAGTACAATTAATTCATCACTTAAAGAAACATCTTGATTTCCCACTCTATGTTTTGCAAAATATTTATATAGTTCTTGATCAATTCTCTTTTCCATTGTGAAAATTTGCACACTTGTCATTATTGCTAAAGCAATAAAAATTATTCCAAAAATCCATTGTCCCTCAATAAATGTAAATACACCTAAACCTAGAGCAACTGCAGAAAATATTATATTTGTAATATATGCTTTTCTCTTAAAATTTGTTATATATAAATTTGCATATTTTAAAGTTTTAAAATCAAACTTAACATTTACCTTCACTGCTGGTTCAAAATTGACTAATGAGTCATCCATAACAACTTCCGGCTCTGTCTCTGGTTGTGCCGTTTCTAATTCTTCTTTAACTTCTTCATTTTTAAATTCATAATCTTTTTCAGACATTTTTTTACCTCCACTACGATATATCTTATATTATACCACGAAATCATTAAAATAAAAATAATTATTTGTTTTAAAGCATCTTTATATTATAATATATATATAGAATAAAAATTCAAATTAAAGAAAGGGTGATTTAATTGAAAATTTATATTAGTGCTGATATTGAAGGCGTAAATAATATCGCTAATTGGAAAGAAACTGTACCAGGAGATGATTATTCTACTTTTAGAAAGCAAATGACAGAAGAAGTAAAAAGAGCTTGTTTAGGTGCTAAGGAAGCTGGAGCAACTGAAATTTTAGTTAAAGATGCACATGATAACGCTAGAAATATTTTATTTGAAGAACTGCCTGAGTATGTAAAACTACATCGGGGTTGGGAAGGCGGTCCTTGTTCAATGATGGCTTCTCTTGATAATTCATTTGATGCAGTTATCTTTATTGGGTATCATAGCCCTTCAAGATCAGATGGTAATCCTTTGTCTCATACAATGAATACACAAATCCACCATATTAAAATTAATGGTATACTGGCTAGTGAATTTTTAATCAATGCCTTTTATGCAGCATACTTACGAGTTCCTGTAGTATTCTTAAGCGGAGATGCTTTACTAACAAGAAATGTTCAATCAATTAATAAAAATATTGAAGTTGTTGCAACTAAAGAAGGTGTCCATGGAGCTGTAATATCAAGACATCCAAATCTAACAAACAAAGAAATACAGGAAAAAGTAAAAAAGAGCTTAGCAAAAAAAGACCTAAAACAAAATATTATTAAACTTCCTGATTCATTTGATATAGAAATACAATATAAAAATTTTAACGATGCATATAAAGCTTCATTCTATCCGGGAGCTACTCTATTTGGAACCGATAGAATTAATTACCACACAGAAGATTATTATGAAGCATTAAAAATGATGAAATTTTTATTATAAAATAAGGCGCATATATATGCGCCTTTTACTTTATAAAATAATAATACCATCTACTACTTTTTCTCTTAAGGTTCTAATTGTCCTTCTGCTTAAATTAATCATCTCAAATAAACACGCAAATATCATTGGTAAATAAATATTCTTTTCATATACTCCTGCTTCGACCGATCTTGCAATTGTTATGTCATTTCCCATAACATAAAAAGATATTTGATTAACCATTTCTAAAACGACCGGATTAATTTCACCTGAAGTCATTGTTTCATAAACTTGTGGTATAGATATTTTCTTATCCTCAATCATCTTTCTCATATCAAAAGAAGATTTAGACAAATTAATTACCAAATTCCTTAATGCTGAAGAAGCTATTACAAAACAATCTAAATTTCTTGAATTATCAATTATCTCTTTGCTTTGGATAAAATTTTCACCAATATTATCATTTAAATTTTTTATAAATAATTTAATATAATTCCCTTCAACACGCTTTTTAGTTTCAAAATAACTTGAGCCAATACTAATTTCATGAAAATATTCTAAACTTTTATCAACTTTTTTAATATCTCTATCTAAAGAATTCTTAAAAGCCTTAAATTCATTAACAATCGAAAATTGATCATCCTTTTGAGATTTCATATTAGAAATAAGTGACCCATAAGAATTGGATAATTTTTTTGCCTCCGTAAGGAGTTTTTTTATTAATTTGATACTTGTCATTTTTCCAGCAAGTAAAACAACTTCTGCACTAGATTGATTTAAATTTACATCATTGATAGGATGCACTAAATCATAAACACCTTTTTTCCCGCCTAGCATCTCATTTGACCTATTAGCAAGAACTTCATTGGCATTCATATTCATACTTACTCCTGATCCACCTTGTATTAAGTCTGTAATAAACTGTCCATGTAATCTTCCATTTAAAATTTCATCGCAACTTAAAATTATTGCTTCAGAAACTTTTTTATCCAATAGCCCAATTTGATAATTAGTTTTAGCAGCTGATTTTTTAATATTTGAAAGTGCCTTAATCATTTGACGATTTAAACCATGTTTAGTAAGAGCAAACGTTTCTTTACTTCTACCAGTATGAATGCCATAATAAGCTTCTGCTGGAAGTTTTAACTCTCCTATTTTATCTTTTTCTAGACGATATCTCATAACTTAACTCCCTAACGGCAAATCCCTTGTTCTTTTGCCTTCTTATAAACAGCATCACTTACAGCATGCATTACCCTTTTATCAAAAGGTGATGGAATAATATATTCTTTTGTTAAATCTCTTTCATCTAACAAATTAGCAATTGCAATTGCGGTTGCTTCAAACATTTCATCAGTAATTTTTTTGCTTTTTGCTCTTAACACTCCATTAAAAATTCCTGGAAAAGCAAGAACATTATTAATTTGATTAGATATATCACTTCTACCTGTTGCATATATAAATGCTTTTGTTTTTTTTACATTTTCATACGAGATTTCAGGATCAGGATTAGCAAGTGCAAATACTATTGGCTTTTCTGCCATTGAATTAACCATATCTATTGTTAGAACATCTTTAATACTAACACCAATAAAACAATCTGTATTTTTAATAATTTCTTTCAATCCCGAATTTTTAAAATCAAAAGAATCAATAATTTTCTCATCGAGCAATTTATTAATCAATATATTGTTATCATTAAGTTTACTAACTGCTCCCCTTGAATTAACAGCATAAATTTTATTAACTCCCATTTGCTTTAATAATTTAGCAATAGCACTGCCTGCAGCACCCAATCCACTTAAAGCAATATTTAATTCTTTAAAATCTTTTTTTACTAGTTTACAGGCATTTATTAAAGCTGCACAAACAACAATCGCTGTCCCGTGTTGATCATCATGGAAAAGAGGAATATCTAATTCTTCTCTTAAAGTTTCCTCAATTTCTACACATCTTGGAAAAGAAATATCTTCCAAATTGATGCCTCCATATGTTGGAGAAATATTTTTTACAATATTAATTATTTCTTTAGGATCTTGAGTGTTTAAACAAATTGGAACTGCATCAACATTTGCAAATTTTTTAAATAACAAACACTTCCCTTCCATTACTGGAAGAGCTGCTAACGGTCCAATATTTCCTAATCCTAAAACTGCAGAACCATCAGTAATAACAGCAACCATATTTCCTTTTGAAGTGTATTTATATACATCTTCAGTATTTTTATGAATTTCTACACACGGAGCAGCCACTCCAGGAGAATATGCCAAAGATAAATCAGCAGAATTTTCAAGTGGAACCTTTGAGACAATTGCTAATTTACCAATATTTTTTTCATGTAACTCTAATGATCTTTCATTAATACTTTTCATAAATTCACCATCTTTTTTTTATATTATCATATTACAACTATTAAATAAAGAATTTTCAAAGTTATTTAATTACTAGTTTTTTTCAAAAACATTGAAAAAACAACATAAAAATTATTTATAAACTTGAAAATTCTTTGTAAGATTAAATACTTTAATTTTAATTCTTTTTAATATTTCTTTGTTGTTATAGTTTTTTAAAGTTTCATCAATAAGTAAAGCAATTTCTTCCATTTGCTTTTCTTTCATACCTCTAGAAGTAACACTCGGAGTTCCAATTCTAATTCCACTTGTAACCATAGGCATTTCATCATCAAAGGGAACTGTATTTTTATTAGTTGTAATTCCAACAGAATCCAGAACTTCTTGAGCAATCTTACCTGTGATATTTACACTTTTTTTCACATTTATTGTAAACAAGTGATTATCTGTTGTACCACTTACAATTACATAACCAAGTTTCCTTAAATTTTCTGCTAAATATTTTGCATTTTTTACAACTTGCTTTTGATAAATAATAAATTCATTACTTAATGCCTCTTTAAATGCAACTGCTTTTGCAGCAATAACATGCATTAAAGGCCCGCCTTGAATCCCTGGAAAAACAACTCTATTTATCTTTTTGTATATATCAAAACTATTTGTAAGAATTATTCCCCCTCTTGGACCCCGTAAAGTTTTGTGTGTAGTACTTGTAACTATATCGGCATATGGAATAGGACTCTCATGGATACCAGCCGCTACTAATCCAGCAATATGTGCCATATCAACCATCAAAAAAGCACCACACTTATCTGCAATTTCCTTAAATTTTTTAAAATTAATTGCTAACGAATAATTACTAGCACCAGCTACAATTAACTTAGGTTTACATTCCATAGCAATTCTTTCAACTTCATTATAATCAATAGCTTCAGTTTCTTTGGAAACAAAATAAGATACAAAATTATAATCAATTCCAGAAAAATTAAGAGGATTCCCATGAGTTAAATGTCCACCATGATCTAAAGCCATACCTAAAACTGTATCACCATTTTCCAACAAAGCCCTATAAGCACCCATATTTGCCTGACTACC
>Ga0172378_10007084_pt1 | contig 10443 bp, 10 predicted proteins | sample GrowelOW332metaG_FD_119755 | JGI IMG/M metagenome (GOLD analysis project Ga0172378, IMG submission 119755) | Groundwater microbial communities from an aquifer near a municipal landfill in Southern Ontario, Canada - Pumphouse #3_1 metaG | ecosystem: Environmental > Aquatic > Deep subsurface >... | reverse complement strand
TTCAACAACTGGAGCTGGAGCCGGAACTACGACTGGAGCCACGACTGGAGCTGCAACTGGAGCTGGAGCCGGAACTGCGACTGGAGCTGGAGTCTTTGCCTTGATGATGGCCTTTGATGCTTCTTCAACGAAAGAGGCAAGAGCCTTCTTCGATGGAGCAAGCTGAATTGGCTGTGAAGTGGTGATTACAGTTTTTCCCTTGCCTACGTTAACGTTTATTGTTCCAGCAGAAGCTGCGGCTTCAGGATTCTTTGCAACCAAGGCATCCAGGACCTGGTATACTGCGTCCTCCGGTATATATTCGGCATAGACGAGCTCAATCTCTTTTTCCTTGACATTGAGTATGACCTGTTCGCCCTCGATATTGAGCTTCATGTGAAGGGCCTCGCAAGAGCATAGCAGTGCCAGGCTCAGGAAGGTCAGCAGGACAAATCGAACAATGTTTTTCGACTTTTTGTTAAAAGTGTTGTTCTTTTGCATAGATTCTCCATTTTTACGTTAGCTGATTTGTAGGGATCACCCCTTAGATTCGTATTATATACCAATTCTGGTTTTTTTGTTACATCTTTTTTAAACAAAATGCATGGTTTTGAGCGTTGTTTTCCATTATGAACACCATAGCTTGAGACCAAGGAAAGAGGCCCTTGCCCAACGAGACTGCAGCAGCCTGGACCTTTGGCTCCTTAGATGCCCAAGGCATTGAATCACTTCCCTTTCGAATCCTCTTTCGATATGATTGGCCTTATGCTTGACAAGCCATCTCAGAACATGCTCATAAGCGGGTCCATATCACGAGGCCTTCTGTCGTTTTTCTTTCCTATCCTGTTTGGAACCTTCTTCCAGCAGCTCTATAACACTGTGGATGCAATCGTAGTTGGGCAGTTTGTCGGCAAGCAGGCCCTAGCTGCTGTGGGTGGCGGGACGGGAACCTTTGTCAACTTGCTTGTTGGCCTATTCACAGGCATTGCAAGCGGAGCATCTGTGCTTGTCAGCCAGAATTATGGCTCCAAGGACAGGCAGGATCTGCAAAGCAGCATCCGCACTGGCATGTCGCTATGCCTTATCGGATCGGTGATTGTCACAGTAATCGGGCTTGCCATAAGCAGATGGGCCTTGGTCGCCATTTCCACGCCAGCTGACATACTGGATTATTCACTGAGCTATTTGCGCATTTATTTCAGTGGAATCATATTCATGTTCATCTACAACATGGGCTCTGGAATACTGAGAAGCATTGGCGACTCTCGAACCCCGATGTTCGTTTTGATAATCGGATGCTTTGCAAACATCGTACTGGACCTGCTGTTCGTTGTCACCTTCAAGCTTGGAGTCGATGGTGCTGCCTGGGCCACTGTCATCAGCCAGGCAATCTGCGCTGGGATAGTCCTTTATGTGATGGCCCATTCCAAGGAGGATTCAGCGATCTTCAGGATGAAGAACCTGAGCATGGATTCAAGGACGCTGAAGAGAATGCTGTATCTTGGCATTCCTGCTGGAATTCAGTCTTGCATGTACGGGCTTAGCAACATCATCATACAAAGCGGAATCAACAGCCTTGGCACAGATACAGCTGCTGCCAACGCTGCATACGGCAGGATCGATGTCATATTCTGGATGGGAGTGAACTCATTTGGCGTCGCCATGACGGTATTTGCAGGCCAGAACTATGGGTCTGGCAACTTCTCAAGGCTTAAGAAGGGAACCTGGATCGGGCTAGCCTTGGCCTTGGCCTGGACGGCTCTATGCTCTGTCGCCTTCCTTCTGTTCGGACGACAGATAATGACCCTTTTCACTAGCGATGAGAACGTGCTCGACATTGGAGTCCAGATACTCTGGACCATTGCGCCCTTCTTCCTGACCTGGATCAGCATCGAGATTCTCTCTGGAACCATCAGGGGCTGTGGCCAGAGCCTGGTTCCCACCTTGTTCACGGCCTTTGGAATATGCCTTGTAAGGGTTCTCTGGATGGCATTTGCCTTCCCTGCCTTCCCATCCATCATAACCATCATGATCAGCTATCCTCTGACCTGGACGCTCACATCGTCCTTGTTCTGGATCTACTTCAGATGGGGCAAGTGGCTCAGGCTTGACGGCAAGCCTCTCAAGCTCTGGAGCCGGCTATAGAAAAAAAGCTGATTTTGCTATACAGTCCACTTAATGAACAACATATTTGCTAATGCACCACTGATGTCTGCCTTGCTGGGATTGCTTATTGCACAGTTCCTGAAGCCCTTCGTATATATAAAGCTCGAGAAGGGCTTCAATGCCAAGCTCTGGCATTCTACAGGCGGCATGCCTTCAAGCCATACCGCCAGCACTGTTGCATTGGCAGCTTCGGCTGGAATAAAGAGCGGACTGGCCAGCGTTGATTTTGCTGTTGCCGTGGTTCTTGCCGTAGTAGTCATGTATGATGCAATGGGCATAAGGGCAGCTGCTGGAAAGCAAGCCAAGATCATCAATGACTGGAGCAAGTTCTTTGCAGAGTTCTTCAGCCAGGACCAGTTCAGCGAGGAACATCTGAAGACCATGCTTGGACACTCCTTCAACCAGGTGCTATGGGGCTTTGTGCTTGGAATAGCTGTTGGAGCTTTCACCTCATATATATTGATACCCTAGCATTGCTTTACATATCCATTGCGTAATGCTATCCTGTCGCTGATGAAAAGCATTGAGGAATACAGGCATTTTGCCAAGAGAATCGAGACACAGAACAGCAAGCTGAGCCGCATAGTCATCCTGCTGCTTCTTCTAGCCAATTCAGCTGTGCTGGGTGCAATGGCATTCCTGGAGGGCTTCAAGCCAGCCCTTCTGGTTTTCTACATTCCTACTATCTGTCTTTTGCTTATGTCCTTCGAGCCTTCGTTCGACAAGGCGCTTGCCAGGCTGACAATCTGCTGGCTACTGATATTTGCCGCCTTGATGTCCTGCACAGTCGCCTCCCAGAGACCGAGTGCGCTATTTGCGCTGGCCCTTGCGATAAGCCAGCTTCTTTTCCTGCTTGACGACCTGTCGAGCTGGACGATGAGCACACTGGGATATGCTGCCTTCTGCGCTCTATGCATTGTCTTCAAGCCAAGAGCGATCTGGATGATCGACGTATTCTCCCAGGCTTTTACACTGGTTTTCTCCTGCTTGCTTGGATACTTCATTCGCAAGTCCTGGTTCAGGGCGCTGAAGACCACTGAGGATCTGGAGCGGAGAAACGGACAGCTAAGAATCCAGAATGCCCTTGAATACAAGGCAATCACAAAGCAGACCCTTCATACCATAGCCCGCACCATCGATGCAAAGGATGAGTATACAAAGGGCCACAGCATCAGGGTCGCTGCCTACGCCCAGGAGATCGGCAAGCGAATGGGGCTCGACAGCAGCCATTGCGAGTCGCTTTTCTACACTGCCCTTCTCCATGACATCGGCAAGATAGGAATCCCTGAGGAGATTCTCAACAAGAAGGGAAAGCTCACCAAGGAAGAGTACGAGATAGTCAAGACCCATCCAGCCATTGGAGGCAGGATACTTTCATCGTTTGTAGCCATCGACGGGATTGCCGAAGGAGCTGTCTATCATCATGAGCGGTACGACGGCGCGGGCTACACCCATCAGCTCAAGGGCTCGGAGATTCCTCTTAGCGGCAGGATCATTGGAGCATGCGATGCCTTTGATGCCCTGACAAGCGATAGAAGCTATCGAAAGGCCTATGAGAAATCCGATGCAAAGGCATTGATCCAAGAAGGGTCCGGAAAGCAATTCGACCCGGAGGTAGTCAGGATACTCGTCGATATCATTGACTCTGGATTCGATCCAGACTCAAGCGCTGAAGCCAAGGCCTTCAGCAGCACCGAGGAAAGCTGAGCAAGGATTAGTGCCTGAATTCGATGCATATTGTGCAGGAATGGAGAAAGGCTCCTTTGCCGATTCATCTTATAAAGCATTATCCTATCTCCATGCACCCATTGCCTGACAAGACTCAAAAGACCCTGGAGCTGACCTGTTGCATGATTTTTCCCTCAGTGCTATAAATGCCAGCAAACGGAGGCTTAATGATCCACAGTCTTGCATATGGCCAGACCCATATCGACCTGAATATCCCAGAAGGCGCCATAACAAGGTGCATAAAAGGCCATGAGCAAGAGCCGATAAAGGACATCAGGAAGGCCCTTCTTGCCAGCTTGGCAAGCCCAATAGGCTCAAGGCCTCTTGATAAGATCGCCTGCTCTGGCATGAAGGTCTGCATCATTGTCAGCGACAACACAAGGCTCTGGATGAGACAGGACCTTGTGGTCCCTCCTCTTGTGGACTACCTGCTTTATGCATGCAATGTGAAAGCTGCGGACATTACGATCCTGATAGCCAATGGCACACTTCAGCAGGGCTCTGAAGAGACGCTTAGGTCTATTGTCACCGATGCAGTGTTCAGCTCAATCAAGACAGTCAACCATGATGCCTTCAGGTCCCCTTGCACCTACCTGGGAACCACCAGCCTTGGCAATCGCATTGAGATCAACTCCATTGCTGCCCAGTCTGATTTGATCATAGCCCTGGGCTGTGCGACCCATCATGTCATGGCAGGCTTTGGCGGAGGACGCAAGAGCATCCTACCAGGCATAAGCTCTGCTTCAACCATTGGCTTCAACCATGCGCTTTGCCTGGACAAGGCAGAGTTCAGGAGCAATCCCGCCATCGGAAACGGGAAGCTTGAAGGAAACCCATGCAATCTTGACATGTGCGAGGCTGCCAGCCTTGTTCCCAATCTCTTTGTCATAAGCCTAGTGATGAACACAGACATGAAGCTCTGCTATATCTCAAGCGGCCACTGGCTTGAGAGCTGGCTTGCTGCGTGCAGGAAGGCTGACGAGCTATACAGCGTCAGCATAGAAGCCAAGGCCGATGTGATCATCGCTAGCTGTGGAGGCTATCCCAAGGACATGTCCCTCTATCAGGGAACCAAGGCAGTGGACAATATTGAGAACTGCCTCAAGAGAGGCGGAACCCTGATCCTTGCCATGGAGGCAAAGGACAAGGGAGGCCCTGCAGAATACTTTGGCTGGGCTAAGGATCTGGTCAATGGCACAATGGAGAGAAGGCTTCGAGAGCGCTTCACCGTGGCAGGCTACATCTTCCTTCTCAACACAGAGCAGGCAAGAAGATACGACATACGTCTTATAACCAGCATCGATCCCAAGGACCTTGAGCCCATGGGCATCAAGGCCTTCAGCAACCCAGCAAAGGCCCTTGAAGGCGTAAGGCTTGAGGGAAGGACTGTATACCTCATCGACAATGCCACCACAGTCATGCCACGGGAGAAGGAGACAAGATGAAAAGCATAATAGCAGGCAGGTTCAGCAACATCAAGGCGCAGATCGCCCTGGATGCAGAGGCCTTAGGCAGATACAGCGATGTGATCGACCTCAGCATTGGAGATTGCGATATCACCACTGATCCTGAGATAATCGACGCAGCAGCTTCTGATGCTGCATCAGGCTATACCAAGTACGGCGATCCCAAGGGCGATCCTCAGCTCATCAAGGCCATCCAGGCCAGCTACAAGGCTGACTATGGCATTGACCTGGATGAATCAGGGATTCTTGTCACCCCATCAAGCTGCATGGGCATGGCTCTAGTAATGCTTGCCATCCTGGATCCAGGCGACCAGGTCCTGGTCCTCTCCCCATACTTCAGCGTCTATGAGCAGCAGATAGAGCTTGCAGGCGGCGTCTGCATCGAGGTTCCCACATATGAAAAGGATGACTGGATTCCCCAGTCCCAGGCCATCAGGGCTGCCATCACACCAAAGACAAAGGCTATAATCGTGAACAATCCAGTCAATCCCACTGGAGCCTTCTATGACAGCAAGTGCCTACGCGAGCTTGCTCGCATAGCCATTGAGGCAGACCTTCTCGTCATTGCCGATGAGATCTATACCGACTATGTTCTTGGAGCAAGCTTAAAGCCGATCATGGGCCTGGAAGGCATGAGAGAGCGCACCATAACCCTGAACAGCTTCTCAAAGAACTTCATGATGACTGGCTGGAGAGTTGGCTATGTCATCGCTTCTCCTTCAGTTGTCTCTGTCATGCAATCGATCAACGGAGCCATGATATACACCACCCCGTCAATATCCCAGCGAGCAGCGATCAAGGCCCTGTCGGTTCACAGCCGAATCCGTGAAAGCTATGTCTCTGTGTATATGAAGCGCATGGAGTATGCATATCAGAGAATCAAGAATATTCCGTTCTTCTCCATGTCCAGACCAAGAGGAACCTTCTACGTATTTCCCTCAATAAAGGCCACTGGATTATCCTCAAGGGCCTTTGCAGACTATGCTTATGATAAATGCCACATCCTTTGCACCCCAGGCAGCGCCTTTGGTTCAGCTGGAGAAGGCTATGTTCGCTTTGCTCTTACCCAGGACATAAGCAGAATAAAGGAAGCCTTTGACAGGCTGGAAAAACTGCGTTTTGCATAAAATATCATTCCATTTAATTTTTTTGAATATTTATTTAAAATTGGTTGACACTAAATGCATATTTGATGTATAAGAATGCAAGTTGCCGGATTTAAGGCAGGAGGCATTCAATGAAGAAAGTATTAGCAGTGTTGGTCGTTCTGACTCTCGCAGCATCAATGCTCATGGCTGCAGGCACAGCCGAGAAGAAGGGCATCGTTGACAAGATAAAGGCAAGCGGGAAGCTTGTGCTTGGAACAGAGGCCACCTATCCCCCATATGAGTTCTTGGACCTGAGCACAAACTTTCAGGGCTGCGACATCTGGCTTGCACAGCAGATAGCTAAAGAACTGGGCGTAAAGCTGGAGATTGTAGACATGTCCTTCGCCGGCATCATCCCTGCAGTTCAGTCCGGCCAGGTCGACATCGGCATCGCAGCTTTCACAATCACCAGCGAGAGAGCCCAGGTCATAGACTTCACAGAGCCCTATGAGGGAAGCGATCAGCTTCTTATCGTAAAGACTGGCAACAAGGACCTCTACAGCACAAACCAGTCTCTGGCAGGCAAGAGCGTTGGAGCTCAGGTCGGAACCATACAGAGCCAGCTCATACTTGATGCTCTTCCAGATTCCAAGCTTTTCGAGCTTGAGAAGTACCCTGCCCTCGCTCTTGAGGTGCAGAACGGCAACATCGCAGGCCTGGTCGTGGACGAGGCTGTTGGAGAAGCCCTTGTGGCAAACAGCAACGGAGCCCTGGAGGTTTCATCCTATGTGTTTGATCAGGAAATAGCTAACTTCACCAAGGCTGGAGTGATTGCAAAGGGCAATGAGGATCTGCTTGCCCTGGTCAATTCAGTGATAAAGAAAGTTGTTGAAGATGGCTCTTACCAGAAGGCCTATGACGAGGCTGTCGCCCTGGCATCCAAGCTTGGACTCTAGACCTATAATATAATCATGAAGCTCCAGCCGGTGCTGGGGCTTTTTTGCTGTTAGGAGTATTCATGAATTTCATTGAGCAAATGGGTGCGATAGCTGTCAAGTATTCCAGCTTCTTCACCGAAGGTGTAGTAAACACCCTGATAATAGCCTTCTTCTCAGTGCTTTTGGGCACTGTGTTCGGAACGCTGATGGCAATGGCACGAATGAGCAGGATAAAGCCTCTATCCTGGTTTGCCGTGGCATACATCGAGTTCATAAGAGGCACCCCGCTGATGGTTCAGCTTATGTTCATCTTCTATGGCCTGCCTATGGCAGGTATCAAGTTTCCAGACATTGCCTTCATTCCCAACTTCTCGCGCTTTGCAGCTGGAATAGTGGCTATGAGCATGAACAGCTGCGCCTATGTAGCTGAGATCTTCAGAAGCGGAATACAGGCTGTTGACAGCGGCCAGATGGAAGCTGCCCGCTCGCTTGGCTTCAAGCAGACCCAGAGCATGGCAATGGTCATCCTCCCCCAGGCAGTGAAGAACATCCTTCCCGCCCTTGGCAACGAGTTTGTCACAGTCATAAAGGAATCATCAATTGTGTCGGTGATCGGGATTGCCGACCTTATGTACAGGACCAATGGCGCTATAGCCCAGAGCTACAGGACCCTTGAAAGCCTTGCAGTGTGCGCAATAGTCTACTTCTGCATGACCTTCATCAGCAGCCGCCTTATAGCCCTCTTTGAAAAGAAGCTTGCCCATGGCAAGAGGAGATGATATGGACAAGACACCTTTGATCCAGGTTCGCAGCCTGTACAAGAGCTTTGACGACACCTCAGTGATAGAGAACGTAACAATCGACTTCTACAAGAATGAAGTCGTCAGCATAATCGGCCCCTCGGGCGGCGGCAAGAGCACGTTTCTTAGATGCCTCAACCTTCTGGAAAAGCCCACAAGCGGCCATATACTCTTTGATGGAGTCGACATCTGCGACAAGAGGACCGACATCAATGTGCACAGGCAGAAGATGGGAATGGTTTTCCAGCAGTTCAACCTTTTCAATAACATGAATGTCATGAAGAACCTTATAGCAGCTCCTGTGAAGATACTGAAGATGGATGCAGAGGAAGCAAAGGAGAAGGCCTTCCAGCTTACAAGCAAGGTAGGTCTCTCTGACAGGCTGGAAGCCTGGCCTAGCGAGCTGTCCGGCGGCATGAAGCAACGGATAGCCATATGCAGAGCCTTGATGATGAATCCCGAGGTGATGCTCTTCGATGAGCCCACCAGCGCACTGGATCCCGAGATGATCGGAGAGGTCCTGGATGTCATGAAGAGCCTTGCTGAATCTGGCATGACCATGATAGTGGTCACCCATGAGATGCGCTTTGCCCGCGAGGTCTCTGCAAGGACCCTCTTTCTTGCCAACAAGCATATCGAGGAGGACAAGCCCTCCCACATTTTCTTTGACAACCCAGAGAGCCCTGCCCTGCAAAGCTTCCTGAAGAAGGTGCTCTAGCCCCAGCTTGACTGTGTGACAGTCAAGCTCAGAGCTGGCTTTGCAGCATCTTCAGCTTCTCATTCAGCTTTGAGTAAATATGCTCACGAAACCAGGGCTCAGAGGACATGGCTATGGCTTCATCCACTGCAAACCAGCTTACCGCCTTGTTCTCATCTTCCTTGACCTTCAGCGGCGCCTTGTCATCGGCCTGGAGAAGGTAGGAGACATTAAGGTGAAGATGGCTTGAGACGTACTGGCCATGCTTCTCATGCCCGTCGACTGTAAGGACCTCAAGGGAGTAGATCTCATCTGAGATGGGAATGACATCGCTGATGCCGCTTTCCTCCTGGACTTCCCTTACAGCCACCCCCAGCAGGTCATCATCTCCATCGCAGTGGCCGCCAAGCCATGACCAGGAGTTGTAGATCCTGTGAAAACCCATCAATACCTTTGAAAAATCGGAGTTGACCACCCAAGCCGAAGCTGTCATGTGCCCTACTCGATTGGTTCTCAGGTACGCATCCTCGTTCTTCCTGATGAAATCCAGAATGATTCTCTGATCTGAGGCTTCCTGCGCATTAAACGGAGAGTAGGATGCAATGGCATTGTATGTGTTCATGTTCATAGTATGCCATTGTTGCATAAATTCAGTGATTTATCAGCAGAAAATCAGCTGGCAGGGTGACTAATTTGACAGAAAGCTGCTAGACCCTGGCCAGGTCCTGTCTAGAGGCTGGATGTAAAAGCCTTGCCAGGCCGAGCTTGCCTTGTGACCAGCTTTTTCTGCTTATCCCCAGGCAGGAATCCTCAAGCACTTCCTGCTTGCAGGCGCCCTTTATGCCTGCATGTTTTAATGCTTTGCACCATAGAGGCTTATGTATTGCTGATATGGAGCTTTGGTGGTACGATTAGCTAACCGGTCCTGCAGCGTTGGCTATTGATTGAATCAAAGATGATCTTTGAACCTAAAAGAGATGATAAAATGAAAACTTCAGGAATAATACTGCATTGGCTGCCAAGGCTGCTGGCAATTCCGTTCATTTGCTTCTTGGCCTTGTTTTCCCTTGATGTGCTTGAGTCTGGAGGCAGCGCCATGGAGATTGCCGGCGGGCTGCTGATGCACAACATCCCATCCATCATTCTTCTTGTGCTGCTGATAATAGCCTGGAAGAGAGAGTATGCTGGCGCAATATGCTTCTTTTGCGCCGGTGTCGTATATATCATCATAAATACAGTCGGCGTGATCATATCGCATTCTCCCTGGCATCTGTTGATAACGCGAAGCCTTATCGTCACAGTGCCTTCCTTTGCAATAGGTGCACTGTTTCTGCTCAGCTGGAAAGCCAAGGAAGGAATGAAGGACATCTCAAAGGGCGAGAAGCTCGATTGAGCTTGAACTGTTAGGGTTAAGCGAGAGCTTGCCGACGCCTGCATCGCTGAATCTCTCGGTGATGAGCTATAGTGCCTTTTATCTAGAGGTTGCTCAAGGCAGCTGTCACCACATCGTCCTGTCCGCTTTTAAAGCTTTCAAGGCAAGTGCTGACTAGCACATCCGGCATCAGCGGAGTTCCCATGGCA
>Ga0172378_10007080_pt1 | contig 10445 bp, 5 predicted proteins | sample GrowelOW332metaG_FD_119755 | JGI IMG/M metagenome (GOLD analysis project Ga0172378, IMG submission 119755) | Groundwater microbial communities from an aquifer near a municipal landfill in Southern Ontario, Canada - Pumphouse #3_1 metaG | ecosystem: Environmental > Aquatic > Deep subsurface >... | reverse complement strand
AAATATAGTCTATTAAAAATAGAGATAACTGTTTTATAGAAATAGTTGTTATAAGAATATAAAATCTGAAAATTAAAGCTGTGGAAATATCCATTGAGAACTTATGCAAAATATATGACAATGATAAAAAAGCTATTGATCATATAAATCTGAAAATAGAAGAAGGGATGTTTGGGTTGCTGGGACCTAACGGTGCCGGAAAATCTACATTGATGCGAATGTTGGTTTCCCTTATGAAACCAACTTCGGGAAAAGTTACTGTGGACGGCTATGATCTTATAAAGGACAGGAAAAAAATTCGTTCTATGATTGGATATCTGCCTCAGGATTTTCATTTTTTCTCACAGTTGAAGACATATGAATTTCTGGATTATGCAGCTCGTCTTTCGGGAATGAAATCAAGATTAAAGAGGGCTGAGGCTGTGAGTAAAATGCTTGAAGAAGTGGGCCTTTTTGAATCAAGGGATCGTCAGGCAAATCGTTTGTCGGGAGGAATGAAAAGACGTCTGGGGATTGCTCAGGCTCTTATTAATAATCCCAAGCTGATTATAGTGGATGAGCCTACAACAGGATTGGATCCTGAGGAACGTATACGTTTTAGAAATTTGCTTTCTACAATTTCCACACAGGATGTAATTATTATTCTTTCTACCCATATTGTGGGTGATATTTCCAGTACCTGTCGTGATATGGCTTTCTTGAATAATGGAACGCTTGCATATAAAGGATCTCCCGATGATTTTGTTGCACAGGCCAGAGGTAAAGTCTGGCTAATTAAGGCAACCGAATCGGATTATATGAAAATAAACGAAAATTATCCTGTAGTTTCAAATGTTCCGGTTCAGGACGGATGGGAGATTCAGGTGGTAGCTGATGAAATAAAAGGATTTAAAGGTATTCCACTTGAACCCAATCTGGAACATGCCTATGTTTATTTTATGGGAAAAAAAGATCAAAAGATTAATTAATAAAAATACAAGATTGTATGTTCTCGTTTTATCAGATATATTCTATTGCTTATTATGAGACGAAAACCCTTCTTAGGAGCTGGTTCTTTCGTATTTTTGCATTGATAGCCATTGTTATTCTTGTTTTTTTTAACATAGGAACACTAATTACATTTGGAGGAGGATCCGGAATATGGTCCATAAAGGCTATACCTTCAATTCTTCCTTATGTCAATCTGATGCTGCTAAATGTTGTACAGGCTGTAATTGCAATTTTTCTTGCATCTGATTTTTTAAAAAGAGATAAGAAACTTGATACTACAGACGTAATATATGTCCGTCCTATGACCAACAGGGAATACGTTTTTGGAAAGACTATAGGAAATTTATTTGTTTTTTTTATTTTAGATATAATTGTTTTAACCATGACAATGGTTTTTAATATGGTTGCTAAAAATATAGAAATTAATTTCATTTCTTATTTTTACTATTTCTTGATTATCAGTATTCCTACGCTAATTTTTATTATGGGGCTTTCATTTCTTTTTATGTCTCTTATAAAAAATCAGGCGGTGACATTTCTTGTTTTGTTAATTTATATAGCGCTTTCTTTGTTTTATCTCGGAGATAAATTTTATCACCTGTTTGACTATATGGCTTATAAGATACCTCTTACTTTTTCAGATTTTGTTGGTTTTGGAAATCTTAAAGACATATTGGTTCTTAGGGGAATGTATATTTCACTGGGTATTTCTTTTATCTTTTTTACTATTGTTTTGATGCGTAGGATGCCTAACTCCAAAACTACCCGTATATCTTCTGCCTTATGGGGAATATGTTTTTTTGTTTTGGGTGTCTTTATGGGATTAAAACATGTCAATTCATATAGTCAGGATAAGAACATGAGGGCTGATATGATTATTCAGAATGATCGATATGCAGGTATTGGACAACTAACGGTTAAAGATTACAAAATAAGTCTTGAACAGGCCGGAGAAAAAATTCGCTGCGAAAGTATTCTTAATGTAAAAAATGAAAATGATAAAGCCCTTGATAAAGTTGTTTTTACCTTAAATCCGGGACTTAAAGTAAATCGTGTTTTGGTAAATGGGAAAGATCATGATTTTTCGCAGGTATCCGATCTTGTAGAATTGAAAGGATATTCTATTTCTTCGCAGCAGGAGGCTGAAGTCTCATTCCGTTATGAAGGCGGCATTGATGAATCCTCGTGTTATCTTGATATCAATGATTCTATAAGGAATAGTGATCATAAGAACATGATATATTATATAGATAAAAGATATGCATTTGTTACCCCTGAATATTTAATGCTGACACGTGAGGCGGAATGGTATCCTGTTCCGGGAGCCGGATATGGCCTTAAAAACAAACAATGGTTTAATCGTCAGTTTAGTGATTTTGAACTGGATGTAAAGGCGCAACCCGGACTAATGGCTATATCACAGGGACAAAAAAGTATAGAAGATGATCACATTATTTTTACTACAGATCATCCTTTGTCTGAAATTTCTTTAATTGTAGGAGATTATGAACAAAAGACTGATACTGTGGATTCTCTGATATTTTCGTTATATGTAAAAAAAGGTCATGATTATTTTTCGGATTTTTTTAAGGAGATAAAGGATACTATTCCAACTCTTATTTCAGAAAGATTTCATGATTTTGAACGGGAGATTGATCTGAGTTATCCGTTTAACCGGTTTTCTATAGTTGAGGTTCCTGTTCAGTTTTATTCTTATGACAGAGTTTTGACAGGAATGAAAGAACAGATGCAGCCCGAAATGGTTTTGTTTGGAGAGAAAGGTGTTTTTTGTGACGATGCAGATTTTTATGGAAGTATGCAAAGAAGAAGCAGTGGCCGGGGGCCTGGGAGAAGGCATAACGATTCGGATATGACACCGGAAGAAAAAAAGATACAAATTTTGCAAAATTTTACATCCACATTTACAACTGAGAATGGTCGTCCTAATTTTTCCCGTTCACAGGGACAATTTAGTGTAACTACATCAATTAATCCTTATTATATTTTCCCGTTATTTTATGATTATGCCTATTTTATAAGTTCTGATAAATGGCCTGCCATGGATCGGGTTTTTGAAAGTTACAAGAAAAGTTCTGTGTCAGATGACCGTATGGGATGGATGCGTAATTTTAGCGGAATGTCTGAAGATGAAAAGGCGAATATGGCTCTCATGTCACAAAATTTTAAGGAAATTTTGAATGATCCCGATAAGATAGAAATTGTAGATAATGTTATGAAACTAAAAGGAGAAACGTTTTTTTCCATTATTAAATGGAAAGCAGGGGATGAAGTTTTTGATGACTTTCTGAATGGTTTTATTTATCGGCATAAATTTAAAGTAGTAGATGTTGTAGATTTTATCGGGGAAATAAAAGATAAGTTTGATATAAACATCCTTCCATATATGGATGAATGGTATAATAGCAAAAAACTTCCGGCGTTTTTGTTTGGAACTGTTAATGCTGTAAAGGTGCTGGATAAGGATGATCAGAAAACAATGATAAAGTTTAAGGTTACCAATATGGCGGCGGAGGAGGGAGCCTTTACTATTGATTTTCGTACAGGAGGAGGCAATCGAAGGATGGGAGGTTTTTCGGAAACCATCAGCAAACTGGTTTATCTTGAAGGAAATCAGACAAAAGAGATTAGCTTTTTGATAGATGGAACCCCAAGAGGAATAACCTTAAATACTCTTGCCTCAATGAATATTCCCAATGAGATCAGACTTTCCCTTGATAATGTTCCTGAAGATGATAAAGCTGTGCCTTACGAAGGAGAAAAAATAGTGGACGATCCTGTGAGTCTTACGGAAAGAAATGAAATTATTGTGGACAATGAAGATTCCGGATTTTCAGTGACACAGGGGAATGGAAGAACAAGCCTTCTTCGTGAAATATTATTCTCCGAAGAAAAAGAAACTTCGAAATATTCCGGGTTTAACAGGTGGAGGAGTCCTACGGAATGGAGACTTACTACTAATTCAGATTTTTACGGGGCTTCTATACGTTCGGCATATTATATTCGTTCTGGTGAAGGAGATAAAAAAGCACAATGGAAAATTCCGATTAAAAAGGCAGGATATTATGATGTTTACGTATATATTTATAAGGAGAGTAATCATCGTCATCGTAGCAATAGCAATAAGGGAGGATATCATTATACTGTATACTCAGACAACGGGAAAGAAGATATTACACTAGAGTTGAAAACAGCTGATAAAGGCTGGAATTTACTGGGATCTTATTATTTTTCGTCAGACTCAGCAGTCGTTGAACTAACCAATCAGTCTGAGAGTAGGATGGTAATAGCTGATGCTTTAAAAATGACAGAACAGAAATAGAATAAATAAAATTTTAGAAAAAAATTAAATATATGAGATTAAAAATATTTATTTTGACATTTTTTTTACTGATCGGGACAAAAATTCTTTTAGCCCAACAAATCCTTACGCTGGAACATACGTTGGAAATAGCTATGCAGAATAGTCCGAATATACAGAGTTCAATATTGAATATGAAGAGATATCAGGAAACTCTTAAGGCTAACAAGGCCTCTTTAAAGTCACAGTTTACACTGAGTTTAAATCCTCTGAACTATTCAAAAAAACGTTCTTTTGACGAATATTCGTCCTCCTGGTATACAAATGAATCCTGGGGTTCTTCGGGAAGATTAAATGTTTCTCAGCCTATTCTCCTGACAAACGGAACTGTTTCACTGGTGAATGATTTTGGATGGCAGAAGAGTAAAAACTTGAATTATCCGGAGAGTAAAGCTTTTTCTAATGATCTATATCTGAGTGTGTCGCAGCCATTGTTTACTTATAATAAGCTAAAAGTTGAGCTTAAGGAAATTGAATTGAATCTTGAAAATTCAAAATTAGCTTATGCCTTAAAAAAGCTGGAAGTTGAAAGTGCTGTAACACAAGATTTTTATAATGTTTATATGGCTCAGATGAGTTTAAATATTGCAAAGGAAGAAGAAGCCAATACCCAAAAAAGCTATGAAATTATAAAAAATAAGGTTGACGCCGGTTTGTCTGCTATGGAAGAGCTGTATCAGGCCGAATTAAACTATTCTTCATCACAATCCTCTGTGCTGGATGCCAGGGCATCTCTTGAACAGGGGAAAGATCAGCTTAAGCAGTATATCGGCATGGATATTTATGAAGAAATCACCGTGATGGCAGATGTGAACGCAGAGCCTGTGAAAGTAGATCTGAAAAAAGCTATTGATAATGGACTGAAATCACGAATGGAGCTTCGTCAGTATGGGATTCAGGTTCAGACTTCACAGTTTGATATGCTGAGTGTAAAGGCAGATAATGAGTTTGATGGAAGTCTTAATTTCTCAATGGGAATAATAGGAGAGAATGAGAATATATCCGATATTTATAAAAATCCTACCAGGAATCCTACTGTTTCCCTTTCTTTTAATATTCCGCTTATAGACTGGGGTGAAAAAAAAGCAAAGATTAAAGCACAGGAAGCCAGAATGGCACAGACACAACTAAGTTTTGATGATGAAAAAATTTCGATCGTTGTGAATATTCGTCAATCTTACAGGGAGATGGAAAATGCATTAAGCCAGATAGAAATAGCAAAGCAGGATGAGAGAAATGCTAAGCTTACATATGATATAAATCTTGAAAGATATTCCTATGGAGACCTGACAGGAATGGATTTAAATCAGTTTCAGAATCAGCTTTCCACGAAGAAAAAAAATTATGCACAAGCACTTATTAATTACAAAATTCAATTGCTTAATCTAAAAATTCAGTCAATGTATGATTTTGAGAAACAAAAAGCTCTTTTGCCGGAAAATCTGATGAAAGTGGCAAATGTTAAAGTAAAGGATTATAATTATAACCGATAGATAAATAATCAAAGAAGACAATTTGAAAAAAGACAGACTCATGAAAATAATAAAATTAGCAATCCCGGTTTTTTTGATAGCCATAACAGCATGCAGTAATCAAAATTCGGATACACAGACCAATGTTGCCTCTCCGGTTTCTGTAAATGATATCAAATATGGATCTATTGAGAAAACAATTAGTACAACAGGAACGGTTTCTGCTGTAAAAAAAGTAAGTCTTTCTACCAAGATAGATGGTGATTATGTTCTGAAGACCAATATACGTACGGGGCATTTATTTGTACTCGGAGATCAGGTTGATGAAAATCAAACTATTATAGCGATTAAAGATGCTGCATATTTAAATGGGATAGGATTGGAAGCAAAGAAACTAAATCTTGATATATCAAATCAGGAATACAAACAGCAAAAGTCCCTTTTTGAAAAGGGTGGCGTTACTCAGAGTGATCTTAGTCAGGCAGAGGTGTCTAAGGTGAATGCCAAGAACAGTTATGAGCTTGCAAAGATTAATCTCGGTGATATGAGCGTTTTGGCTCCTTTTAAGGGGATTATTACCGATTTGCCTTATTATACTCAGAATACAAGAGTTAGTAGTGGGACCTCGGTGGTCACTTTGATGGATTACAGTAAGTTGTTGCTTGAAGTAAGTCTCCCTGAAAAATATATCAATGAGGTAAAAAAGAATATGAAAATTAGGGCAATGAATTATACTCTTCCTGATGATACACTATCAGGTATTGTAACTGAAATATCTCCTGCTGTCAGTTCTTCTACGCGAACATTTACGGCAAAATTAAAGATTGATAATGACAAAATGAAATTGCGTCCAGGTATGTTTGTGCGTACAGAGATTGTTCTTGATCATAAAGATAGTGTGATTGTTGTTCCTAAGGAAGTGATTACTTCTTCACAAAGAGGGAAATATGTGTTTGTAGTTATAAAGGGAACAGCCGAAAGCCGGCATGTTACAATTGGATATCAAAATAATGACGAGGTGGAAATTACCTCTGGATTAAAAATTAATGATCAGCTGATCATTAAGGGATATGAAACATTAAGAAATCGTTCCAAGGTGAAAGTCATTAAATAAAGATTACAATTGTGAAGAAATTAAGCGAATTTGCTATAAAATTTCCTGTGACCATCACGATGATTGTGCTGGGAGTAATTTTACTGGGATATCTTTCTTATGACAAACTGGGAGTTGATTTGTTTCCCGATTTAAACAACCCCTCTTTGTACATTGAGATGGAAGCTGGAGAAAAACCTCCTGAAGAGATGGAGAAACAGTTTGTTGATAATTTGGAAGCCCTGGCTATACGTCAGTCTGATGTTATTGAGGTATCGTCTGTTACCAAAGTTGGGGTTGCAAGAATTACTGTGCAATATTCATGGAATAAGGATATGGATGATGCTTATCTGGATTTACAGAAAGCCATTACCTCGTATTCTCAGAATGAAAACGATATTGATGAACTTGATATTTCACAGAATGATCCTAACGCCTCTTCTGTAATGACGCTTTGTTTAAGCAGTAAAGATAAAAGCGATATGAATGATCTGAGGAAGGTGGCTGAGAATTATATCCGTAATGAACTTATTCGCCTCGACGGAATTGCTGAAGTGGATATTACAGGAGATCAGGAAAGGGAAGTTCTTATAGAAACGAATCAGGATCTTCTTGATTCTTATGGATTAACACTTGGTGATATCAGTACGAAAATAAATAATTTTAATGCTTCTATTTCAGGTGGCTCTATTGAAGAAATGGGTATGAAATATGTAGTAAAAGGGATAAGTCTTTTAACGAATATTGAAGATTTTGAAAATATACTGGTAGGATATGAAATTTCAAACACAACAGATACAATTGTAAAGACGCCTATACGGATAAAAGATCTTGCAAAAGTTAGTCTTCATAATAAAGATCCTGAAAATATTGTCCGTTTAAACGGTATGCGTTGTCTGGGGCTGTCCATATATAAGGAAACGAAATATAATACAGTAAAGGCGGTTGATGAGGTTAATAAAGCGCTTAATGATATTAGAAAGGCGATTCCTGGTTATAATCTGACTATGGTTAATAATCAGGGGAACTTTATCAAAAATTCTATAAAGGAAGTAGAAAATTCAACATTACTGGGTATTTTACTCGCTATTGTTGTTTTGTTTTTCTTTCTTAAACGTTTCGGAAGTACTATTATTATCAGTCTGTCTATACCTATCTCTATTATAGCCACATTTAATCTGATGTATTTTGGCGGACTCAGTCTGAACATTATGACACTGGGCGGTCTGGCACTGGGAGCAGGAATGCTGGTAGATAATGCCATTGTAGTAATGGAAAATATTTTCCGTAATCATGAAAACGGCCTATCTGTAAGAGATTCAGCCATTATTGGGACTTCTCAGGTGGGAGGAGCTATTACGTCCTCTACCTTAACGACTATTGTAGTGTTCCTTCCTATAGTTTATTTGCATGGTGTATCCGGAGAATTGTTTAAAGATCAGGCCTGGACTGTAGCTTTTTCATTGCTGTCTTCCTTGCTTGTGGCTATCTTTTTTATTCCCATGCTTTTTCATACTATTTATAAAAATAAGATTAATATAAAAACCCGTTCAGTTCAGGTAAAAGGATACGGAAATTTCCTAAAAAAAGTAATAAATAGAAAATGGCTGGTGATTATTCTTACCCTTATTTTGATGTGTGTTTCAGCATTGATGGTTCCGTTTATAGGAACCGAGTTTATGCCAAAAACAGAGACTGGTGAATTTAAAGTAACCGTAAGTATGCCTGAGGGTACACGGCTTGAAAGAACCTCTTCAGCTGTTGCAAATCTGGAGGATATAATATCTCAGGTTATCGGGGATGATATAGAAACTGTATATTCTCAGATAGGTCCAGATGACGATGATGAAGGAAGCAGCACCGTTCTGGATGGAGATAACACCGCTAATATTGAAATTCATCTGAAAGCAGAAAGTAAAATATCTTCATCAGAGGCTATTCAAAAAATTAATGAATCGATAGGTGAGATTCCGGGAATAGAAATTGGATATAAGCAGGGAGAAACAGCATTAAGCAGTATTCTTGGTACTGAAGAGGCCCCTCTTGTAGTAGAAATTTCCGGTGAAGATCTTGATAAGCTGGAATCACTGTCTGAAGAGGTAAATAATAGAATAAAAAATCTATCAGGAATCTATAACGTTGAATCGGCAATGGAGGGTGGTTCTCCGGAGGTAGAGGTAGAAGTAGACCGAATGAGGGCAGGAATGTATGATATTAGTGTAAGTACTATTGTTTCACAGATAGAAAATCAGCTGGAGGGGAAAATAGTTGGTCAGTCACAGAGAGAAGGCGAGATGGAGGATATTACATTGAAACTGCCGGATAAAACACTTGCTGATTTGAATGATCTCCGTATTGTATCCGGTGGGCAGGAATTTCAGGTTAACGAATTAGCTAATATAAAAATAGGAACTGCGCCCAAACAGATTTACAGGAGAGGGCAGACAAGGATAGCTCAGGTAACGGCACAGCTAAATAAGGATATGCCACTGGATCAGGCCGTAAAAAAAATTAAGACTGCGATTGCTCCCATGAACGTTCCTTCTGATTATAAGATTAACATTAGCGGAGAAGAAGAAAAGCGTGAAGAGTCCATGTCAAGTCTGGGGTTTGCCTTATTGCTTTCTATTGTACTTGTGTATATGGTTATGGCTTCACAATTTGAATCATTGCTACATCCTTTTACCATTCTTTTAACTATTCCTCTGGCTGTGGTTGGCTCAATTTTAACATTTTTCTTTTTGGGCAGGTCTTTTAATATTATGGCATTTATAGGTGTGATTATGCTGGTAGGAATTGCTGTTAATGATTCCATTATATTGATAGACAGAATTCTGCAGTTAAGAAAAGACGGCTTTTCACGCATTGAAGCTATTGTTCAGGCAGGGCAGCAGAGAATAAGACCTATTATAATGACCAGTATCACAACAATTTTAGCGTTACTTCCATTAACAATAGGTTTCGGAGAAAGTGCTTCTTTGCGATCTCCGATGGCTTTGGCGGTGATAGGCGGAATGATTACATCTACATTATTAACGCTGATAGTGATTCCATGTGTTTATGAATTGTTCGAAGAAATAAAAGATAAGATTGGGAAATGGGGACCTTCTTCCGATTCTGAAAAAATTATTTAAAATATTAGAAAGTGCGATTTATCATTGATAGAAAAACTCTTATTAGTATGCTGTTTATTGGATTGACCCTTCTGGGGATCGTATCCTATAAACAGTTGAAGGTGGAATTATTGCCAAATGTGGATCTTCCTTTTTTATATGTTCAGGCCACCAGCTCTTCTGGGGATATAGATCTTGAATATTTCGAGAGTGAAGTAATTATTCCGCTTGAAGAAGCGATTGGAACCATGGGTAATATAGAATCGGTTGAATCTACAATAAGGTCAAATAAGGGCACGATTGTAGTTTATTACCGTAAGAACGTGAATTTTAATCTGGTCTATCTTAAACTGCAGGAGAAGATTAATACTATTAAGAGTGATCTCCCCGACAATTTT
>Ga0172378_10007079_pt1 | contig 10446 bp, 6 predicted proteins | sample GrowelOW332metaG_FD_119755 | JGI IMG/M metagenome (GOLD analysis project Ga0172378, IMG submission 119755) | Groundwater microbial communities from an aquifer near a municipal landfill in Southern Ontario, Canada - Pumphouse #3_1 metaG | ecosystem: Environmental > Aquatic > Deep subsurface >... | reverse complement strand
TTTACATTTGCCTGATTCTCGTGAATGCTTTTTGTGTCGCCAACCTCGTCACATACCTGAGGGTATGCTCCTCGTTGTCGACCCCAAAATCAAATCACGATTTTTTCGGCAAATTGTCAAGTTCATTTTTTACAGCCCCTTAATATACTCCAATCAACAGATTATCTCTTTATTACTTCCATGTTTATTCTATTTTTCTCACGGATTCAGGTTATTGTCATTACAGTGGAAAAGCAGGATAAATATTTACAGATACAATTCAAAAACCTGTTCTAAATTGACAAAAATGACCGCTTACAACGGTCGTCTACTTTTTATTATGATAATTATCACGTTATATCATGAAATTTAACAGGGAATATCATGATGTCCCAGGGCTATGAAATAACGTGAGAAATCACAGTATTACGCGCAAATTTTCATGTCCTTTGGATGGGTGAAAATTTACTTTAGCATTTACGATGCAACAAGTTTCGGAAAATGAACCCCACTTTGATTCTATTGTGAATACAGTTGAGTTTATCCTTTTTTTGTCTGGAATTTGAATTGGAGGGATGACTCATTGGAACGGCGTTTATCCAAAAGTATAGGGAAATGAGTGATGCATAACTGGTGGAGTTTATGAAATGAATTAATCGGAATTTCGGTAGTTGAGAGTCAATACCGTTAGATGTTTTGGGGGGCCTTTCTTTGTTAAAATTTAAGAGTAATTGATAAAAATTCTTCCCCCGGCAGGAATGACAGTATTTAATATTTTTATATTATGACCTGCTTTTTTTTCAATAAGTTGTTCATTCATATCATATATATAATAATTTATTTGTTTCGGCTGTCGTAAAATAGATATTGAAACAGGGCGTTCTTCACCAAAAGGATTCCTAAGCATACGTCCTGTTTCGGAAAAAAGAATTTGTTCAGCCGCCATTGCTGCATATTCAGACCGGCGGATTGTTTGGTAATGAGTACAATCACACCCAGCGGATTCCAATATAATAGCTTTGTACCCTTTCCGTGCAGCATATGCTTGCCAACTACCAATTCCGGCAACAGGAACCAAACGATTTAAGCTGCAATATTCCTGAATACAATAGCTAGAAAAATCGCTAAGAGCTTCTCCATAAGACATGACATTAGCATTACTCCAAAAACGACCATTACTGACAGTGGCGAGGTCTTTAATTAATTCTGTATTTAATGGTAAATTAGAAATTAATCCGTCTGAATTTTCATGTTGCATATAAAAAGAATTTTGTGCGGTAGCTTCATGAAAATCAGCAATGCTTGCAATTTTATAATCGCCATTTAGTAGTTGCATCAAAGTTTGAGTTTCATTTTCTGAGCCAGGTTTGGGCCCCCATTTTTTTAGGCGTGTTGCTGGATCTATATTTATTTTGGTAAATCTATGATTGTACGCATCCCAGTGGTAATTGTTTGGTTTTTCGTCCCAAAGAGGAGAAGGGAAATTTCGATTTAGATTAATACCAAGCGCTTCTTGATCTCGTGTTTCCCAACCATCAGGGTTGGCACATACAACCCAGCAGAGTTGCCTGCGGTCCAATGCCTGATGAGCATAAACAGAATTTTTTTCGCACTCATTAAGCAGAAAACGAACGAGCCGAAGTATGCCATATGTCGGTGCCCACTCCAATGAATGAAGCGCAGTCGACATTAATACTGCTGGATATTCTTGAGATAATCCTATTTTAAGCATCCAAATATTACGTTGCTTTGTTGACTTGCCAATACATACAAGTTTTGCCCATTGAGGATATTTGCTTATGAAACAATGAATGGCCTCAATATATTCCTCGTAACTTGGATAAGTTCGCAGAAATTTGCCAAAAAGACAAGTCCCTTTGCCAAGCCCGTCAATAAGAACTTGAATTGCTGGGCCTTCTGCACCGGAATTTTCAGGCAAATGGTTTACCGCCTGTACATCCATAATAGTAATCATAGCTCCAGATTCAGTGTGGATTCTAATGATAGCAGGATTATCTGTTTTTGCGGAAACGCCACAGACATGCGCGTTAAAGGTCTGAATAAAGCGTTCATATTCAGCATCAATAATAAAGCTTTGCAACTCTAATTTTTCAGTCTTTGGATTATAAAAGTGAAATTCGTCTCCTTTCGCAAATCCAGGTAGATTGCTTGAGTCGACAACTTTGATTCGTGGAGCATCCGGGTAAACATTTGCTTCTGTATTATGTAAGAAAACAGAAATGGTTTTTTCTTTAGTGGAAGATTCTAGGCATGGTTTTAGTTGATAACCATCATTAGCGAGCATTTTTATAGCACTCTTTAGATCAACAACTGCGTTGCGCTCGCCGATAAAATCAAGAAATTTTTGCCAGGATATTTGAGGATTGATATTTTTACCAAGCAACACCGCAGTTTGTAAAGGAAGCGGCTTATCGATCTGTAAATCTTGTCTAATATAGATATTGGAAATGCCGAATATTTTGCTAAGCAATGCCCGATTAACAAAATCATTTACTTCAATTCCTATGCTAGTAACTGTATTAGGAATAGCTCTTTGAATTGGTCGTGATAGGAATTTTCCTCCGAATGGATTCCCTATTTGATTGTCTTGTGGGGTTATTCGTGTGTTTATCATTTTTTATATTGTGTCTTTCATGATTCCAACTTTTTTTTAGAAAAAGAACGTTTTTGTTCTCCGTGTTTGCTCCATTTTGCGCAGTGACTAGCAAATGCATTTGACATTTCTTCCAGATTGTTAAAACACTTTTTGACGGCAACAACCTCTTGGTCAAATAATTCAGGATTATGTGATATCCGATTGCCTGCCTGAGCTATTTCTACCTCTAAATGCTCTTTATCATGTAAAACACGAAGTGAGATTGTAAGTGTATTATAATAGTTTGTTTTTGAACACGATTCATAAAGCCTTTTAAGCCACTAGAAAGAGATTTATCTATAGTTTCATCTAACTCAACCTCGATTTTGATCCTGTTTGAAATGTCGCTTTTGCGAATAATTGAATTTGTCAGGTTTTTTCTGTATGGATTTTACTTGAGGAAAATTACGATTGACAACTGCCAGTGTTGTCCGTTTTTCAAAATTACTGTTTCCGTTTTGTTTAAGTCGAATCATTTGTTTGGTTAAAAATTAAAATCGTGCTTTGTTGAATAAAATAGTATTTATTTCTGGTACAACAGGATGGCACCAAATTTTATTTTTATGCATATCTTGTTTTCATAGATATATGAATTATGCCTTGCGTGCTCTATTTTATCATAAACAACCAAACTGTTTTACCAACTTTTAAGTTGAGTTTAACTTTAGGTGCTGTTCCAAGTATTTTTCCTGTAAATGCATCTCTTACTTCTTTGATGCCAGGAGGCGTAATAAATTCATAAACATCATTGTAAAGAGGATGTATTGAAGCAAAATTACCATTCATAAAAATACTGTGTCCGGCCTTACCTACTCGATAGGCATTGACTTTTTGGGCGATATTATTAAGAAAAACATTCGAAAGAGAGGAATGATCCGCAAAATAAATACTTGTCCAGTTTGGATAAGTATTTATTGCCGCAGCTATTTTTCCATCAGCATAGCGAGCAAGTATATTTTTAGTTTCTTCTAACCAAAATGCCTGTCCTATTACGGACCATACATCCTTTGAGTCTGGAGAAAGCTTGCTAATATTCAGATCCCCAAAACTTAAAAATTCTTGAACATTTTTCATTAAAGGATTTGTTTTAACAGCAAAGGCATTTTTTCTGGCATATTCCTCTATCGTTTTGATATTAAATCCACTAAGTTCTTTCATGTTTGCAACAGATTTTCCGTTTTCATCAATATATCCTGTAGAATAACTCCAGATAATCGTACGGCCCTTGTTTTTGAGCAAGGTCGCAATTTGTTTTCTTTGTTCGGTTGAAATAAAGGTATTATGGGGGAAAATATAGACTTTATAGTTCTGCAATTCTGGGCGTTTTAGAATTTCATCTAAAAGTGCTATGTCGTATAAAACTCCTGAAGTTTCAAACATAAACTGTTGGATAGAGCCGCTGTTTTCTTTGCTGTTGAGGTTTACAATAGAACGATATGGACTCGCTCTAATATAAAAATCATTTGAAATATCACGCACTATGCATACATCTGCTTTCAAGGGATTCGTCTTTAATTTTTTTAATTTATAATAGGTCTTGACTACTGTGCTGATTTCATTCATAATCAGAGGATCATCAAAAAAGCGTCCACGCAAATAGGTCATCGAATAATACCACCATCCCGAGTCTGTCGCAAATGATAATCCTACCAGTTTACGGTGCGCGTTTTGCCATTCTTCAATATTTTGGTGACAAGCCTGCCAGCGATCGGTAAATTCATCTCCGTTAGTCGTATTCCAGCTTCTCAGATCCAACTCATTTATAAATAATTTTTTATAATTTTTAAATGCTTGTGCAGGAGGTCTTATTCCGTATGGCACACGATTATTTCGATAAGGATAAGCTGTTATTAATGTAAGAGCATCTACGGATGGCATTAGATTATAAAAATCAGGATTAAAACTATTCGGTTGGCCATAAAAAATAGTTATAATGTCTTTGCCAATCCCTTCTTTCCCTGCTTTGGCAAACTGCTCACGCAAAGTCCAGCCCTGCCAACTTTGGAACATCGAGTACTGAACGGCAATACCAGGAGCTAAAAATGGTTTTGCAGTAGGGATTGACCTGCTGGTTTCAGGAATTTGAATATGATCAAAATCAGAATATGAAGTATTCCATGATTTATTAAGGGTGTCAATAGAAGAATACTTTTGTTGCAAATATTTTCTGAATGCGCGTTGAGCTGGTTGAGAAAAATCATCTTTACGATATTGATATTGACCATCATCACCACCACTAAACATTATACCAACCACAGTTTTTCCATAGTCTTTGGTAGAAATATATCGCATTAAATCCTTAATAACCGAACTCATGTCATTTTGCCATTTTTCTGAAGAATAGCTAGGCCACCATTCAAGCCATTCAGAATAATGGACCTTTTTAAGATCATTGCTAAAAAGCTTCAGATGACAATTATTACCGAGCCCACGCTCTCTTTTACTGTTTTGCCATAGTTCATTGTCATTCGTTTCCGACCATCCTTGCCAAGGTTGATAGGTGTTTATGTTTACTAATAAATAAGCACCTGGTGTTCGTTTTAAGGCTTTTACGATTAATTTATCAACCAGTTTCCAGTCATATTTACCTTTTGCAAGGCATATGGATGGTTTATTTAATTCATAAGAGACCGGTATTTGGACGGAGATAAATTTTACTCCTGCCTTTATAAAATCTTCATTATGTAGAAAAAGTGGATTGAGTTGGGTTTTAAGAAAGCAGGGAGCTTGTATTTGTCCGTTTAGCTTAAGTTGGGGGCCTTTGGTCGTTGCGGCAATGGATAGTGTCGCATTTGGGCGATTTTTCAGGATTTCTTTTACTTGTTCGGAAGAAAATTGAATTTCATTTTCTTTGGTGGGCTTAATCACTTGTCTAATAATTGGAATTGTATCGAGCTGTAAATCTTTAAGTTTGACGGTTGCCGGATTACCAATTAACATAATTGTCGGATAAATTTTTTGTTTTTTTTCAAGTTTGATTGAGGTGTTACGACGCATCCATTCGCCTGGGGAGCCATTTTTTATAAGGGAATCAGTCCCTAGAGATTTACCAAAATCACCGGATGAGTTATAATTGGGGGAAGACTCCATAGAATAAGGGAAACGAAACATTAAGAAAGAACTTATTCCAGAGTTGAAACTTTGAAATGATCCGCGGAAAAAGTATTGCTTATTCCCTTTTAGCTCAACTGGTTCTCTTAAACGCAACTCAATGTAACCTTTGCCGTTCGTCTTTGTGAAAGTGTATGTTCCATCACTGTTGTTTATTAAACTACCTTCTGCGCCTTTTGCTTTTCTTAAAAACCATTCACTTTCAAGTTGGTTAAATCTACTTGCCCATGATTCTTGTTCCTCTACATAATCCAAGTTACATTCTTGGAGATTTAGTTTGAGTAACTGCCCTTTATCTTTAAGGCTTGGAACGAAAACTAGCATAAGGGTTTGAAGGGGCATCGTAATTTTTCCCGATGCTTTTTTTGACCAACTACAACGTGTAAAATCAGTAATTTCCCAACTTAAAGTTTGAGGAGTCAAAAGCTTTCTGATCGGAATCTTTTTTGTTGCATATTGCTCGTTTTCTGCATCAATGATTTTTAAGTAGATGGAGCCTTGCATTGAATTTAAGGCCTGTAGTTTCACCGATATTTTCGTTATCTTAGCTGTACAAAGAGACTTCCAACTAACTTCAGCAAATTGATCTCCAGACATACGAACGATAAAACCTGAAGTTTTACCTACCGTTTTTTCTACTTTTGCCTGTTTATTACATTGGAATATTCCTAGATGTTTCGGTAAAATGGAGCTTGTGGCAAATAGTCTGATATTTGTTCCATAAATAAAAGTCAAACAGAGTATAAATAAAAAAAATTTCATTCGTATAAAAGCCTTTGAATGTATTGTTATTAAAATTTAGTGATCATAAATTAGATCTATTCTTAATAGTACGGATTCCAAAATTTATAACCATCAATCCCGATTTGAGTACCTGCAATTTTATAAAAAGGCTGCGCAACAACATTTGTATAATTATCTACATGTCCATCAACAAAAACGATATTCGCGGAGCCGTTGGAATGACAACCGTAAATTCTACCTTGCCCACTCTGATTTGTAGCTCCAACAAGATACCAACCCCTGCGTCCACCTTCGCCTGCCGTAACTCCTGTTCCATTCGAAGCATCACTTAACAAAATAGTATTTGATGAACCTTTGACCCTGGATACTTGCATGGTTGGAAAATTTTTAGTATAATCACCTGAATATTCAGAAGTTATACCATTGCTTCCTAGCCAAACAAAGTTATAACCATAATTAATATAGGGCCATTTCCAAGAGTCCGAATTCTTTTGAGCAGTAGTATCCTTTATAATCGCTTCCTTAGCACCTACACGGCTGTAAATGGAACTGTATAGTGACGATTGCGGACAATAAAGCATCTTCAGTGTAAGATATTTGTCTGTAAACATTACGTATTGCCAACTGCTTTTGTTATTTGAGCCGTATGAAAATGGCGGAAACATCCCATTACTATCGGATAAATACATCCCAAAACTTAACCCTAATTGTTTTAAATTTGAGGCACAAGATATGGTTTTTGCTTTGTCACGGGCTTTGCTCAACGCTGGTAAGAGCATTGATGCGAGGATTGCTATAATAGCGATTACAACGAGGAGTTCAATGAGTGTAAAAATTTTCTCATTATGCTTGTTAATCTTAGAGTTCATTTAGAACCTCCTTTGGCTAATTTATACCTGAATCTGTAAGTAAAAATAGTTTGGTTATTTTTACGGATTGAAAAAATCTAACTTTGAAAAAATGCTGTTTTTCCCAACCGACTGCACTCGCAGTCAAGGCAGTATTATTTCGAAAAAATGTCTTTATGGACTCATTAGATCTCCTGATGTTATGATAGACAGCTTTTGCGTGTTGCAGGCAGTCAGGCATGCCAATCCTTCCTGCGGGCATTTCTTTTATCCAACCGTTTTTTGCAAAGGGAAAATTGCTATTCGGGTTTATTTTTTCAGAACTTAGCATAAATATAAGTATTGACAATCTCTATTTCAAGGGATTTTTTGTGTGGTAATTCATGGATTCAGGTCCCTTTTTAATTTTTCAAATACAAAATCTATATAAAGTGTCGCGGACCAGCCAAAATCATGAAATGACTGATAAAAGGTATCAGGGATATTTTGGCCTTTCCGTAAAAGTTTTGGCGGATCAACTTCACCACGGTCATCATAAAATTCAAAAAATACTCCGTATTTCAAATACATCTTTTCTAATTCATCCATTGTTCGTTTTGTCAGTATATCTGCTTCAGCATTGAAGCCATAACGTCGCAAGCCATAGACAAGCAGCCAATTTATATTGACCCATACCGGACCACGCCACATGTCTTTCGAGTAATATTTTTCACAACATGTTGCTATAGATGGAACGGGGAACGAAGTTTTGAATGTTCGCGGGTTGTTTAAGTGCGCCACAATCTCTGCCGCTTGTTCTTGTGTTGGAGCTCCACAAATCAGAGGCATAAAGCCTGAACTTGCCATGATTTCCGACATTTTATTCTTTTTAATATCATAATCAAAGTAAAATTTTTCGTTGTCATTCCATAGTTTTTCGTTTATGAGCTGGTTTAACTTTTTATGACGTTTTTTCCATAAAACAGCATCATCCGCAAGTCCTAGCTCTTCCGCAAAACCAGCTAGTGTTTCGCATTCCAATGATAGGAAGGCGTTAAAGTCTGTTGCTTTTAGTTGAGTGGCAACGTCAAAACGAGGAGAATTATCCATGCCGCTTTCCCCACTCCGACAGTTTTTATTTGTTTCAATATGCCATTCGACCAAACCCGAATTATTTGAGTCTCTATTTTTTAGATCCCATTCTATATAAGCTTTTAATGAGGGATAACTTTCTTTCAACCACTCGATATCAGCCTCTGTTTCGTGTACTAGCTTTACACCAAAGGCCAGTAGTGGAGGTTGCGTAAGAGTATGGATATTTTCAGGAGTTGCGTCTAGGGGGATAAAGCCATCATTACGATTGCATTTAAGTACAGCCGAAAGGGCTTGTCGTGCGGCTTTTATGTCAAGGTGTCTGATGCCGGCAGCATGAAACACGGAATCCCATAACCACATCCTGCGATGTGGCCAGCGATCAGGAGTTGTCCATAATTTTTTGATTATGCCTTCGGGGGTGCAAAATTGAGTCCGTAATTGTGAATATGCTTTCCATAAAGTACGCTTGGTATTTATCGGCAACTTGGATGGAACTTTAAATTTTTCCAAACTATTGCGCCGTTCAGAAATGACTTCGCTAAGTTTTCGGGCAAGCAGTTCAGGCCGGAAATAATCTTTACTTCCAATAAGGATGCGATTATTTGCGCAAAGCATTTTTACAGAATCTCCGGTCTTGACTTGGATATTTCCTTCAAGCATTATATGCCAAGTATCAATAAAGGCGCCTTTTGTTTTCCCAAAACGGAAAAAGTCTCCGGCTATCGTTAAATTGTCTGTCTTTTTATTGAAATTATTTATTTTTATAGCGCCACCGTTTTCTGGTAGTTTTATGTCAAATCCAATCCAATTAAAAGCAGTACGTAATACTAAGCCATTATTGTAATCTGTGGGGCCATCTAACCCTGAAAATGCCAGGAGTTGTCCCGGTCCCCATACATCTAAAGCATTAATATTCATCTATAATGTCCCTTTTTATTTCTAATTTTTATTAAATATATATCAGGATTGCACTTGACGCAAGCATAAAATAGGTGTATAACATATAATATCTTATCATAAATATTCAATTTTAAAACAAAGCTAAAAGAGAGGTTAAAAATGTTGGAAAGTATAAAAGATATAAAGTCTCATTCTGTAGACGGAGTTTCTCAACTTTGGTTTACGCCTGAAAATCAGTATTATACTAGAGAGATATATAGTAGCCTACAGCCTGAATTAAATAGACGGTTTCCATTGTATATAATTTCGACGAATGATGAACATTGTTTCAAAAATTATTATCGTCGTCGGGAATCTTCTGAAGTTTTTTCTATTGAGTTAGTGCTTGAAGGTTCCATGAAATTTGTTCAAAATGATAAAAAATATCATGTGACTTCTGGAAACGTTTTTTTTGTCCATCATGGACAAAACAATGAATTTTCTACTGGTCCGGAGGGGCATTGTCATCGTTTTGCCTGTCTCATGGGTGGCCATGACCTTAATGCTTTGTTATATACTACAAAATTAATTGAACATGATGTAATAAAATTAAATAATCTCGAAGTCGTAAAGAGAATCATGTGTGAATGTTTTAATGAACTCAAAGAAAAAAAAGCAGGTTTCCGGAGTCGCGCTTCCATTTTGTGTTATGTGCTTTTGTTGGAGTTGTCGAAAAACTTGGAACATATGCATATTCCTGATTTATTACTCAGGGCTATGGATTTAATGGAGCATCATTTATCTCAGCAATTAAGCCTAAAAAAGATCGCTAAAATTTTAAACACAACTCCGATTTCATTAAGTCGTGTTTTCCAACAATATCTAAAAAATTCGCCTATTAATTATTTTATCAACTTAAAAATGGAAGCCGCAAAGTCTTTATTGCAAAATACCAATATGCAAACTCAGAAAATTGCTGAGAATACCGGGTATTCTAATGGATTTTATTTTTCATCGGAATTTAAAAAACGAATTGGTATGTCACCACGAGAATTCCGCAAAAAAGTAAATCTTTAAAGAAAAAAGCGTTAATGTGCGAAATTTGGTGATGAACACTTGTAATTACCAACAGAAATCACTACGTTCCCAATGACA
>Ga0172378_10007078_pt1 | contig 10447 bp, 11 predicted proteins | sample GrowelOW332metaG_FD_119755 | JGI IMG/M metagenome (GOLD analysis project Ga0172378, IMG submission 119755) | Groundwater microbial communities from an aquifer near a municipal landfill in Southern Ontario, Canada - Pumphouse #3_1 metaG | ecosystem: Environmental > Aquatic > Deep subsurface >... | reverse complement strand
TATTTTTAGAAACTTTATATTGTAAACCTTTAATATTCTTTGTACCTTGTTTAAAATATATTGCTATAGCTTTTCCAGTATCTTCATTAGCACTAGGTAAAATTTGATAATCAGCATATTCGTAAACCCATCCTGATAAATCTAAATATTCTACATTATTATTTGTTGAGTTTGTATAAACATACATTAAGCCTTGGTCTGATATTTTATAAATAGGATATTGAGTTTCTATTTCCATAGTAGCTTCATTAATTTCTACTTCTTCAGACCTTAGAAGTCCTCCAATTTTATAACCAGGTGCTTCTATTTTTCCTTCATTAGACCTTAATGAATTTATCATATTATTAACAGGAATATCAAAACTTGCTGTATAATTTTCGCTATCATAATTTGAAATACTAGATATTAAAATTTTACTAACTGTATTTTCTTCTTTTGATTCGCTAGATAATGGAAAATAATTAATAACATTCCAATCAGAGCTTCCAGTTATATTTAAATAAGGCACAGCATTAATTACTCCACCTATTTCGTTTAGAACTTCTCAAAGATTTTTATTAGTAAATATAAACTCTGGTGCTTCAACTGTTCCATATTTTTCTAATATATTAGAACTTAATTGTCATTTTGTTGCTTCTGAGTCGATAAATCTTGTTGGTGTAACATTTATTAATCTGCTAAGAACACTATAAATGTTTAATTGGTCTATTTCGCTACTAGATGTTCTTACTACAAAAGAATAAGTTACTGTATAAGTAAAAGATTTAAAAGCATTAGGTTGATTTGATTCTACAGAATTGGAAGTTGCATGCATTTTAGTATAAACATCTACCATTAAAACTATTTTATGTGTACCTAAAGTAGAGGTGTCTATAGTGTTACTTCCTTCTATTAAATTTTCTTCAGTTCCATTTGGAAATATATGCTTATAAGAATAAATACTATTCTCAAAACTTGCATATATATTTGTCCATGTACGAAAACTTAAATAAGCAAAGTAATAATAACCATAAGTATCTATAGGTGAGAAATTACTAAAATTTGTTTTATTTATTGTAAAAGTTAATTCGTCAAAAGAATAAGGATTTTTCACATTGGAAATATTAATATAATCAATTGGATTTATTCCTAAAAAATGACTATAAAAATTACTTCCTGTATAAGTACTAGCAAAACCAATATCAGTACCAAATATATTTGTCCATGGATCTCTTGTATTTGCTGAATATGCTGCTTGAAAACAATAACCATAGGGATACGCATAGTTTCAATCCCCATAGTTTACTTCTGGTAAATAAAACCAATTTTCAGGATAAGAAACCATAGAAGACTCACTTACTGCTTTACCTTCTCCATATGTTTTTGCCCATACATTAGTAAAACTTAAATTATCTACAGAATATCTTTCTAATTCTTTTGAAGGTTCTGATAAATGAATATTATGTCTATAAGCTTTAGGTTCTGTAAATGTTACTTGTTCTATACTATCAGTTATTACAACTCTATAAAGTGTGTCTGTGTCTATTATTTCGCCATTATCATCTACTTCTGTTATATTTATAATAAATTTTGTAAATGGTTTAAAAGGAGAGCTTAATTCTGAATTAGGTAAATAAATTTCGCTTTCATCATGTGTTGTATCAAGAGTACTTTTGTTTTTAATAGGTCTAGCAAAACCAGTTAAATTTTGCCATATATTATTGTCATCTTTATATTGTACTGAATAATTAAACATTTTTTACCTCCTACTAGAATTATAAATTGCTCTGCCTACTCTTTCTTGTGCTATCATGGTTTTTTCCATATCTATCGCTTTATTATACTCATATTGTGCATTTTGTGTTGAAACTGTTATCGCTTCATTTATTCCTATTCCAATTAATCCTATAGCACTAGCTGCCATTCCGAATATATTACCAGTTGCTGCACTTAAAGCTAAACCTGTTAAAGCACCACCTACCGTCAAACCCATATTAGTTACTTTATCTTGTAATCTATTCTGGTCTGATATATCTTGTCCTCTTTGACCAAATCTAGCGAATTTTATATTAGTATTATAAACAAGACTTGCTATTGCAATTCCACCGCCTACTGCACTACTTACTATACCAGCAGCTTTATTTTTTACTTGTTGAGAGTTAAATGTCTGTTTTTCTTGTGCTTGACTTGGTGTATCAGTTGATAATATTTCTTTTTGTGTAGTTTCTGCTTCAGTTTTTTTTACAATATTTAAAGCATAATTTGCTACTGATGAAAAACTTGCCATTTTTACCTCCTTTTATTTTCCATAAACAAAACTAATATCTATCTTAACGTCTTGTCCAGGTGTAAAATCATTTCCAAATTGTCCACTTACTAACATATTTTCAAATATATAATCTCCATCATCATCTGAAAATTTTATACTATATTTTTCGTTAATATTTAAACCTCTTATTTTGTCTCTCTTGATAGCATTTATCTTACTATTTCTAATACTAGGAACTGCAAAAGAAATATTAACTGATTGACTTTGATTAACAGATAGTTTTTCAGCATAGTTATCATAATCATCTGTTTCAAAGTTTATAGTTCTAGTTATTTTTGCTTTATAATATACTATATTTTCTCAAACATCATCTAAAGTATAATAATCTATACCTGGAATATACTCTTCTGGTAATATTATAGAAGCATAAGCATCATCTTCTAAAATATAATATCTACCAATAGTTGAACTTGTTACAGTTGTATCTAAATTATATTCTGTACCTGTTTTTATCTCAAAAGTGCACTCATTTGCTAATACATTTTTTTCGTTTATTGTAAAAAAACATATAATAGTGCTTGTTATACTTTCTCCAATTGTGTTTATCTTATCTATTCCATGTTCAGGATAGACTATATTTACACCTGTTACTCCTACAAGAGAAGCATCTATAATACTATTTTGAAATACATATCCAGCACTATTTTCTGCTAGTGTTGTTAAAGTAGTTTTAACTGAATTTAATCTTTCTATAGGATGAATAAAATCGATTGTCATTGTAACAGTAGATTGATATAAACCAGGAGTAGAAGCAAAAGTTCCATTTGTTATTTTTGCTATTCCATTAATAGAATTTGCTGTTTTTATTTGTTCAGCTGCAGATAAAGTATCGTATATTTTAAAAGTATATTCTGCTGATGAGATAGAAAGTAAATTTTCTACCATTTTTATCAAATATTGTATTTCCATAATTTAAACTTCCTCCCAATTTTTTTCTAGTAATAATCTCTTTTTTTCTTTTTCTATATCTTCTATTTGTCTTTCAGTCAAACCATCTATAAAAAGCTCTTGTGAAAATCCATCTTTTGTATTTTCTAATTTTTGTTTTATAGTATATTTTCCCTTTGATGCTTTTAAAAGTAAAGCATAGTTTGAAAGTGCAATATCTCTTATAATATCTTGTATATCATCATATTCCGAAAAGTTCTTTACATACTCTTCTATATTACTTTCATACTCTTCCATAATCTACTCCTGAGCTGTTTCTATTGTCATTTTTGTAGTTGCTAAAGTATTAACATTAAACCAACTATAAACAGCTTTATTAGGTCCTGGGTCAGTATTTACATATTTTATTATATAAAGCTTTCCTTCAAATTCTATATAGTTTCCTTCTTTAAAATGTGAATCTGTGAATTTAGTTGTAATATCCAACTCACTAGTTAAATACAAAAGATTTCCTATAGGTTGTTTTTTAGATTCTTTTTTTGAATTATCGATACTAAACATAAATTGTTTCTTTCCTATTTTGAATTTAGGATTTTTAATTCCACCAGAAAGATATCTATCATTTATTATTAGATATCCAACGAATGCTGTTTCTCCTGATTTTGGACTAAATAAATCATACATAAAAACCTCCTAATATCCTGACCTGAAAACAATATCTGAGCTATAAGAATAACAACCATTATAGAGTAATCTATCATTATATTCTAAAGTTCTTCTTAATGCTTGTATAGCTTGAGGATGAATACTTCTCTCTCCTCTTAAATCTTCTAAGCTTGTATTTGCCGATGTATTAACATAATCTAAGTTGATTCCAACATATTCGTCTATTTTACCATTTCTTAGAATATAACCTAGTTGTGCCAGAAATGCTGTTCTTAATGCTTCTCTTGCTAGTGGACTTTTAGCCATTAGATATTCTTGATAATCATTATCTAAATTATAGCTAAAAACATAAGCATAAATTTCTTCACTAATATTTCTTAAAAAGCTATTTGCTGCAGTTGTTTTATCAACAATATATGGACTGTTCATTTTTAAAACTAAATCTACTCCTGTTTTTTGAGTAACATAATCTAATTTTAAGATATATTTATGCTCTTCAAAATCATAAACCATATCTTGTCCAGACAATGGATAGCTGTTATTATATTCCATATTATTCTCCTTATTTTGTTAATTATTATTGAGATTTGCAAGATTCGAACTTGCTAAATTCCTTTAAATCCCAGAAAAAGGGTAGAGAAAAATCTCTATCCTTTTATATACTACGCTCTGTTACCAGGTAATAGTAAAGTTGTTTTCTTCGTGTTAGTTGCTACTGCCAATGCTCCAGTATATACTTTGAAGTCACTTGCTGTTAGGCCAGTACTATCTGTAATAAGTTGAACGCCTTTTGTTGAAAAAGTTGCAAAACCAAATCTAGCATTAGGTTGAATTTCCCAACCTTGTCCGCCTCTTGCATCTACGACTTTAACATCACCAGGTGTCATTCCTCCACCGATAGCTCTTCCGCAAGCAATAAAACCAACTAAATGGTCTAATGCTGTACTTGCAGTTGCTGCTACTGTACTATCTGCGAGTGTTTGTAGTGCTAAATATCCAACTGTAGAAGTAAATAAAGAACCTACTTTGTACCATAACATTCCTCTAAATTCGCCAATGTATCCACTGATTGAACTAGGTGTGTATTCTGCATCAAATGCTGAGAATGCTCCACTAGCCATCATTGTTTGAGCAATTGGGTTATTAACAATTACGTTATTATTTCCAAAAAGTCCATTGTTTAATGTTGAATTTCCATAAAGTACTGATTCTTCCGTAGGGAATATATCAAAACCATGTGCACTATCTCCATCTTCCAAATTAGACATTGCTGCATAAACTGCTGTAGCATAATTTGCTGCTGAAGCTCCTGCTGCTTTTGTAACATAATCTGTACTAATTGCATAAGTTACTACGCCTTCTGCTGATGTTGCTGATATAGCATCATTTAAGTTTGCAGCAATTAATGTTGCAAAATAAGTACAGTTAATAGCTCTTCCGATAGATTTTGGTACGTTCATCAAAGAACCTTTCAACGCTTGTCCACCTGACATATCATCTTGAACTTGTGAAATTTTGATTGGTGTATTAAATACATGAGTCAAAGGAATTTCGAAAAGTTCTGATTCGCTTGATCCTGTTGAACTATCAAAGTATCCACCGTTTGTAGCATTGACAAGTGTTCTTGCTTTACCTGTTTCTTTAACTCTGTTTACAGTAACCGTTTTAGCGTTAACATCTGTAATGTATCTAAAATCAGCTGATCTGCCTGGTACAACCATAATTGATTGTACAATGTTTTCAAAAAGTATTGTTGATGCTAGTTCTCTAACCGCACCATTATTTAGTAATGAAAAACCTGCCATTTTTGTTTTCTCCTATAGAATTATTGTTTATTTTTATCTTTAAGACATCAATAATTCCTTCTTAATTTTTAAATAATTTTTTTATCATATCATCAGATGATTCTTTAGGTCTATAAGTTCCCTTATATTCTTGAGAATTCTCTGATAATCCAAATTCTTCTTCAGAATTCTTTTGTTTCTCTGATAACAAACCATCGATTTTTGCCATGAAAGCTCCTAATACTTCTTCAAGTTTGGAAACTTTGTCTTCTAAAACCGTTTTTTCTTCTTTTTCTATAGCCTCTTCTACTTCTTCTTTATCCTCTACATTTTCAGTAGGTTCTTCTGAATCATTAGTTTCTTCTACACTTTCATCGGTATTTTTTTCGACATCTTCACTTTCTTCTTCTTTGGTTTCTGTCTCAGCTTCTTCGCTTTCACTAGCTTCATCTGTACTTTCTTCTTCTTTGGTTTCAGTACTTTCTTCTTCACTAGTTTCAGCAGTTTCGTCTGTAGATTTTTCAGTGTCAGCAACATCTGAAGTAGTTTCTTCAACATCTTCAGGTACTTTCTCATCTGAAATTTTTTTTCTTACTTCATCTTTGTCTTCTGAACTTAGATTTTCGTAAATTCCCAATAGTTTATCTATTGGATTCTTACTAAATAATCCCATATTTACGCTCCTTTGCTATTGGCCCGTCGACCTAGCATATTATTCTCTCAATCAATTAACCTACTTATGTCATCATTTTCGAATAATTGTTGCTTCCCGAGAAATCATATAAGAGAAATATTTCGCCACATCACTCTTATTTGTGGGTGGGATTTTGGGTCTTTCACTGCCATCCCAAGATTTTATTAAGTAATATTATTAGAAGTCTCTTCGTTTGAAATAGTATCAGGCATTTTATGGATTTCATCGATTTCGTTTTTAATTTGTTCATCACTCCATTTTTCATTTGATTGTTTAACTGCTTGATATTCGCTTATAATATTAGCATCTTTTTTAGTTTTTATAATTTCAGTATTTAAATATCTATCACTTGCTCCAGCTTCTGCAAAAGTTATTTTAACATCTTCCATTTGTCCATAAAATAACAAAATTGTTTTTAACATTCTATTTATTTCTGGAAGAATTAATTTTCTTTTATTAGTTATATAGAGAGTAGTATTTGTATTTTCACTTGAAACTTGTCTTGCAGTTATATTTCCTTTAGCATCTGATATATTACTAAATAAAGAACTAACTGAAACTCCTAAAGCATTACATATTTTTTTACATATATTCTCTTCTGTTTTATCAAAAGCGTCTATTCTTAAGTTTGGTTGTATAAATATAGGAGACTGAGCAGTATCTGACATATTAGGAACTTTTGTAAACATAACATCTTCTAAAAAATCATTCTTTTGTTCAGTTGCATCTTTTCCTTTTCCCATAAACTGAGGTATAACAATTTTGGACCTAGAAACTCTTATATCTAAAGTAATTTCGCTATCTATTGCATCATATTGTGGTAAATAGTTAATTATTTTTGCTAATGCACTTTCTCCGAATTGGATATTAGGCATTGCTGAAAGATATTTAGTATGTTTAACTAAATAAACTCCTAAATCTACTAGAGGTAATATTTTCTCTTCATTTAGCATTACAGTACCATATTCTTCTCTAAAAGCTCTTTGAACACTTCGAGGAAGTTGTTTATAAGTATAACTAGTATCTGCAGAATTAGGGTCAAAGGTTGTACTAGTTCCTGCTAATTTATAAATTTTAAAAGATACCATAGGTTTATTTTCTTTTCCAATAACAATACCTAGAGGATTTAAAATATCTACTTCTTTGTAATATCTTTCTTCTACTAATCCAAAACTATCTGAGGAACTATTACCTTTGTCTCCTGTAGTATAAATATTAACATAAGATTTTGATTTTACAACTCTGCCTCTACTATCTAAATCAACAAAAAATCTATTCCCTGATAATGCATTAATCCAAAGATTTCTATCTTTGTCACAATTTATTTTGAGTAAAGAATTTCCTAATCTTACTGATTTTAAAATAGCATCTTTTATTTGTCCACTAATATCAATAGAATCTTCTAAATCTTTTGTTACAAAATCTAATGACATATTAGAAGAAGAGGAGGTTAGTCCTGAACCTTCAAAAATAACTCCTTCTCCATATATAAGATCTCCTAATTTATCACAAACAGAAGAAGCTAGCATAGTAGGAAGTATTCCTGTTTTTATATTATGAAAATTTCCTACTCAACCACTAAGCCATTGGTCCCATGTTCTCATCATTGTATTATAATACTGAAATAAGTAAGAGGGAGCTAGCATATAAAAAGGACTATTTGTAGACCAGTTATAATACTGGTTAAAAGCTGAACCAATACTTTGGTTTAATGCTAAACTATTTTCTGCCATTTAATTTCTCCTTATTCTTTTTTTGTATCGTCTTCGATATCTGCAAAATTAGAATCTTCTTCTTTCTTTTTTGCTTCTTCCATTTGTTGTTTTCTAATAAGACTAGCCTGTTTCTTTGCAAATGCTTGTGCTTTATCACTATTAAGAGCTATAAAGGTATCTTTGAAGTCTGATATCTCTACTCTTATTGCATTAAGCATATTCCAAACAGCTCCCATTGTTGAGCAATAGGTTCTTAAGTTTCTTTGAAACTCATCAGGTGTTTGTGCTAAATAATCTTCTATGTATTGTTTAAGTTCTTCTTTAGTTGCTTCTGGATTTTGTGCTATAAAAGCTTCTGTTAAAGGTCTTATTGTTGCCTTTCTAGCATTGTTAAATGATTCGTTATATACATCATTTTTTAATGCAACAACAACCTCTAATTCGTCTTTACATTCGTCCCATGTTAATATTTTTTTTTCTTTTTCCATTTTTATCTCCTTTATTATGTTAATCTTGATTGATAGAATCGTCTACCATAAAATAATACGAAATTGCATATCTTAAAGCATCAAAGTCATCATTAGGATCTTCTGGATTTAATCCAAGAGATTCTATATTATTTCTTAATATTCCCTTTATTCGAACATTTTCTAATTGTTCCTTAAGAAAACATGTAGAATCGTTTAGTTTGATAGTATAATTATAAATTCCACCATCATTTAAAAGTGTTATTTTGTTACTAGAAAAATTATTATTCATAATATCCAATGTCCTCCTAATATCTTTTTTTGTAAGTTTCACTACTGTTCAACCTAATGGTTGGAATAAGTAAGAAGCTTGTAAATAAAAATCTGAAGCAGCACAATCTACTAATATAATTTTGTCTAGTTTTTTGTTAATTAAATTAAATCTAGGGTCTGCTATTAAATCATTTATATACTTTTGTATTAATAAAAGTTGTTGAGTATTTGTTAGAATTCCATTTACTTTTGGGTCATGATGAAATTCTTTTAAAACAAGAGCATCATCTGTTACCTTATTAAATAAAACAGGAACTGCAGATGTACAATCATTAATATTTGCTGGATCTATTCCAACGATTAAACTATTATCAAAAGAAAATTGTTTCTTTATATCTATTTCTTCTATTGTTTTAAAATGGATAGAAGAATCAAAAGCAAAACAAGCAAGTCCATCAGTATTTATCCATTCTCCTTCTATATATCTCTTATAGAATGTTGGATTTCCTTTAAAACTGTTTTTTAGTTCTTCAAAGAATTCTGTTGATAAATAAGGATTATCTGTCAGTTTGAAGGATTCTATATACTTACTAACTGAAGTATTATCCATCCATTTTTTGAAATAATGTGATGGAGAACCTGGATTACATGTATAAATAGCTTGAGCACCTTTTACATCTAATCTAGTTTGTAGCATATTAAAATAAGATTCTGGACATAAAACAATTTCGTCTCCTATAAATAATCCTAAAGACATTCCTTGAAGTTTTTCAAAGGATGAAGAATCATTAAAAGGAATTATGTGGCATTGTTTTCCGAATATCATTACATATCTTTTATCTCTAATATATGAAACATGTTTTGCTCCATACATTTTTCTAAGAGGAATTAATAAGTTTCTTTCAGTAGAAGCTAATGTTTTTGTAGCTATGAGTATTTCATCTTTGAAATGTTTTTGTATTAATAGAGGAAGAGCGAAAAAGACGGAATAAGTTTTTGTACTTCTAACAGCTCCATGTAAAACTGTTCTTTGACTTTCTAATATATTAAGAATAACTTGAGCTTGTTTATAGCTTGGTGTTATAGCATTATTTTCCATTGCCATCACCTCGCTTCTTTTTTGCATTACAAAAATTTAGCAGCTTCTCAGATATATTATTAAGAGCTTCCTCTTGTCTCTTACTTTCTTCATTAGCTCGTTCTTGACTTAGTAATTCTCTTCCTAAGAATATTGCCATAGAAGGATTTCTTTTTGCATGGCTCATTTGTATTTTTCTTAATTGAAACTTACATTCTGATATACCATCCTCTTTTGCTTTTATAAATGCTTTTTTATTATTATTATTAATTAAAGTATTATAGGGTATTTTTAAATAATCAGCTACTTCATCATCAGAAGAATTATAAAGATATAACTCTTTAATTTTTGAAATTCCTTTATCATTTAATATATAATAGAATCTCCCACTTTTTTCTATTAAATCAACATATTCGGAATTAAGTCTTTTTTGCATAATCCCTCCAATTACTCTTTTATAATTGGAATTTCTTTTATAATTTTCGAATTCTTTTTTAAAAAGAGTTTATTATTCTGTCTCATCTTGTACTTCCTTTTTAGAAAGTATTTTACTTTGTTGTAAGTAATCATTTAC
>Ga0172378_10007077_pt1 | contig 10447 bp, 11 predicted proteins | sample GrowelOW332metaG_FD_119755 | JGI IMG/M metagenome (GOLD analysis project Ga0172378, IMG submission 119755) | Groundwater microbial communities from an aquifer near a municipal landfill in Southern Ontario, Canada - Pumphouse #3_1 metaG | ecosystem: Environmental > Aquatic > Deep subsurface >... | reverse complement strand
GTTCTTCAGATTGCGGAGCCGGACTCCGCGGAGGGAAATGGAGTGCTCCAAGGAGACGGTCCTTTAGTTTTCGCCCCAGCAGATGACAAGTTCGCCGAATGGCGTGTTGAAATCGCTGTTTTCAAAGTCGTCTTCGTTTATACCGAGAAATATGCGGTAGCCGCCGCCGATACCGACTAGTAATGCCGGTGTAATCTGGTAATTGAAGTGCAGGGCCGCATCAGCTGTAAAGAACCCGTCTTTTGCTTGTGAATTTTCTTCACCTTGCGTTTGAATATTCACATAACCCGCGCCGAGGCTTGCCGGAATGGAAATAGAAAACTTGTTGATGATGACGGGTTTCCATTCCTCCAGAATGCCAAGAGCATTGTAGTCAATGGAAATGTTCTTGCCATCTTCTTTGGCGTTTACATCGTTTGCTACCGTGGAAGCGTAAATACCGAGGCGGAATGCTTCATTGAGGTTAATTCCTCCGCGCAGCGAGAACACGAGGGATCCGTCTTTGTGCAAAAGAATGTTGCTTCCGCTAAAGCCGATGAATGCTTTGAGGTCGGAAGAGGAGGTGTCTTTTGTTTCTTTTTGTGAATCTTCGAGCTCGCTGATGGCAGCAAAGGATGGAACCGCCAGTATGGTAGAAAGGAGAATAGCTTGGAACAGAATTTTCATAAGTGACCTTCTGGTAGTTGTATCCAGTCCCACTTCTTTAGTGCAGAACGGGGCCAGGAGTAAATTGTCCAAACAAGGCAATTTCCGTAGAGGACGATTGCCCAGAATCCGAATGCAAAAAGCAACACGAGCGGAATGAAAGCGAGCGACCCATAGAAAAGGGACATCCGTGTAAAGAGGCTTTTTTGAAGGAAGGCGAGAACCATCAGATAGATTCCCGTAGCTCCCCATACGGCGATACTTGCCCCTAGCGAAGGCAAGAGAAGCTTTTTATACGAAAAGTTTCCTTTGCGGTAGGGGAGGAGGTAGATGGTGGCGAATATGAGAAGAATGATGCTCACGTTAAGGGATATTATCCAAAAGGCGGTGAGAATTGTATGTACGTTGCTTACTTCAAGGAAAATTGTATTGTTTGCAATTTCAAAAAGGCCTTTTTTCAGGTGTGTAATGAATGCTGCAAAAAAGGCGAGAAAGCCGGCACCGAGAAGAAGGAGTGGCGTGTAGGCAAGTAATTGCTTGGGGATGGATCTGGAGGTCTGGTTTTCCCACACGACATTCATATTCATTTCCAAGTTTCCGATGGAAAAGATAAATGTGATGAAAAGGCTTATGGAACCTATGAAACCCAGTGTTTTGAGGTGAATCTTTTCTGTATTCTGCAAAATGGGCATAATGTTGTCAAGCGGAAGCCCCAAAGAGAACAGCTTATCCAATATGGGAAGGTAAGTGTTAAAAAAGGAACCTAGTCCGAGGGAAAGCGAGATTGCCGTTAAAAGAATGAGTAGGGGGACGACCGCTAGGAATGAAGTATAAGTCATAGCGGCCGCGCGGATAGTCCCGTGGTAAAAGAGGAATGCTTTCGTAGAAATGACAATAACGCGGATAGGCCGCGGACAGTGGTGGGCGATTATATCAATTCTGTTCTCGAAGGACGGCTTTCTAGGATGTTCTGGATCGTGCATTTCTGTATTAAAATAATAAAAAAGGTTCTTTATAAGTGCTTTTGCTCTTTTCCTTTGTTATACTTTTAGGGTGAAACAGAAAGAAATCCTTTTATGTTTGATTTTTTTGTCCTTGCTTTCCTTTGCGGGGTGTGAAGGAGAGTGGGTGGCTAGCGATACAGCCAAAACATCTTGCGATCTTTCCGAGACTCCGTTCACATCGGGAATGGCCCTTACTTTGTCGTCAGACGGCGAAGTGCTCTATGTGCTCGATCGCTATTATGATGTTTACCGCTATGCGAGGAACGATGCGCGGGTTTGCGCTTTTGACTTGGACAGAACTTCGGATCTTTCTGATGCAAAAATTTCTGTGGATTATGCAAAGGATATTGCTGTTGCGGGCAGCTTTCTTTATTATTACGATGGCATCGGCGTCCGCAGATATAATGATCCAGATTGGCATTGCGATTATTCGATGAATTTTATGGCGGTAACGGGTTCCTATGTCTTTGGAGCTCCATCGTCGGGGATTAATGAATACAAAATAACTTCATCCGGTTGTTCCATTGCTTCTGATGCCTCTTTTTCTGCTGCAAGGGTCGAGGCTATTGCTGCAAATTCAAGCATCGTCGCCGCGCTGGAAACCTCTGGTGCCCTCACGGATCCCCCTGAGCGTTTCTCTGTGTATGACAAATTTTCTGGGGCTTTGAAAGTTCGTTCGGCGCTTTCTTCCGATACATCCAGTTCCCTTCATTTTTGTTCGGCGAGCAGGCTCCGTTTGTCGAACTCCTATGCTTTGCTTTTGGATGCGGAATGCGGATATCTCGGCGTGTTCAATTATTCATCGGGTATGCTGGAACATAAGTTGAATCTCTCTTCTATAGGAATCCGGAGTCCAGTGGATATCGCAACCGTGGGCGATGATCTTTATATTTTAACGGGAAGTTCTGTAGTGCCGCTCTATTTGGTTGATTTGGCCTCTTATTCGTGGGAGGTTGATGAAGAAAATTGAAAAAAAAGGTCTTTCCTTGATTTAAAATATAGATTGGGGGCAAAAGAAGCAAATTTTTATGTCCAAGTTCAGTTTTTTGGTAAATCCGATTAGCGGTGGAGGCCAAGGAAAGGTCATTCAGAAATATGTTCCTGAGATTATGAAATCGATGGGGTTTGCTGATGCAGACTGGACTTGTGAATTGACGGATGGATCGCGGCTTCGGGAACAGATTAGAACTACTGCTGAAAGCACGGAAACTTTGATTGCTGTTGGTGGTGATGGGACGATGTCTACGGTATTGTCCGTAATGCTTGAATCCGGCCTTGCGGATAAAATCCGGATCGGCCTTATTCCTCTTGGCACGGGAAATGATCTTGCCCGCGTTCTTAACTTGTATGGGACGTTTGTCAATAAAGGGCTTCTGTTTTTGGTGCGTCGGCTGCTTGTCGCAAAAAGCAGGCCTTTTGATATTTGGAAAGTGAATGAGAAATTTGTGCTCGCTAATTATTTTTCTAGCGGCATTGATGCGTGCATTGCCCATGATTTTAATTTGGACCGCGCGACTGGTAAAATTTCGAGTAAATCAGTAATCGCTAATAAATTACACTATGTGTTCCGCTTCTTTGCAGATAGAAATCATTGTTTGGGAAAGGCTAAGTTGCGGGTTTGCGACAAGGATGGAATTTGGATAGAAAAGGATATTTCGGGATATCGCACGGTCATCATCGGAAATATTCCGAGCTTTGCTTCCGGGTCGAATCCATTTGAAAATGGAAATATGGCCGATGGACTTTTGGAAGTCGTTCCAGTCCCGAATTTAGGGGCCTTCTTCGGTGGTTTGGCTTTTGGAACCGTTCCTCTGTTAGGACGTTTGTATAAAAAATATTTTTTGAAGAGCTTGCATGCGAAAGAAGTATATCTCGACACTTCCGCAGACGAATTTCATCAGTTGGATGGAGACGACCTTTCGCGCCGGGTCGGAACGGAAGTCCATATTGAATGCGGTTGCAAAGTACAAATGCTAACTTTAGAAGAAGGAATATGAAAAAAACGGATGCCTTTTCATTAGCATTGTTATTGGGTGGAAACCTAGATTGGATTCTGCGTAAGGAGAACTTTGATATTTCGGGATTTGCTCCTGTGGAATACGCGAATGTGGGCGACGTTTCATTCTTTTTAGGGCCTTCTGTGACTGGCGTTCTCCGGAATTCTCACACGGACCTTCTTTTGGTTCCCATGAATTTTTTAGGACGTCCTCCTTTTGTGGGGGCTCTCTTGCGGGTAGAAAATCCGTATTTGGCGATGGTGAAAGTGATAGACCATTTTCACAAGCCTTTTGTAGAGTATCCGAAAACGTCTGTATCTTCTACAGCGAAGGTTCACCCAAGTGCTGTCGTGGAAGGAATTGTGGAAGATGATGCGGTTGTCGGGCCGGGCTCCGTTGTGATGCAGGGTGCTATCCTTGGTGCGGGTTCTGTCTTGGAAGCGAATGATGTGCTTTATCCAGGAGTTGTCGTCGGCAAGAATTGCATTTTCCAAGCAGGAGTTGTCGTTGGCAGCCGGGGTTTTGGATTTTATTTTGACCATGGAAGGAGGCTTCCGGTTCCGCATGTGAGCGGAGTAAAGATTGGCAACAATTGCTCTTTTGGGGCGAATATGGTTGTCGCTTCGGGTTTTCTCGCTCCGACGGTAATTGGCAACGATTGTCATTTCGATTCCTTTGTACAAATTGGGCATAATTGTACCGTTGGCAATGGTATTTATATGGCGTCACAGTCTGGTTTGGGCGGAAGTACTGTTGTCGAGGATTTTGTGGAATTTGCCGGCGGAGCCCAGATTGCAGGACATTTGACGATCGGCGCTGGGGCTCATGTGGCGGCAAAGGCCGGTGTTACCAAGAGCATTCCTCCTGGCGTTACGTTTGCGGGGTTCCCTGCAGAGCCTATCGAACGCTGGCGAAAGGGCGTCATTCTTTTGCGCCGGATGGCCGAGGAAGATTAATTTATACAAATTTATCTAAAAGTTTTAAAACGAAAAGAGGAGCTCTTGTTTGTGCAAGGCTCCTCTCCCGGGATTGAAGGTTGGCTCGTTGTTCCAGATGCTCTCGTTCTTGTTGAACGATGTGCAAGAGATTCTCTTGAATCACTTGCAATTCAATCCGGGTTCAAAAATATCTAGTGAATGCGAAATAGTAAAGAGTTTTGGGCTTTGTAAAAAATTATCTGTATCCTACTAGGATACAGCGAAGGATGGGTTAGCTTATTGCTCTTTGAAGCAAAACGAAATGCTGTCCAATAGCTTGTTTCCGCGGACTCATGCTGGAAAGCGGGATAAAGACAGAAATTCTGTTTTTTTCGAGTTCCGCTAGATGGAAAGGCCCGATAATTCTTTATGAATTTTCACCTTGCGTCAATCATTCCGATGAAAAAGGATGTTTTTCAGTTTATTTACCGGAATAGCGAGATAGCCAAAGCATCACTTCGTTCTGCTTTGCCCTCCGGGCTTGCCTTTGGGCAAGGCCTAGATCCACCTTCATTCACATTGTTCATAAGGTGGATCTAGTCGGACTCACCTTCGTGAGTTCTCGTCTCGCTTTGATATTCCGATAAAAGCTCCGTTCTCTCTATCGGAACAGCGAGATAGCCAAAGCATCACTTCGTTCTGCTTTGCCCTCCGGGCTTGCCTTTGGGCAAGGCCTAGATTCACCTTCATTCACTCCGTTCATAAGGTGAATCTAGTCGAACTCATTTTCGTGAGTTCTCGTCTCGCTTTGATATTCGATAAAAGCTCCGTTCTCTCTATCGGAACAGCGAGATAGCCAAAGCATCACTTCGTTCTGCTTTGCCCTCCGGGCTTGCCTTTGGGCAAGGCCTAGATCCACCTTCATTCACTCCGTTCATAAGGTGAATCTAGTCGAACTCATTTTCGTGAGTTCTCGTCTCGCTTTGATATTCGATAAATAAAAAAGACAGCCCTAAAGGGTTGTCTTTTTTATTTATCGGAATAGCGAGATTCGAACTCACGACCTCTTGCTCCCGAAGCAAGCGCTCTACCAGACTGAGCTATATTCCGTCGCGGGTCAATTTTAGCAAAATTTTAGGGGAATCGCAAGGGATTCTTGTTGGTAGACCCCAAAAATTCACCAATGGCGCCCGTTTTTTACAATTATTTTTTCCGGCGGTCTCGGGGGATTAGTGGAAGGGCATCGTTTTTGCCGATTTTCATGATGCTTGAGCCTGCGTTGTTGGGCTCGGTCTTATAGAATACGACGCGGTGCTTCCAGACCGTTGCCACCTTTTTGTCGATGATGTACTTTACGTTACCGTATTCCGGATTTCCTCCGCCGTGGACAATTCTCAGTACAGAAAGGCCAGAACGCTGCATTCCGTCCATGAGGTTCTCTACAGCTGCTGCAGCTTCTTCAGAAACGTATCCGTGGAGGTCGATTTCCTGTTCGGGCTCCGGAAAGTTCCATGCAGCCGGGTTCTTCTTTGGCTTTTGGTAATGTGAAATTTTCGCAGTCTTTTCTTCTTCTTTCTTCATAGCATCGGCGAATTCATCTTTGTCGTGCATTGGGTGGCGATTCATCCACTCCATTTGGAGCTTTTCGTTTTCTGTCATTTCTTCCATAGTTTTATCCTGTTGTAAAATTCCGGTGGTAGTTCCAAGTCCAATCGCTTGGATGCTCGCTGATCCAAAGCGAAATTTCATTTGCGATAGATTTTTCGGTTTGGGCCTCATCAGAGCGAGGCGGGTAAAAATGCTCAAAGCGGATCGTGTGGCCTTTGTTTGTCTTGAATGTGCGGAAAGTTACGATTCCTCCTCCCATCCGGAGGACTTGCAGAGGTAACCTTAAAAAAAGTGTGGAAGGTACTCCTAAAATTTGAACTTCGTTTCCGCGGGCTTCTGTCGCTTGATCCACGAGCATTGCGAGAATTCCCTTGTTCTTGAAAAATTCGCGGAGCGTATGTGCTACTGTATCAGTGTCGCGTTCTTCGAGTCCGTCTGTTTTGCGGACGTTGCGGAGGAATTCTGTTAGCGCCTTGTTTTTAAAGCTGTGCGTAAAGAGATAGACATGCGAAGAATATTTTGTGAGAATCCGGTGGAGCATTTCAAATGCACCTTGGTGAATGCTCATTGCGATGATTGGCATTCCTTCTGCGAGTGGCTTTTGGATGATTTCTTCGTTTTCAAAACGGATGCTCTGAAGCGTTTTAGGGTAGCGCATTAAGTAGCGGAGCGAATCCAGGTAATTTTCGAAGAGCCGCTTGAATACAGCACGCGGTGAGGTTCTTTTATCCATACCTGTGCGTGCTAGATGATTTCTGACTCTGCCCCACGCGCGGTGTATGTGGAGAACCTTGTATATGGGGTAAACGACATTAAATACCGCATTTTGTAAAAAGGGTGGCATGGCGAGCAGGAGCTTGACGATTATTTTATATAAAACCGTCATGACTTTTGCCTTTATGCGGGAAATTCGAAAATGCCGCGGCCGAGTTCGCGATCAAAAATTTCCTGCGAAAGGTTTTCGCCGGCGTAAGTCAATCGCGGAGAAATTTCGTAGAGAGTGCGCGGCTTGAGCGTTACTTTTGCTTTTTCTAGCCAAGAGCGATGTAGCATTCCGAGCATTTGGCGGGCTGTTGCCGGGGAGTCGTTGCCGGTCATGTTTTTTACGGGTGCAAAGTCGTCTTCGCGTTCCACGCCGTAGGGGAGGATTTGTCCGATCAGCGGGAACGCATCAAAGAGGAATTGTTCGAATTTCCAGCAATTTTCAATGTCTTCAACTTTTTTGCGCGCTGCATGCCAAGGGAGTTCCATCGTTGAAATTTTGCGGAGAGCGTCCGTGCGGAATGCATAGATCCCGATGTTTCCTCCGTCAAAAGCGAGGGTACCATCTTCAAAAGTTTTGTTGCGGAGTTCATCGGAAATGTCCGTATATTCCACAACTGTTGGCTTCGAATTTTTGAATGCGAAGATGCCTACTTTTTCTTGGGCGTTGCGCTTGTGGACGACCTTGACTGCGCAAGGAGCGTTTCCGTTGCTTGCGAGAAAGCCGATGAATGCCGGGTCGCACATTTTGACGAGAGCATTGTCTACGTTTGCTAAAAATACGAACCGCACGCCTTTTTCAACAAACCAGGCGAGTGTTCCGCTGATGGCTAAAGCGCGGAAACACCCGCCATTTCCATCCGGAACTTCTGCATAATTGCCGTTTTTGTCTTTTACGGGTTCGCCTTCTGGAGTAAGTGCGCAAAGCATTCCTTGGTCAAAGAAGCGGATAGAATCCTTGTTGTAACCAAAGTAAGAATGTTCTTCAAAATGCTCTATGGTCGCTTTGCGGTTGAGCGGCGATGTCATGATTGCCCATGGAATGGGGTGCTCCGCTTTTGCTCCTAAATTCAGTAGCCTGCGAGCTTCCAAGCGGAACAAGCTTGCATGGCTCGGGAGACCAAAATCGTAGGCGCCTTTCGGGCCCTCAAAGCCCAATCGCGAACCCTGGCCGCCTGCAATAGTGAATGCGGCAACTTCGCCCTTGGAAAGGAGTATTTTACCGGTCTCTTCCCACATTTCGTAGCGGCGGTCGTCTTCGGCCATAGCAAAAGGCATTGGTTCCAAAATGTCTGGCGTTTTGGAGGATTCTTCTGTCCTTGAAAATTGGGCATAGAGCTTTTTTAACAAATCAAAATCTATGCTTGCCATATTACCGGATACCAAAGAAGATGACCATACTCATGATGAGCGAGAAGATGGAAACGAGATGCATTCTCCAGACGATCTTCGAATTCAAAAGGGGTTTGGAAGCGAACTTGTTTTCCCATTTCTTCTGATAATGATGGTGGAGTGGAGCGCATAGGAATAGCCGTTTGCCAGTTCCTGTCCGCATACGTGTAAATTTGAAAAAGCTGATTTGCAGCAGTACGGAGCACGCTTCGGCGATTATGATAATGCAAACGATAGGGAGAAAAAGCCCGGCCTGTATCTGGATGAACATAATGCCGATGCACGCCCCAAATCCTACGGAACCTGCGTCACCCATATAGATTTCTGCTGGAGGACTGTTGAACCAGAGGTAAGCTAGCAGCGCCCCGGCGACGGACATTGCTAGCGGGAACAATTCATCGCAGCCGGGCAAGAATGGAACATTCAAGTAGTTGCTGAAGATAAAGTTGCCGCATACATAGGCTACGAGCCCCACGAACACCATACTTGTAAGGATCGGTACCGAAACCAAGCTGTCGAGGCCGTCCGTAAAGTTTGTCCCATTGGCTGTCGCGGCAATTACGAAGGTCATAAAACCGATAAACGCCCAGTTTGGCAGGTGAATTTGAAAAAGGGAGATGGGGCAGAATGGAACCGTCAGATTACCCCGCAAATCGGGAATGAATTTGTAGCAAAAGATTGCGATCACAAAGCTAAAGAGAAAATAGAGGCCGAGTCTGAGCGTGCTTGAAATGCCATCCGCCTTTTCCATGTAGGAAGCTGCTGTCAGCTTTCCTTGTGCAATGAGCTTTTTTGCGCGGACTTTAGCCAAATCGTCTACGGCTCCCACGGATGAGAATGCCACAAGTACGAGAAGCGTTGAAATGGTATAACCGTTCAACTTACAGAACAAGAGTGAAACAAAAACGACTACTGCAACGAGAAGTACGCCACCCATAATCGGCGGTGCTTTGGTCTTGCTATTCGCATCGAAATCCGATGTAGCATCTGCCTTTTGAAGCCTGCGGATATACAAAGGCATCAAGGAAAGGACCAAAATGATGGAGAGCATAGCGGCAATCCCTGCGCGGAAAAGTCGGCTATCAAAAAGAGTAATATCGGTAAGGTGATAAAGCCATTCACTCAACATGGCGGCAAAGGTAGAAAAATAGAGGGCTATAAGGCTAGCCCTTCTTCGGGGGGCGGGTATATTTTTGAGCGTTTATTTGATTTTTTTTGCAAGTGCACTGGTGTCCAAAATAGATCCGTCAATTCCTTTGGAGCGCTTGTAAACACTGGACTTGATTCAATTTTGAATTTCGAGGGGATAATTTTTGCTGGATTATCAAAAATGGCGATTTTAAGTTGATTTCGCAGGTTTACGATTGATCAAATTCTTGTTTTGGATACTAGTGTTGCAAGTGCTATTTTATTGAAAAAGAAAGCAGAAATTGATAGATGCATAAGGGTTATGCATATTTTGAGAGCCGCTTTAGAAGTGGATTAATCGCGGGTATATGATGCGGAAACTGGCGTTGCATGGCTATGCCTGCACAAAATTGTATGATCTGAGTCCGATAAGTTATTTTATGATGAGATATGTTTGGTATTCTGTTGAATGCGTTCCCGGTTGCCCGGAAAATAGGCCTAAAGAGGGAACGTTCCGTTCTGCGGTTTCAAAGCGGAAATCGTTGCAGAGAATGCTTTTGCGTTAATTTATATGAGCCTATTCCAGAGTTTACTTTTCGACAAAAGATAGAATTGCAAAGCGCCGAAATGGTGAAAGTTATGCAGCAATTCAGAAGTCGGGGATGATTTTTTTTGCCGGTCGTTTACAGTTTACGAGGTAGATCTTTTTTGATGCATCGAACAAAGACTTTTGGCGTTATGGACAAATTCTGGATCAAAGCTGAAATTTACCTGTACAGAGGTTTTGCAAGACTGTTAAAACAGGGCTTGGCTGCAAACGGATTTAAGAGAGCCGTTCTTTTATGGGTACCTCTAAAAATTCATTTTTATGACGAGAAGCCGGTTCCCTTCGGGGAACGTCAGGGTTCGAAGAGCCGGACTCTAGTCCGGCCCCGCAGGGGTGAGGAAGGAACAACGTGACACCGCAACAACGAGAAGCCGGTTCCCTTGGGGG
>Ga0172378_10007076_pt1 | contig 10448 bp, 6 predicted proteins | sample GrowelOW332metaG_FD_119755 | JGI IMG/M metagenome (GOLD analysis project Ga0172378, IMG submission 119755) | Groundwater microbial communities from an aquifer near a municipal landfill in Southern Ontario, Canada - Pumphouse #3_1 metaG | ecosystem: Environmental > Aquatic > Deep subsurface >... | reverse complement strand
TCCCAGCTGACCGCGATCATCGCTGCATTCCCCGGTGCCATTCTGCTCGACAACCCCGGCGAAGCAAAAATAGCCGCCTTCAGTTCCCTGGCTTTTGACAATACCGCCGCGGCCAGCCTTGGTGTTGAACACCTGCTCGATTGCGGCTGCAAAGATATCATTCTCTGCCTGGGACATGCCGATCACTTCTTTTCACGCGAGATACTCGCCGGTTACCGCAAAACCCTGCAGGCTCACGGGCTGAAGATCCGCCCTGAAAATATTCTCTATACGGATTTCACGGCAGACGGTGCCGCCGCCGCCATCTCCGCACTGCTGGACAGCGGGCGCACTTTTGATGCGGTGTTCAGCAATGACGAAATGGCCGCCGGCATCTGCCGGATTTTACTGTCACGGGGAATCGGCATCCCTTCCCAGGTGCAGGTCTGCGGTTGCGACAATCTCCCGCTGGGAAAACTCCTTTATCCGAGTCTTACTACCGTCAGCCTGGATTATGATGCCCTGGCCGAACAGGCCATGGCTCTGATCCATGGAGAAAACCGCGTCCGATTGCCAATCAAGCTACGCCTGCCCCCGGAATTGGTCGTCCGCGAATCAACCAGGCCTGCTCATACCTGAACCCCGCAAGCCAGCAACTGCTTCTGTATTTCAGCCGGATCAACCGCACGGGGCTGAATCTGATGCTTGACGGCCAAGGCTGCAGCAATGCCGACACCATGGCCGATGCTCGTGCAAATGCCCATAACCCGATAATTCGAATGTGCCTTGTGCGTACCGGATATGTTCCGTCCGGACAACAGCAGCCCGTCGATCTTCTCCGGAAGACAAGCCCGATAGGGAATCGTATACATGCCCCTGGCCTTGAATTCCTTCTGCGCACCATGCTTGTCCAGACCAGGCCCTACCAGGGAATGAATGTCAAAATTGAAATAATTGCGCGTGGCAATCCAGTCCGGAAATACGGTCGCTTCAACGATATCTTCCGCAGTGATTGTGTAGACCCCCTTGAAGTGGCGGGTTTCACGAACGCCGACATTGCCGGCAACCGCCACCAGATAGCATTTCCGGTAGCCGGGCACGAATTCTCTTAGAAACTGAATAATCGCATCAATCTGTTCACGGCAGATGAATTCCGCTTTGGTCAGCTGTCGCACATCCGTCCCATCAATATCGGTGACATTGGTCATATTGACACAGACTTCACCTGGCAGGCGGCTCCGATAGAGCAGCACATGCCCTGCTGGATGCGGAAGATGCTGTTTGCCCAGTGCCTGAATTTCACCTTTCGGAATATTCATATAGGATTCGAAGCTGCCTGGAAAGACAGCCTGAGAATAGTCCACTCCGCCGATTCGGAACATCAGGGTTACCGGCTGGCAGCGATGATCCTCCTCACGTCCGAGAAGATATTCTGCGCCGGCTCTGGCGGCTACATCGCCGTCGCCGGTGGCATCAATGGTGACCTGGGCACGAATTGCCTCTCGACCGGATTTGCTCTCCGTAATAACCCCGCTCACACGCTTGTTTTCCGTGAGCGCATCGGTGACCATCGTGTAAAGCTGAACGGTTACTCCCGATTCTTTCAACATCTGAAAAAGAACCGCTTTCTGACATTCATGCGAAATAGACCACTTCAGATCCGCTTCCGTTAAGGCTTGTATCTCCTGCGGAAGCGAAGGACTTTTGGCCATCCGTTCGACAATCTCATTCATCAGCGGTGATTCGCGGGAACCGCTCCAGTGTGACATTAAACCGGTGGTAGCCATACCGCCCGGAGCATTGGACTGTTCCACCAGCAGCGTTTTCGCACCTGCACGAGCGGCTCCCAAAGCCGCCCCTATTCCCGCCGGTCCCCCACCGGCTACCAATACCTCCGTCTCCGATACTACCGGAATCTGCCTCGCTGACTCGGTTATTGTACGCATGTCGTAAAAACCTCTCTTTATTGTTTCCTTCTCGATATCAGAATCATCTTGCAAAAAAAGTTTCTTGCATACGGTTTATCGAATCAGAACCGGATCGATAATGGCCAGATCGGCAGTAGCATAGCAGACTTCACCATCGTCTTTCGTGTAGGGAATGCTCCTTGAAGAGATGATCAGCGTGCCCGCCCCCCGGATATTAACCGTATATTCCTTCACTGCCTCAAAGGCTCTGAGCTGTAGCTCCAGCGGACGCGCTTTTGCCGCATACTCGATGTCTTCGGAATACAGCCCATTTTCGCCAGGATCCGTTTCGATGGAAAAGCAAAGATGCGTGTGCTCATTCTGGCCATCCAGAATTCGTGAAGGCATGCCCAGCTTGAAGCGGAACTGCGAGAATTGTCCGTTGATGAAATACTTGTATCCGGAATGTCCGTACAGCCCGAAGCCATGCTCAAAACGCAATTCCACTTTATTTTCGCCCCAGACATCAATCGGAATGAGCCAGCCGTTTTCGTTCACCAGTTTATCTGCTACAATGTGAACATACTTCGACGGATGCATATAATACGGAACAGCTGTCGTCAAATCGAAGGTCTTGAGCCGTTCTATCTCTTCCCGCTCAAAACGGTTGAATGCAATACAGAAGGCTGTATGCCAGGCACAGGCGGTAATATTGGCGGACATCTCGGACTGCCTGCAGAGCAGCGATCGGTAAACATGCTGATTATCCTGGAGCTTTTCTCCACGATAGGCAGCTTCTATCACAGGACCGATCATTGCCCGGGCAGAACGGATGCCCTTCTTGATATCGTTGAAAAGATAAAAGGCCGCCTCCCCGGCAGTGGTTCCCACAAGCTGCGGCTTCGGCGGTGGATAATCACCAGACGCCGCGTCAAAACAGCAATGCAGACGCCAGTGACGCAAGGGATTGTGATCCGGGAAGATCTGCTCGAACAGACTGTTGTCCGTAGAGTGTCCTGGCGTGAACGGCTCCTGCAGAAAGTGGCCAAGCGCGCCGCCCCGGCGCACTGCCTCCTCCCAGTTCCCGGCCTGAAGCTCATCAATCATTGCCTGGAGCAACCGGGTGATCAGAATATGGTTCGCAGTTTCTGAGATCGTACCGCCTGCCGTGAAATCAGCAGAGGCCGGACCATGCGGAATCCAGCGTCCGTTGTCCTGCCGGGCATAGCGGGCATATTCCTTCTGATAGATCCAGTCCAGGATCAGACAGTATGCACCTAATTTCTCTACAACATTGGTGATCTTCGGCATAATCGGCTTCTGAATCTCCGCCGGACTCATGTCCGGCTTCAGCAGCTCGATTTCCCATGCAGGCAGGCCCTGAGCCGCCCGTAATCCCAATAACGAATGCCCTTGCCATTCCAGCATGATTTATTCTACCTGTTTTGTTTCGCTCCCTGTCATACATAATAAATATAGTCCGCAAACAGGAAAATGCGAATCCGAAAAACAGCAAACCAAAACGCCTTTTTTAAACAACAGAAAAGACACGAAAAGACTTGGCTTGGGCCGGGCTGGGGCCCACAGCCCAAAGCCATCAGCTGTCAGCCGCCAACCTGTCCATCGAAGTCAATCGTCCATCGTCCTCGTCCATAGGGTCCATCAGGTCCATAGAGTCCATCAGGTCCATCGTCCATCGTCCATCGTCTATCGTCCATAAAATCTTCTCCAAAACAAGAAATCGGGCGATAGGAGCACGAAAAGTTTCATGGAAGAACGACGCATTCTAGCAGTCAAAGCCGCCTGCAGGAAATTTTTTCGTACTACTTTCAGGGTTTTTGCTTTTAGGGTGATCTCCGACCCAGAGCGTTGCCCTGGGCTGGTATGTCACGCCCCTTGGGGGTTGATTCCAGCATCGCCGATCGATCCCCTATGCCTTTTTGTATACCCTTTCGGGCTGTTCATCGCCACGGAAAGTATCAGCAACACTGGAAGGAATTGCATCAAATCCGTTGTTAAAAAATAGGTTGTGGACGCCAGTCCACCCCAAGCCTTTTCGTGCTTTTCGTTGTTCAAAAAGAGTTCCCCGGTTTCCCGCTTCATTAACGCCTTACCGAAGGCATTATGCAAAGTCGAATCCATTAGGCCCAATGCATTTGCAAATAGTGCGAAAGAAATTACGGTAAAACTTCTTCACAAAGGGCAGGAAAACTCCTTGATTCCTTTGCCAATCTCAGGAAGCGACAGAAAAACGGGCTGTTCTATGAATGCAAACTGCTGCGCTGCTACGCCGTGTCTGAAAACAGACGAAAATGGATACGAACTCGCTCAGGCCGGAAGCCTTCCGTTCGAGTTGCTCCTCGATCATAAGGGAAAACTAGGGCGCAACCATGCCGGCAGCTGGCTCGGCCCCAACGACTTTTCTGCAGTCGTGCGGACCGGCTGGAATTCAAAGGGCCTGTGCCTGAACATCCGCGTGACCGACTCCGACATCGTCAATGCATTGCCGGAAAACAATATGTGGAAAGAAGACTGCGTCGAGGTCTTTTTCGCACCCGTCGCAGGAAAACGCTTCGGGAAAAAAGGGGCAGAGTTTCAACGAGTACAGCTGGTGATTGCACCACCCGACGATAACAGCGCCATCCGTTCGCAAACCTATTTTTACGGCGGACAGGGCAAATTCCCCTTCGAGGTCACTGGGGAACGCACTCCAGCTGGCTATGACATGCGACTGCTTCTGCCTTGGGACTCTTTCGGTGATTATGACTTGCGCAAAGAAAAGCTGTTTCAATTTCAACTGAGCGTGAACGATTATGACCGGCGCGACGGAACCGCATACAATCCGCGCGCCATGAACCTCACCGGAACAGAAAAATGTCTCGCCCTGACTTCGAGCTATCCGCTGTTCCAGCTCGCCGACTCCGAAACCTGTCCTGAACAAATCTCGCTGGAATTGCTGTGGAATCCAGCAGTGCCAGTGATCGCATCGACCCAGTCGCTCGAAGTGGAAATTCCTCTTCCCGAATTTCTTGATTCTGCACGTGCTTCCATTCACCAGGCGGACGGGTCGCAATTCGCTTGCCTGGATTTTCCGCCCGGAAAGACGAAAGCCGTCTTCACTGGATTGGATTCGTTTCCCGATACCCTCGGGGAAATCCGCTTTATCGCTTTCAAAAACAAAGGCATTGTCGGGGTCGTCTCACGGAGAATCTGCTTCATCTCTGGATATATACAGACGCTCAACCTGCTTGATTTCACAAAAATGACGCCGGAACACGCGGCCTTTTGGATGACCTGTGTCTCCGCCGCCGAATTTCTGAAACTCGCCGCCATCCCCTCTTCCTGCTGTGCCGACCGGCTGGTAGATGCCGCCGCCGAATGCGCCTGCCGGTTCGCTATGGCTCAAGGTCGTCCCCTGCCCGCAAACATCCCGGAAAAATTCAAATTCCTCGAACTCTGCGGCGGCCTGAAATCACAGACTGCGGTCTCCTACAGCCGAAGCAGCTACCGACCGGAAGTGATCGCCATTTCCTTGAGCTGGGGGAATCTCGTCTGCATGAATGCCGAAGTCTGCTGCTGCGAAACGGAACTGAAAGCGCAAAAATACCTTGACAGTGAGACCGCTTTCTTTGCACCACTGCATGCACCTGAAATTCCCGGAGCCGACTCCGTTTTCCTCGGACGCGGCCATCTTCTCGGAGATGGCCTCAAGGATGACATGCAGCCGGAACATCTTGTCACCCTCTTTTCGCCCGATCGCCCAGGCGAGGGAGTGCGTCTCGTTCCGGAAGATGCGTTTTGTCTGCCGGTCGAGGCGGTTGCGTTCGAACAGGACGCCCCGGTGGAAATGCGCCGACGTGTCCGTGCTTTCGCAACGGACAGGAACCTCCCGGAAATCCCCCCGACGGATGTGGTAAATTTTCAGCTCGCCTTGATTGCGGGGACTCCGAAGTCCGTTCCAGCGGACAAATTCTGGCACAGCCGCAACGGCCTTCCATCCAATCTGCTTTTCATCCGGCAGGGGCGTTTCGCGATCCGTATGTCTTTCAACATGCCCCAACAGGATCTGGAATTTGCTGCGTTCCTCCTGAATCCGCGCCCCATACCCAGGGGGATGATCCGGAATTTCGCCCTGGCTCGAGCCTCGGTTCTTCCAGCATTCAACAGTGAAGACCAGGTCTTCAGCGCCGGAATCCGCACGGGCGATGTCCACACGCATTCATTCTATTCAGATGGCCAAAGCACCCCTGAAGGAATGATCGCAAATACCCCGAGCGTCGGTTTGGACTTTATGGTACTCACCGACCATCACCGCGTGGAAGGCGCATTCGAACTCGACCGGAATATGAGGAAACATTGCTGCGGATTGAATCTTGTGATCGGCGAAGAGATCACAATGGCTCCGAAGTATCACATCAATCTCTATCCTCTGACCCGGTTCGTCAGCCCCAATCAGAATTATCCGCAGCTTCATGCTGAAGCGCGGAAGATGCAGGCTGTCATTCAATTCGACCATCCGATGACCTACGGAACGGATTTTTCGGACTTCTGGTATGGCGATATATCGCAGGCGGATTTGGACGCGGTTGAACGCCGTGTAGAGTATCTTGAGCGCTGGCGTTCCTCCGGCAAGCCAGTTCCGGCAATCGTCGGCAGCACGGATACCCATATGGGAATTTTCGGCTACTACAACTTTACAGCAGCGTGGGTCCCGGAATTTTCGGGCACTGGTCTCGCAAATGCCGTCCGTTCCGGACTCACGGCCATGGTTGACCCCCTGATGCCGGATTATGCCTATGGCTCCGAAAAAATCCGGCGGGGAATTGCCGTGCTCCTTTCCGATCCCGATGCCCCGGAAAAATACGGGCAACGTCTGCTGGCCGGTTTGGCAGAATTCAAAGCCGCCGGATTCGTTTTGGAATCTCCTGTCGAAACACATCTTGAACCGTGGTGGGACGCGACCATCGACAATCAATATCTCGAACACGAAAATCCAGTAACTCTGCGAATGAAATAACCGTTCACAAAAAGAGTGCAAACCGCTCGCTTCCCCCCCTGTCCCCTGCCCCCTGCACCCTTTCTCCGGTTGGTCAACTGTATTTTCAGAGCATATAGTATAAATTCAACCAGGGACGTTTTGATTTCAGTGGAGAGAATAAAGCATGAGGAGAATATCAGTCAGAACCGGCAAACCCTATGAGGTGCATATTGAAGCCGGGATTCTGCAGAGGGTGGGTAAACTTCTGGCGACTCAGGGATTGCACGGCAAAATTGCCTTGATTAGCGATGATCGCGTCTGGTCCCTGCACGGGACAAGCGTCAGCAAAGCAATGACAGAAGCCGGCTTTCAGTTGGTAACGTATGCCTTTCCCAATGGCGAAGAATCCAAAAACATGGATACCGTCTCCCGGATTCTCGAGTTCCTTGCAGAAAATTCCATGACCCGTTCAGATCTGATTGTTGCGTTGGGCGGGGGGGTCGTTGGTGACATTGCCGGCTTTTGTGCTGCGATTTACCTGCGTGGCATTCGTTTTGTACAGCTGCCCACGACGCTGCTGGCGGCCATTGATTCATCGGTTGGCGGCAAAACGGGGGTTGATCTGAGCAGCGGCAAAAATATGGCAGGAGCCTTCTGGCAGCCGGAATTGGTTCTTTGCGATCCGGATGTGCTCAATACGCTGCCTGACGAGATATTCAATGAGGGAGTGGCTGAGGCGATCAAATATGGGGTTATTGCCGACCGGGAGCTGTTTGAGTTGCTGGCTGCAGGGCGCCTGCAAAACGAACTCGAGCAAGTCATCGAACGCTGTGTGCAGATCAAGAGTCAGCTGGTCAGTGAAGATGAATTTGATTGCGGAAACCGGCAACTGCTGAATTTCGGACATACAATCGGACATGCCGTCGAAAAATGCAGCAATTTCCGCCTGCGACATGGACAAGCAGTCGCCATAGGCATGGTCATGATGGCGCAAATTGCCTGGCAAAAAGGCTGGTCCGCTGAAAATTGCGAGGCACCCATCCGGAAGGTGCTTTCCCGCTTCCAGCTGCCATTGGAATCGCCGTATGATTTCCGCAGCCTGAGCACTGCCATGCTCGCTGACAAAAAACGCAAGGGAGGCGAAATTACCCTGGTCATTCCGGAACACATCGGTAAGGCTGTCCTGAAACGCATCCCCGTTGAAGAATTACCGGGCTTGGCCTGAAACAGCGTGCTTTAAATAGGATTTTTAACAACGAAAATACACAAAAAAACACGAACTCTTTATAAGGTTGTTGCGGTAACGCATAGACCTGCCTGAGAACATCACCTCTGACGCAACTCCATCAAAGCCGACCTTACCACAGGCGGATTTTCCCAGAGAGGACTCATCCGTCAAAGCAACAACCCTTAATCAATTTTCGTGCCTTTTCGTGTCTTTTCGTTGTTGAAAAAAGAATTTTTATGAATATCCGAATTGAACCTGCAAGTTTAAGCGGCAGCACGGTGGCGCCGCCATCCAAATCCGCGGCTCACCGGGTGCTGATTGCCGCCGCACTGGCCACGCACAGCACAGAAATCATCCTGCCGGAGGAATCTGAGGATATTCAGGCCACCCGTGAATGCCTGCAGGCGCTTGGAGCACAATGCCGGCGCGATAATGGAGTTCTGCAAATCAACCCGATCAATACCGGGCTGCCTTCTGCCGAGCTCGATTGCTGCGAAAGTGGTTCCACCCTGCGATTCCTGCTGCCAGTTGCAGCCAGCCTCGGCAAGCCGGTGACGTTCCGCGGAAGAGGCCGCTTGCCGGATCGCCCGCTTTCCCCATTTCTCGAAGAACTGCAAGCGCACGGTTGCCAGTTTTCCGCGCAGAGGCTTCCCTTTGTTCTGTCCGGAAAACTGCAGCCGGGCTGTTTTCAGCTGCCGGGAAATATCAGCTCCCAGTTTATCTCAGGACTGCTCTTTGCACTGCCAGGATTGCCGCAGGACAGCTCCATTGAACTCAGTACAGACCTCGAATCCTCCGGATATGTCGATCTGACTAGAGAAATCCTCGCACAGTTCGGAATCGTCATCCAGCAGGAAAAACGAATCTTCCGAATCCCGGGAAACCAGAGTTATATCTCTCCCGGAAAAATAGTCATCGAAGGTGACTGGTCCAATGCCGCATTTTTTCTGGCGGCAGGTGCTCTGTCTGGCCCGCTGGAATGCCGCGGTCTGAAAGCCAACTCCAGTCAGGGAGATAAGCGAATCCTTCAGGAATTGCGGCGTTTTGGTGCGCAGGTGGACGAACAATCCGGCCGGGTCGTAGTATCACCGGGCACTCTGAACGGGTGCCGGATTGATGTTGGCGAAATTCCCGATCTACTGCCGATTCTGGCGGTGGTCGCTGCCTTTGCCAAAGGCAGCAGCACCCTGTACAATGCCGCCCGGCTTCGGCTGAAGGAAAGCGACCGTCTGACCGCCGTACGCAATATGCTGCTGACGTTAGGCGGCAAAGCAGAGGAAACGCCAGATTCCCTGATTATTCATGGGCAGGATCAACTGCTGGGCGGACTCGTCGACAGCTGCAATGATCACCGCATCGTCATGGCTGCCTCCATCGCTGCATGCCGTTGCCAAAATCCGGTCTGCGTCCGTAATGCGCAGGTAGTCAGCAAATCCTGGCCGAATTTCTTCGCCGTATATGCCAGTCTGGGAGGCCAAGCAAACCATGTCATCTGAATTCGGAAAAATTCTCAAAGTCAGTATCTTTGGTCAGTCTCACGGGGAAGGGATTGGGGTGGTGATCAATGGTCTGCCGCCCGGCGAAACGCTCGATCTGGATGCCATTGATGCCTTCATGAGACGCCGTGCACCAGGTCGCAGCCCCCTGTCCACACCGCGTCAGGAAGCCGACAAACCCGAATTCATCGCCGGGCTTCTGGGCAATGTCACCTGCGGTGCCCCGCTGTGCGCTCTGATCCGCAACCGGGATACCCGTTCCGGAGATTATGAGCAACTGCGCGATGTCCCACGCCCCGGGCATGCCGACTATCCGGCAACCATACGCTACAAGGGAGCCCAGGATCTGCGCGGAGGCGGACATTTTTCTGGACGTCTTACCGCACCGCTGTGTATCGCCGGCGCAATCTGCCTGCAGCTGCTGGCAAAACGTGGTATCTTTATCGGGGCGCATATTGCTGCAGTAGCGGATATTGATGATGATCCCCTGCCGGAACAGGATCTCAATGAGGAATTTCTGCAGCGGATTTCTACGAAGTCTTTTGCAGTGATCAATGATGCCGCCGGTGAAAAGATGCAGCAGGCTATACTGGCGGCAGCCAACGACGAGGATTCTGTCGGCGGCATTATCGAATGCTGTGCAATCAATTTCCCGGCAGGTATCGGCAATCCCATGTATGAAGGGCTCGACAACCGCCTGGCGCAGGCCATCTTCGGCATCCCGGCTATCAAAGGCCTGGAATTCTGCATCGGCTTTGCCGGATCTCGACTGCTCGAATCAGCATATAATGACCCCTGGATGCGTCAGGATGGCAAGGTGCGCACGACCAGCAATCACCATGGCGGCAGGCGGGGTGGTC